>FPHE01000152.1_pt2 | contig 15301 bp, 17 predicted proteins | sample 1057201 | NCBI WGS metagenome assembly FPHE01 (sample SAMEA4473311, study PRJEB15554) | hydrothermal vent metagenome | biome: marine basaltic hydrothermal vent biome; feature: marine hydrothermal vent; material: water | place: Pacific Ocean | collected 2011-06-14/2011-07-23 | depth 1155 m
ATTTATGAATTTTTGATATTTATTTAAAATTGTAGTTCTCGTATGCATTCCCACTTGGAAAGTGGGAACGAGGTAGAGTTAAAAACCAGAGACTTAACGCTTAAAACTTAACACTTATTGCTATAAGAGTTGTATCGAAACCTAAAAGTAATTAAGATATAATAACTTAACTAACAAAAGGAGCAATTATGTCAGCCATTATCAACCACTCCTATTTTGATTTTTTTACTATTGCTATAGAAGCCTATAATAGTCAAAACAAAAATATCTATCGTAAACTTATGATAACTCTTATTAGCACATATAAAGCCTTAATCAATGAGATTGAACTCTCTAGCTCTTATCTTGATAAAACTGAAAAACTACACTATTTAGAAAATGAATTAGAAACCTTTTATGACAATATGTATGATTCTATGGATATTATAAAACTTTATAAAAAACGGCTTGAAGAACTCAAAAACCAAGATGGGCTTTTTGCTGATTTATATGAGGTAATTGATAAACTCTATTTGGTCATGATTGAGCATTTAGACCGTGTCTCTACCCTTGAAGTAAAAAGCATTCAACAAAAATATGCCAAAGTATCATAATGAAGATAGAAAAATCAAAAGATTATGAACGCACTTTTAAGCGAATGATTAGACGACATATTTTGACAAAAGAGACTATAGAAGATGCTGTTGAACTTTTTGTCACAGATAGTTCTACTCCTCAATTACACTTCAAAAAAATTAAATGTAAACATGATAAAAACCGTCATTCAATACGCATTCCCAATACACAATATCGAATTTTAATCTCTATTGATAATGGCGTGGCTGTTTTGCAATGTATCTGTGACTATGATGATTATAATATGAGAAATAGACGCTGTTAATACAAGAATTTAGTGTTACTAGAGACTAGAAACTAGAAACTTAACGCTTAACACTTAGCACTTATAGCTATAATTCTAACTAAAATTTCAAAAAAGGAAAACTTTGAAACAGTTTGAACTTATATGCACAGCATACTTAAAAAACAATATCACTTTCAAATCTAGTTTTGATGTTATATCAAAATACATAAGCTACTCTATGGCTCAAATAGAGTCATTTAGACAACTTCATAACCAAATAGGTTTTAAATACTATACTTTTGATAACTTCTATCCTATCGAAAAAGATAAAATTTATAAAAAAGGAAACAGCTACAAATTTACACTTCGTTCTCTTGATGAGAGGTTTATAGATGCACTCTCTAAAACTCTAAGAGAAAATATAAATAATCCAAACTTTTTAGTGGTTGAAACACATAAAAAAGCCGTAAAACAGTTTTTTATATCTGAACTCTACTCACTTACACCTGTTATTGTCTCGGTTGAAAATGGGATGTATTGGAGTATGGACAAAGATGGTGATATTGTTAAACTATATAATCAACTCCATGATAATTTGGAGCGAAAATATCAAAGTTTTTATAATAAACCTATCAATGTGGAGCAGAATTTTATACAGCTTTTGGAGGTAAAAAATAGATACCCTCAAAGTATCTATATGAAAAAGAATGGTAGAGATGTTCGATTTTTTGGTAATAAGTTTCGTATTGTTCCAAACGAAGATGAGATTTCGCAAAAGTTGGCGTTTGTGGCGATGGCTTGTGGGCTTGGGGAGAAGAATAGCTTTGGGGGTGGGTTTTGTGTTAGTAGGAGCTTAAATAGATGAGCAATAGAAAAACAATAGCCGTATTGAAAAGTGGAGAATTGGTTGGTTTCTTGGGTTATTATGAGGGGCGTTATAGTTTTGAGTATGAGAAGAGTTATAAAGGTAAAAAGCTTGATGGATTGAGTGGTGATGAGCCTTTTTTTTCTGCTACTCTTTTTCCTATTTTTGAAAATCTGATTCCAGAGAGCGATAGAAGAGATGCCTATATAGCAGATGATAAAAACTTAGCCGAGATACTTTTGGAGCTTAAAAACACTCATGGAGATTTTGATTTTGTATCGCTTGATAGACTTTATGGATACAGATACAATTATGGTTCTCGTAAAAATTGGGTTGTGGTCAAAGAGAAGATTTTGGAAAAACAGGAGTTTGTCAATATTTTAGATTTTAAAATAGAGATAGAAAGAGAGATTTTAGAAGAGAAAGGGAAACACTCATCACTTAGTGGTTATCAGAACAAAATAGATGTCAATATAGATTTTAAAAGAGGGATTATAGAGCAGAGTAACAATGCCCTTTATCTGTTAAAGCCCTATAATAGTCAGAGTGCTATTTTTAATTTTAGAGATAAAAATCAGACCCATCTGCCCTATTTGGGGTTAAATGAACACCTTTTTATGAGCTTTGCTAAAAATGCTTATGGGTTTGATGTGCCTTGGAGTGGGGTTGTGGTTGGAGAGAGAGATTTTCACTATGTGGTAAAACGGTATGACCGATATGATGGCTATAAATATGAGCAGAGAGATTTTGCACAGATTATGAATATAAAGAGTGACCAGAAGTATTTTACAACAAGCGAAAAGCTTTTTAATGCTATTGGTGAGGTAATAAAATCAAAAGAGGAGAGGTTAGAGTTTTTACGATTTTATCTCTTTGCTTTTGTGATTGAACACGCTGATTTGCATCTTAAAAATATCTCTATACTCAATATTGGTCAAGATAAATATCGACTCTCTCCACTCTATGACCTTATATCCAATGGTGTTTATAGGGGAGATAGTGATGAACTAGGGTTACCTTTGGGTGGTAAAAAGCGAAATATTTCACTTGATTCATTTTACCAGCTATCGGCACGACTTGGAATTTCTAAGCTTCAAACCAAAAAGATTGCTAAGAGGGTGATAGAGATTTTTATAGAGGAGTTTCCAAAGTATATTGAGATAAGTTCTAAGATTACGGCTTTTGATAACTTGAAAATTCAGAAAAACCGATACAGTTTTGGAAGTTTCTCAACAGATTTACAAAAGTTTTATGACAGACGCATAGAGAGTTTAAGACAACGAGGATTTTTAGAAGAATTAGGACTATAAAATGGCAAAAAACCACACACAATACATCTTTAGTATGGGCGAGTTGAAACGAAAAGACAACTCTATCGATTTTTATAATAGCAAGGGACATAACTACATTCCCATAGAAGATTTAAAAAAGCTTTACTGTTTAGCATAAGTGTGGCTAGTAAAAATGTGTTTGAAGAGGAGACTTTAGGCACAGATAATAAACCTAGTGAGTCATTGTTTTACAAGATTAGGAAAGATAAATGTTTTTTAGTATTGTTTTTGGAGTAGCTTGTGGAGGATTGATTATCTCTATTTTAGGATTTATTAATCCATTATGGATTGGTGCAGATGATAAAGAAATAATATATGAATCTTTAAAAGGTTGGTTAATAGTTATTAGTATCGTCATTTTCTTTTATGATAAAGATAGTTTTAGTTTATTGGCATTTTTTGTATCATGTATTATTGGAATTAGTTTGAATTTCATAAAAGTAGAAATTCCATAATTGATTGTTGTGAATTTTTCCAACCTCCATTTAATAAAAAGTTAAAGCAAAGTACGGTAAAATGGCGTTTTTGGAAGATTATTTAACATTTTATTGTTAAGAAGTAAAATGGTTGGAAAAAACCATACAAAATATAGATATTATGGGCTTTGCGAGTTTTTGCTTATTTCCCAAATGCCTATTTTGTCTTGATTGAACCTATACAAGAGTTGTATTGAAATTCTTTATTTTTGCAGACTCTTCTAAGTATCTCTTTTATTGAACCTATACAAGAGTTGTATTGAAATATTCTTCATTTCTCATCTTGATTACCTTTTAGAAGTTATTGAACCTATACAAGAGTTGTATTGAAATAGATATAAAAACACAATTTGTTCTTTATTCATAAAATTGAACCTATACAAGAGTTGTATTGAAATACATTTACCCATCTTGTTTTTGTCTCGCCTTGTGCGATTGAACCTATACAAGAGTTGTATTGAAATAATTAAATCTAGTGTTAAGTGCTAAGAGTTAAGCATTAAGAGATATTTCATAAGCTCTAAAAAGTAGATAACACTTTTTTGTAGGGTGGTGCATTTATGCCCACCAAAAAGCTCTCAAATATTTAATCAATTAAAAAAAGTGTAAACTACACTTATCGCTATAATTCTTTACTCGCTCTAAAGAATCATCTGACTTAATAATTAGAAGTATAAATCAGAGCTTTTAAAACCCTAAAAACTCCTCTCTTTTTAATATTATAGATAGATGTAAGATTGCTCTTACATCTTCGACAATATAGGTTAGTAGAACTCAAAGTATTATTGGCTCTACATACAGGACACTTATACTTAAACTCCATCTGCTACATCTTCTAAAAAGAATATACTATCAATTATCTCCTCTTCAATAGCCTCTTTATCTTCGGTTGAAGCAGATATAAATTGTTTTTTTAATACTTTTAAATCCTCTTTGTCCTCATCTAAAATCTCACTGTTTTCCAATACTTTATCAATCTTGGCAATAATTGTTTGGTCATGCTCTGTCAAAATATCCATCTCTTTGACTTTTGAGTGTTTTGATGACCTTGCTATCTTGGTCTTGAACTCCCCTTGAACAACTTCACCTGTATGAATCTCTACACCTCTTACCGATAACATCCCATCCTGATTGAGCATAAAAGCTACATCAATAGCTCCATCCTCTACAGGATTCTCAATCTTTAGTAACATCTCTCCAATTTTGACATTTGCATCAAGTTCTTCTTCGTCTTCACCTTGATAAACATCAATCTCAAACGCTTTTTGATACTCTGTTACTGCATAATATCGTGAATTCTTACTAGTAGGTACAGGCGTATTTTTGAGTATTATTTTGGAGAGAGACAACTCCATACTGTACTCCCCTTTCAAAGAGGCAATACCCAAAGAGTAAGGGGTAATATCTACCAAAATAGAATCGGTATCGACACCTTCTATCATCGCACCTTGCAAAATAGCACCTATAGAGACCGATTTATCAGGGTCTTCAATCAGGATTGGTAGCTTACCTGTTTTCTCCAAGATTTTATGGGAAATTAGAGGAATTCTACTTGAACCACCAGTTAATATAATCGCTTCTAAGTCATCTATATCACTATTAGACTCCTCTATGGTAGATAAAAGAAGCTCAATAGTTCTATCTATATCCTTATCTATTAATGCTTCAAACTCCTCTTTGGTCACCTCTACCTCTAGGTGCAACGCCTCCCCATCTTTTTTGGCAAAAAACTTCTCATCAATAGTGACGCTATCCTCCTCAGAGAGGGCTATTTTTACCTTTTCTGCCAGTTGATTTAGTTTGATTTGCAGTTTTTTAGTTAATGTTATATCAAATCCACTCTTTTCCCAAATAAGTGAAGCTAATTTTTTATCAAAATCATCACCTCCTAATTGGTTGTCACCTGTGGTAGAGAGAACCTCTATAAGCCCCTCGGAGTTTTCAATAATAGATATATCAAAAGTACCTCCACCCAAATCATAAACTCCATAGAGGATATCTTCATCTCTGTTCGCTCCATAACTAATTGCGGCCGCTGTTGGTTCATTGATGACTCTTAGCACCTCTAAACCTGCTAGTTTAACTGCTTGTGTGGTTGCATCTCTTTGGTTTTCATTGAAATAGGCAGGAACAGTAACCACACATCGTTTATACTCTACACCCATCTCTTGCTCTGCTGTTGCTTTAATCTTTTTGATAATCAGAGAAGATACCTCTTCTGGGCTAAACTTTTTACCATTTAGAGTAATCTTCTCATCACTTCCCATCATTCTTTTAACCGAGATTGCAGTGTTCTCTTCAGCTATCATTGCCATATTTTTGGCTTTGATACCTACGATAACACCCTCATTACTTACATTAACGACAGAGGGGAGAAGAAAATCTCCATCAAAAGAGATATGTTTTAACCCCTCATCTGTATATACCGTTGCTACGCTGTTTGTTGTTCCTAAATCAATTCCTATAATGTCCATCTGTTTACCTTTACTTTTGCATAATTTAATAGTTTGCTATTATATAAAAAGCCCTCTTCGAGCACCTCAACGATTATTCCATTATCTATTTTTTTATCTTCAATGACCTCTACTGCTTCATGTAGATTTGAGTCAAATTTATCACCCTCTTTGGTACTTAACTCCAAATTCATACTTTTCATAATATCACTATATAACAAATCTATAGATTTAAAACCACTCTCAAATGCCCCAAAAGCTCTATTGAATTTGGCTCTACCAAAAAGAGAGTTTTCAGGCATAGAGGTGAGAGCATCTTTTGAATTCTTTAAAAATAGATAAAATGATATAAACTTTTCCATCTCATCTTTAGTTTGTTCTATTTTTACTCTCTCTAGTTGACTCTGCATCAACTGTACTAATTTGGTTAGCTTCTTAAACTCTCCTTTAATTATAATTAACTCTTCTGCAATACTCTCCTCTTGGCTATCTTCTTTAAGAAATTGTGATAATTCACGAATCTCTACCTCATCCATCATATCTATCTGCTTACAGATATACTCTTTAAACTGCTCTTTTGTCATATGTTAAATGGTACCTCAAAAATATTTTTTAAATATCTACTATTGTCCTCTTTTTCACTTACCTCTAGCTCAATAGAGATACCAAATACAAATAAATTATCTTCTATTCCTTTAATGAAATATTTCTCATTACTTAGGAAATCATAGGCATCAGAGATAAGTGCAAACTGCTCTGGATGTCTATCTGGAGAGTAATCTCGTATTGCTTTTCTATATGCTTTTTTAATATCTTTAAACTCAAAGTCTCCCTCTAAGCCTAATATTTCGTATGGGCTTTTTTTAATCAAAATAGTCCTTTATCTTTAAATCTATCTATAAGTTTCTTGAATCTAGCATCTAGTGTTTTAAATCTTTTTTTCTGTTGTACTCTAATAAAATAATACAAACAGCCTTTAAAATCTAAATTTTTGGGTTCATTATAATCATCAACTAGATAAACATAGGCCTCTAACCACTTAAGATACCAAACGGTCTCTCTCTGATTTGTGTGTACAAGAGTAATACAGTCATAGAAAAATATAATAGCTGTTTTTATATCTTTTTTGGCATATTTTTTAATAGCCACTATTAAATCTTCTCTATAGTAACTATCTTTGGGTTTAATATCCATATTGTATAAAAGTTTTTGAGTAAAATCATCATCATATCTATCAAACTCTATTGCTTTAGCTATTAGGTCTAAAATAAACTCAAAAATTATATCATTATCAAAAGACCCCTCTATATCTTCTAATTCATAATTGAATGGAATTTCATTATTTTTTAGTGCCTCTATAAAATCTTTTTTAATTCTTGCTAAATCATTATCATCAAGATACTCTTCATCTAAATCACCAAACAAATCATCAACATCTCCATAATCATCAACTATTTGTTTAAACATATCAAACATACTTTCGTTATCTGATTTTTTCTCTTTTTTAGTACTTCTCTTCTCTTCTATAGAGCTAAAGAGTCTCTTTATATCTTTAGATAAATCTACTCTATCAATCTTATACATATCTATAAAACTATTGATAGTTTCAGAGAGTTGAATATATAAGTCTCTATTTTTTGAAAATTCAAAGTTTTGAATAAATTTAGCCATACTGCTTAAAATTTTTAAAACAGTAGATTGGTACTTTTTATCTATTTTTTGACAATTTCTAAAGAGTATTATAAGTTGAGATAACTGCTCTACTAATAACTCTTTCTCTTTTGCCTTTGCCTTATCAATATTCTCATCTAGTATATCTATATACTCTGATAATCCATCTAATGCTTTATCCTTTAACAAAGAGTGTTTTTTCATAATATTATTAAATCTATCTTGATGCCATGGCTCTACTTTATTTATTAGAGCTATCTTTTTAAATAAAAATAGAATATCCTCGCCACCATACTCCTCTATAAGTTTAATAACATTCCCTCCCTCTAATTTTCGTAACAAAAAAGCAAAGATAAAATCTAATTGAAATTGTGATAGTTTTTTATAATGAAGTTTAAGATAACTACTAAAAAAATTCACTAAAAGCTTATCACTTTTTCTATCTTCTTCTAAAGATTTCATCTTGATAAAGAGTATTCCTGATTCAACAAATTGTATCAGACTCCTTCGATGCTTTACAAATAACTCTAATGCTCTAGGAATATTTTTCTGCTTCTCAGCAAGAAGTACAATATTATTGTAGATGAGTCGTGCCTGTTGCTCTTCATCTTTTATCTCTTTTATGATAGTCTCTATAGGGATAGAAGATTTTAGAGATAGCAGATGCTTCATCTCACTATTTTTTTTCTCTTTGGCAAATTGAGACTGAATCTCTTTTTTTATCTCTCTACTATTTTTTGTATTTTGTAGATTTGTATCATCTCCACTTATTAAAAAACGATATAGTGGCTTTATCTTATTGCTACTTATACCATTTTGATTTAACATAATAGATTTAATAGCTTTAATATTCTCTTTTTCTACTTTGGCACGGGGGTTACACTTATCAAAAAAGATTAATGCTCTCCCTGTCCTACCTTGTAAAAACTCTCTAAAACCTAAAATATAGTTTTGTCTAGCTATAGGTAGCAGTTTTAGATTTTTCTCATCTATCGTATAGTTACCATAATAGATATTGGCAAGTAGAGAAAAAAACATCGCCTCTTTTTTTATCTTACTTACCTTAGAGAGAATCAACTCCTCTCCAAACTCTATAGCATCTTGAAAATGCTCCATATAACATAGATATTTGAGTTTAATAAGCCTAAACTCTTCACTGTTATCAATAGCTAAGAGTGATTCAATATCTCTCATCGCCCTTGCAATATCACCCGACTCAAAGTTGGTTTGTGCCAATCGCTCATAGGAGGTCAACTTGATATGCTGTAACTCCTCCTCACTCATCCCCTCTATCTTAAACTGCTTTATCTTAGAGATAACCTTTTGATAATTTCCATTTTGAAACATTGAGAGGAGTTGACCCTTTTGAAATGTTTTTTTCTTTTTTTTAGCCATAATATTTCAACTACTTTTTATAAATTTTAGAATTATAGTTAATTTATATTTAGAGTATAATTAAATTTTACTGTTTAATATTGTTATTAATGAGTAAAATTTATTTTCTAATAGAAAATCAATCTAACTCTTCTTTAGATTTTGGCTCTTTCCCAACAGCATCCAAAACAGCATTGATAAATCGTGGAGACTTATCATCAGCCAATGCTTTAGCCAACTCTATTGCCTCATTGATAATAATCCGTTTATCCGTACCCTCTATCATAATCTCATAAGTAGCTAGACGCATAATCGCTTTTTCAACTTTACCAATTGAATTATAATCCCACTCTTTTAGATATTTTTGCACTTCAGCATCGATTGTTTCAAGATTATCTATTGTTCCCTGAAAGAGAGTTTTTGAAAAGACTCTCTGTTTGTTGCGAATCTTATCATCTTCAAGTATATCATCAGAAAATTTAGCAATATCTTCATTGCCTAAATCATAAGCATAGAGAAGTCCTACAACTGCTGTTCGTGCTTGATGTCTAGTTGCCATTATCTAACTCACTATAGAGATTAATCATCTCGATAAGACCTACCATCGCCTCAGCACCTTTGTTTCCTGCTTTAGTTCCTGCTCTCTCTATTGCTTGTTCGATACTATCAACAGTAAGAACCCCAAATGTTGCAGGTTTGCCATGTCTAAGCGTTACACTAGCCACACCTTTGGTAGCTTCAGCAGATACATAATCAAAATGAGGAGTAGCACCACGAATTACAGCACCTAGACAACATACAGCATCATATTTTCCAGAAGCAAATGCTTTATCTAGTGCAAATGGAACTTCAAACGCCCCAGGAACCAAAATCAAATCCAAATCTTTGGCATCTCCACCATGTCTAGCATATGCATCAGTTGCACCCTCTACCAATCTATCTGTAATAAAGTGATTAAATCTTGCATTGATTATTGCTACTTTTTTACTCTTGTCAACTTGTAAGTTACCTTCTACTATTTTCATTATTTTCCTTCATAATCCTCATATATACGAGCATTGTTCTATTTTTTTGAAATTATAACAGATTCTATTTATAAGAACGACTTGGAGTAGCCTAAAAGGTTTAGTTGTTGAAAATATAGAATTTGGTATAATTCCAAAAATTTTATACAACCGAGGAACTACATGTCCACATATATATTTGGTCACACCACGCCAGACTCCGACTCTATTATCGGAGCTATTGCACTATCTTATCTAAAAAACAAATTGGGTGAGGATACTATAGCTTCAAAACAGGGAGAGATTAACCCTGAGACAAGATTTATCCTTAAAAAATTTGGATTTGATGAACCTATGCTCAAAACAGAGTATGCAGGAGAGAGTCTATATCTTGTTGATTTTATGGAGAGTTCACAAGCTCCAAAAGATATAAAAGAGGCAACTATCTTGGGGATTGTTGACCATCATAAGCTAGGAGACCTCACCACTGCTACACCTCTTGAGATGTGGGTTCGTCCTGTTGGGTGTAGCAATACTATTATAAAACAGATGTTTGACTACTATAATATAAAGATTCCTAAAAATCTTGCTGGAATGATGACTTGTGCTATTCTTAGTGATACAGTTATATTCAAATCACCAACATGCACCAAAGAGGATACAAAAGCTTGTAAAGAGTTGGCTATCATCGCAGGTATAGAGAATCCGAAAGAGCTAGGTATGGAGATGTTTATTGTCAAATCAGATGTACTAACAGATACCAAAAGAGATTTGGTTCTTAGAGACTTCAAAGACTTTAATATGGGTGGAGCAAAAATTGGTGTAGGTCAACTTGAAGTGGTCGATTTAAGTGTGTTTGATAATATGAAAGATGAACTATTTGAGGCGATGAGTCTACTTAAAGCAGAGGGAGAGAGAGATGCTATTTTGTTGATGTTAACAGACATTATGCAAGAGGGGACACAACTATTGGTTATTGCTGATAACCCAAATATAATCGAGAGTGCATTTGATAGTCAAATGAGAGATAATCAAATTTGGTTACCAAAAGTTATGAGCCGTAAAAAACAGATAATTCCATTTTTAGAGAAACAGTTTTAGTTCTTCTCCATTTATTAATATTTTTATGTTATGATACAAGAAAAAAAGTAAAGTGATTCTATGAGAAATAACTATTTTTTATCACAACCTCATCAACCATTTTTTGTTTTAGCATTTGTAAATGCTATAATATCCATGATACTCTTTATGTTACTATTCAAAGGTATCGTTACAGCTGAAATTTTATCAGGAGAGTACCACGCCTACTCACTGATATTTCTGCTTTTTACCCCTGCTTTTTTAGCCTTTTTATTTAGTACATTTCCAAAATTTTCAGGCACAGCACCTATACCACAAGAACATTTTATTGGTGTTTTTTGGATTTTTCTTGCTGGGTCACTGATACTGTTATTGGGTCTTTTTCTATCCAAAACAGTCATTACTATTGGAATGGTACTAATTTTTGTGGCTCAATTGGCTTCTGCAAATATATTGTTGAGTATATATAATGTTTCACCAATGCATCCCAATGAAAAAACTGACCAATTTTGGATTTTGATAGCTACAGCACTAGGAATTGTCGCTCATCTATTGTTTATCTTCTCTATATGGCTACCAAGTTTACATATTTTCTCTGTACAGATGGCAATTTACCTCTATCTATTTCTACTTACCTTTACTGTTGCACAACGGATGATTCCATTTTTTTCAGGAAGAGCAATAGAGAAGCATATGGAGAGATTTAGAGTGATAGTTGGTCTACTCTTTTTGCATGTACTACTAGAGACGATTGAACCCCACTCATCGTTTCTGACTGATTTTTTCTTGGCTTATTTGATAGGAAAAGAGCTTATGCGTTGGAGACTTCCATTTCCAAATCCTAATCCGATGATTTGGATTTTGCATATATCTCTATTTTGGATTCCTATCGCTTTTCTTCTATCAGGTCTATCAAATATTCTAACACTAATAGATGGGACAAATTTCCTCTTTCTTGATTTACATACTGTAGTTTTAGGTTTTATATTTACGGTACTAATAGGTTTTGGAACTCGTGTAACCTTAGGTCACTCTGGAAATGAGATAAAAGCTGATAATATAACAAAACTACTTTTTTATTGGACACAAGTTGTGGTGGTTATGCGTATTTTGACCTCACTAGCAGTCTCTAGTGGATGGAATTTCTTTGTATTTTTTGATATATCTGTAACTGTATGGATAGTGATGTTTGGTCTATGGGCAAGACGCTTTTTTGCTGTTTTGATTTTTGGAAAAAAGTTAAATGAAACTGCCTCTAATCAATAATTATAGTGGTACACCCAACAGGATTCGAACCTGTGACCTCCAGTACCGCAAACTAGCGTTCTATCCAGCTGAACTATGGGTGCATAATAAGAACGCAATTATAACAAATCCTCTTTAAATTAAAGAGGATTTATCCAAAAATATCCTCTTTTGCTTTTGACTTATACGCTTTTAGCACAGCCTCTATCTTAGGACGAGGGATATTTAGTGTATTTTCTATTACAAATAGCTCTTTGCCATCTATATACATCTCTATTATTTTCTCTTTCTCCTCATCAGATGAGACACCAAGTCTCTCCTCTAACTCATAGAGATAGCTCTCTAATCTTCCGATTTTCTCTTCAAGTAGCTCACAAGCCTCACTCTTTCTATCCTCTTTCATCTTCTCTGAAACAAGATAGCCAATAACCCCTATAAACCCCAAAAGAGAGAATATAGTCAAAATGTATAATAGTTCCATTTTACATTACCTCCAAAATAATTAATATTAAAAATAGTATACCAAGATAGCCATTTACTGTAAAAAAAGCTCTATCTATCTTGGTAAAATCTTTGTTCACTAGATAGTGTTCATATGCCAACATTATGGCACTTAGTATAATAGCCAATTGTGCAAAAAATGTTAGCCCTGCACCTATAATAAAGAGTGTCCAAAAAATAATAGTCAAGATATGAAACACTTTAGCTATATGCATTGTATTTTTGGCACCAAATTTTGAGGGGATGGAGTGTAGGTTATTTGCCTTGTCAAACTCTATATCTTGAAGTGAATAGAGCAAATCAAACCCTGCTACCCAAAACATTACTCCAAGAGCAAGATAGAGTGACCAAATAGTTATCTCTCCACTAACAGCCACAACCCCAGCAATAGGTGCAAGACCTAAAGATATACCTAATATGATATGTGCCAAAGATGAAAAGCGTTTAAAAAGTGTATATGCTCCAAGTATTATCAAGATAGGGATAGAGAGTTTTAGTGCCAACTCATTAATAAAATAGGCTACCATGACAAATATAAAAGCATTGATAATGATAAATCCTATCATAGTTGAGTTGCTCACACGACCATCAACAGAGGGACGATTTTTTGTCCTTGGATTTAGTGCATCTATATCACGGTCAAGATAACGATTAACCCCCATAGCAAAGTTTCTAGCACTAATAGCGGCCAAGATTCCCAAGAAAAAAAGTTTCCATCCAAACCAACCATCACTAGCCACTAACATAGCTATAAAGATAAATGGCAAAGAGAAGATAGAGTGTTGAAACATAACCATTTCAGAGAGGTTAGCAAGTTTTGTTTTTAGATTATTCATGTATACCTACGGATGTCTAATTTTCATTTTAGAGTTTAGAGACCAAGCAATAACCATAACAAAAACACTAAATATATAAGGATTCAATATTACCCCATAAGCAAAAAGAAGATAAAGTACCCAAAGGAGTATCGCCCCCAATGGTGTCGGAACTCCCTCAAAATACTTTGTCACTGTTCCCTCTTCGGACTTCATATTAAACTCAATTAGTCGTCTAAGACCAGATACAATATAGATAATAAAAATAGCTCCAACAATAGCCTGTGTGACACCTGAACTATCTGCTGTAATCGCATAATATAGCAAAAACGATGGCATAACAACAAAAGAGATAAAATCAGCATAGGAATCAACTTGAATCCCAAACTCTGTTGATAGATTGTATTTTCGAGCTACTTTCCCATCAGCAATATCAAGTCCACCTGCAATCCAAGCCAATATAATAGCTGTAAAATAGTCCCCATGAACAATAAAGTGAATGGCAATCAATCCACAAGCGATATTACCAAATGTAATCAAGTTAGCAAAGTTAAAACGGTTGTCTTTGTCAAATAGCATTTTCTATCCTTTTTTTAAAGATGTAATTTTACCCTATTAGTTATTATGATACTATTTCGGATGTATTCATTTAGACAAATTGCCATTATTGGACCTACTGCTTCAGGAAAAACTGCCCTTGCTATAGAGTATGCCAAAAGAAACCATGCAAATATACTCTCTCTTGACTCTTTATCACTCTACAAAGAGATAGATATAGTCTCTGCAAAACCAACTATAGAGGAGAGAGAGGGAGTTAAACACTTTGGAATTGATGTTATCTATCCAAATGAGCCTTTTGATGTGACAATATTTATGAGACTATATAGAGAGGCAAAAAGTAGTTCTATAAAAGAGGGCAAAAATTTAGTTATTGTAGGTGGAACTAGCTTTTATCTAAAGACTCTACTTTATGGTATAAGTCCTATGCCCAAAATCTCAAAAGAGACCAAAGCTAAAACAGCTAAAACTTTAAAAGAGAGTCTAACAGATGCTTATGCTATATTATCTGCTATAGATAAAAAATATATGAATAATATAGCCTCAACTGATAGCTATCGTATAGAAAAGATGTTGAATCTATACTATGAAACAGGATTAACTCCAACAGATTATTTCAAACAAAACCTACCTCTGCCAACCATAACCGACCCTCTACCGATATATGAGATAACTGTAAATAGAGAAATCCTAAGAGAGAGAATCAGAGTACGAACAGAGAAGATGTTAGATATAGGATTATTAGATGAGGTGAAGTATCTTGAAAAAAAATATAGTAGAACTCCTAACTGTATGAAAGCAATAGGTATAAAAGAGACACTTGATTTTTTTGATGGTATTTATACTTATAATGAGTTAAAAGAGAAGATTGTTATAAATACAGCAAGATTAGCTAAAAGGCAGAGGACTTTTAATCGGTCACAGTTTTTAGAAAAAGTATCTCTCTCATTGGAGGAGTTGAGAGAGTTATTGCTTTAGTATGAATATTATTTTTTATTCTCACTCGAATCATCCCTCTCTCCTCCACCAAACATCCAAAACTTACCTAGCAACATAGCACCTACAGTACCCAAAACAACAACATATA
>FPHE01000163.1_pt1 | contig 14411 bp, 20 predicted proteins | sample 1057201 | NCBI WGS metagenome assembly FPHE01 (sample SAMEA4473311, study PRJEB15554) | hydrothermal vent metagenome | biome: marine basaltic hydrothermal vent biome; feature: marine hydrothermal vent; material: water | place: Pacific Ocean | collected 2011-06-14/2011-07-23 | depth 1155 m
GAGCTATCAGTTGGTCTTGGTTAGTTTTCTTCTTCTGCATGTATAGCGAGATGATTTTTTAAGTAAGGAGAAAATTTCATCTTGACTATACTATTCTTTTTTAATTCTAATAATTTAATTTTCAATTTGATATTCTGATATTTTAAGGCTTGATAGTGTATAACATCATTATTAAAACAAAAGGCAGTAAATGTTAGAAATAATAATGGTACTATTTACCATATACACACTAATCAAAATATACATATCAGTAATGCAGGTTGGCTATATAGCAAAAGAGAAGAGTGGTGAACCAGTCTTGATGAGTCAAGAGAAATACCAAATAGCAGGTGAGTATGCTATCAAAAAAGAGCGATTAGGCATTGTCTCTACAATGGTTGAATATGGTATGTTTGTATGGTGGGTTACTAAGGGCTTTGCTTGGTTGGCTTCTATTCTAGGGACAACTAACTCAACTATTGATGCTGTACTATTTCTGTTTGGATTTATAGCTATAGGTTTTATTATTGGATTACCTTTTGAGATTTATCAGACTTTTAAGATAGATAAAGAGTATGGATTTACAAAAACAACTCCAAAACTATATTTGCTAGACCAAGTTAAATCTATCTCATTAACTGCTCTATTAGGTGGTGTAGTAATCTATCTTCTTGCATGGATAATAAATAGTTTTGAATATTGGTGGTTTTGGGGATTTGTAGCACTATTTATAGTTGTACTCATTGCCCAAATTATTGCACCTACTATCATGGCTCTATTTAATAAATTTTCCCCATTAGAAGAGGGAGAACTACGAACAGCAATAGAGGAGATGATGACAAAGGTTGGTCTTAAGAGTGATGGTATTTTTGTTGTGGATGCAAGTAAACGAGATAGCAGACTCAATGCCTATTTTGGTGGACTTGGAAAGACAAAACGAGTTGTTCTTTTTGATACACTTATAGAAAAACTAACAAATAGAGAGCTTTTAGCCGTATTAGCTCATGAGCTTGGACACTTTTCTCATGGTGATATTTGGAAAAATATTGGGATGATTGGTATACTATTATTTTTTGCTTTTGCACTATTTGGAAATCTTCCAGTAAACCTATTTTATGAGATGGGATTAGAACCCTATGCAGGAGTAAAGATAGCAATGATAATGTTACTTTTGGCTCTTATCTATTTTGTTTTTATACCTATTATGAGTTTTGTAAGCCGTCATAATGAGTATTCTGCTGATAAGTTTGGAGGTAATCTTGGAGGTAAAAGAAACTTAGCAACAGCTCTAATTAAGTTAGTAGATGAGAATAAATCCTTTCCTAAGTCACATCCATTGGTACTATTTTTCTACTATACTCACCCACCAGTGCTAGAGAGACTTAAAGAGCTTGGATATGAGGATGAGGAAGCGATTAATGATTTAACTCGACCTCTTGATAAAAGTGGAATTTTTGCTGGATTAGATGAGAGTTAAAGAGATATTAAATTGGGCAGAGTGGCAATTAAAAGAGAGTTGCCAACGCCCAAGATTTGAAGCTGAACTACTTTTAGCTTATCATATAAAAAAAGATAGAACCTATCTACACGCTTTTGATAATAGAGAAGTTCAAGATATAGATAAGTTTAAGAAGTTAGTAGAGCGAAGAGCAAACCATGAACCCTATGAGTATATAGTAGGAGAAGCTAGTTTTTATGATATAGAGCTAGAAGTAGAGCAGGGGGTTTTGATTCCTCGACCTGAAACAGAGATACTTATTGATTTAGTAGCTGAAATTATACGGAGAGAGAATATAATAACTATAGCTGAAATTGGTGTGGGAAGTGGTGCTATCTCTGTGGTATTGGCTCGAAAATTTCCAAATTTAAAGATAATATCAACAGATATTTGTGATACTCCTATAGAGATAGCTACTAAAAATATCAAAAAGTTTAAGTTAGAAGATAGAGTTAAAGTTATAAAATCTAATCTGCTTGATGAGGTTAAGAGTTCTATTGAGCTTGTAGTTAGTAATCCACCCTATATTGCCAATAATTTTAAATTAGAAAAAAATGTAGGTGAGTATGAACCTAAAGAGGCACTATTTGGTGGGGTAGTTGGTGATGAGTTGCTTAAGCAGATAGTTTTAGATGTTAAGGCTCGTGGGATTAAATATTTGGCTTGTGAAATGGGATATGACCAAAAAGAGCCTATGACGCAGTTTTTTAATGAAATTGGGGTAGAATATTATAAATTTTATAAAGACTTAGCAGGGTTTGATAGAGGGTTTGTTATAACATTCGCGTAGGTCGGGTTGCCCTCTACCCGACAAAAGGAAAAATATGAGCAATTTTATTACAGATATAAAGATAAAAAAAGTTAGACATTTAGAAAATATAGATATTAAATTAGGTGATGAGAAAAAACATCTAATTTTGACTGGGAAGAATGGGTGTGGGAAGACTTCTGTTTTGGAGGAATTGGATAAATTTTTTGTAGAATTATTTAAGGAACATGGACAAATTCAAACATTTTATGAATATAAAGATAAATTAAATACAATTGATAAAATACGGCACAAACCATTATTTGAGATAGTATATAAATTTGAATCTTGTTTTCCATTATTTAATATAGATAATTTTTATATAAAGGTGAAAGAAAAAAATATAAATTTTGTTTATGCTTTTTTTGGAGCAACACGAAAAAATATAGCAAAAAAACCAACAGGTATTAACAAATACAATATTGTACATAGCAAGTCAGCAAAACTAAATGAAAATTTTTTACAGCATATTGTAAATTTAAAAGCAGAACGTTCTTTTGCAAGAGATGATAATGAAGAAAATGTTGTTAATCAAATTGATGCATGGTTTAATAGATTTGAAGCCATGCTAAAACAAATTTTTTCAGATGAATCATTAAAAATTACTTTTGATAGAAAGAATTATAATTTTATAATTCATAGAGTTAACAGAGAGCCTTTTGATTTTAATGGATTATCTGCTGGTTATTCAGCTATTATAGATATAGTAACAGAGCTTATATTAAAAATAGAAAATACTCAATCAAAAAGCTTTGATTGTGAAGGTATAGTACTCATTGATGAGGTAGAAAATCATCTACATGTAGAGCTTCAAAAAAATATTTTACCATTTTTAACTACATTCTTTCCAAATATTCAGTTTATTGTTACTACTCATAGTCCTTTTGTACTTCAATCTATTGAAAATAGTGTGGTCTATGATTTAGAAAGAAAAGAACAGCTAAGTGGAGAGAAATTAAAAAATGCCTCCTATTCTGATATCGTTAAAAATTATTTTGAAGTTGATAGTAAATTTTCTAAGGTGCTAGAAGATGAAATAGATAGATATGAAAAATTAATAGAGATATTTGATGAAGAGAGTTTAAATATAGAAGAGGAGAAAGAACTTTTAGCATTAGATATAAAATTAGATAAAATTGCTCCAATGTTATCTGATAGTATCTATTTAAGATTTAAAGAATCACAAGATAGGATAAAAGAAAATGGTTAAAGTAGAGAGAAAAGAAAATCCTATTTTTACTAAATACAATGAAGAAAATGTAGCTAAGAGTTTAAAATTAGACTTTAATAAGAAATGTTATCTTTGTGAAGAAGTTACAAGACATTTTGAGGTTGACCATTTTTATCCACAAACTTCATATTTTCATCTAATTAATGATTATTCAAATCTATTTTATTGTTGTCAAAAATGCAATAAAGTAAAGCCTAAAAAAATTAATACTTGTTCTGATAATGAAGTTTTAAACTGTTGTGAAGTAAATGTTGAAGTATATATAAAGTTGAAACTGAATATAAAAGAGTGTAAGATTGAAGTAACACAAATTTTAAGCGATAAAATTTTAGATACTAAAATAACAAATACAATAAAACTTCTAAATCGAATTTATAATGGGGAAGACTCTGCAAGTAACTCTTGTGAAGATTTACGAGATGAGATAACAGAAGCAGTAGCCTCTTTTAGAAAAAAATTGGATAAATATAGAAAAACTAAATTAAAAAGAGCTATTATTGAAGAGATAAAAGAGGATTTGGATAAAAGTTCATCTTATTCAACCTTTAAACGATGGATTATCAGAGATAATGAAGCTTTAAAAAACGAATTTCAACAATACATAGGAGACCAACCATGACAAAAAAACTTTTCAGAATAGCAACCATAACATACATAATAACACTAGGTGCAGTCCTAGGAGCAGGACTATTTGCAGGGGCAGTAGTAGCCCCAACCATCTTTCATTCAGAGTTACTTTTAGGTGGTGAGCTACTTAGCAACTTTCAAGAGGGGCTGATAATGACAGTCAACTTCCAAAAATTAGGGTTTGTTGTTAACTTTATGATTTTCTTTATACTCTTTTATGAAGCGACAAAATGGAAAGCTTTTGAGAGTGATAGATGGACGCTTATATCAGCATTTTTAGTAGTGGCTACAGGTTTAATGTTTACAAGCTACTATATCCCTGATATTATAGAGATGCAACTAGCAGGAGAGACAATGACACAGAGTGATGCATTTCTCAATACCCATAAAGGGAGCGAAATAAACTTTAAAATCTTCTCTTTTGCTATTTTAGCTCTTCTGATTTTAAATCTCAAAAAGGCATTAAGATAGATGGTCATAAGAGAGACAAAAGCAAAAATAGAGTTTGATGAAGAACACCCACTTATTGAGATAAAACATCTTCAAAAAATATTTGGAACAAAAGAGGTTCTAAAAGATGTTAATCTAATATTTCCAAAAGGCTCAACTACGGTTATACTTGGTCTCTCAGGTGGTGGTAAATCAACTATTATTAAACATATTGTTGGTCTTATGAAGCCAACAAGTGGTGATATATTTGTAGAGGGTGTCAATGTGGCTACCTGTTCTGAAAAAGAGCTAAGAGCCGTGAGAAAACATATCGGTTATCTCTTTCAAGATGGGGCGATGTTTGATAGTATGAATATCTTTGATAATGTTGCTTTTCCTCTGCGAGAGCATTTTAAACTCTCTAAAAAAGAGATAGAAGAGAAAGTAATGAGGATGCTTAATATGACAGGGCTAGATGCCAAGCGAGTAGCACAACTCTTTCCCAATGAGCTAAGTGGTGGTATGCGAAAAAGAGCAGGATTAGCCAGAGCTATTATTATGGAGCCAAAAATTATACTCTATGACGAACCAACCTCTGGGCTTGACCCAATTACTAGCGATTTGATTACTCAACTAATTTTGAAATTGCAAAAAGAGCTAGGGGTTACTTCTGTGTTGATTACTCATGATATGAAAGAGAGTTTTAAATCTGCCGATTACTTGGCATTTCTGTTTGATGGTGAGATTATAGAGTGGGCTGATAATGAGAGTTTTAAAAATACGACTAATCCATATGTTAGGCAGTTGCTTAATGGTAGTGGGAAAGGACCTATTCAGTTTAATGATTAAACAAGAACACCCATTTAAACCCATTGTCTTTAAAGATAGCGAGATTTTAATACTAGGTTCTTTTCCTAGTATAGATTCATTTGACAAAGCATTCTATTACGCCCACCCACGCAATCAGTTTTGGAAAATACTCTCTGATATAATAGGTTATCCTATTAATAATAGAGACCAAAAAATATGGCTACTAAAAGAGTCAAAAATTGCACTTTGGGATATGGTAGCAAACTGTACTCGTGATAACTCTTTGGATAGTTCACTTGAAGATATTGAGGTCAATAATATAGATTCTTTTTTAGAGGAGCATCCAACTATCCAAAAAATAGCTTTTACAGGTCGTTTAGCAGAGAGACTTTATAAGATAAATTTTGATTATTTGGAGAGAGAAACCCTATATTTGCCTTCTCCTTCAAGTGCTTATGCTAAGATGTCATTAGAAAATAAAATAATAATATATAAAGAAAAACTAGGACTCTAAATGCAATTATTCACTATTTACTATTCACTATTCACTCGACCAAAGGTCACATAGTGGCAGTTTGGGCAATAGGTGATATTCAAGGATGTTATGACTCTCTACAGGAGCTTTTGAAAAGAATAAAATTTAATATTGCAGAGGATGAGTTGTGGATAGCAGGAGATTTGGTTAATCGTGGTGATAAATCTTTAGAGGTTTTAAACTATCTCTACTCTATCAAAGACTCTATCAGAGTTGTTCTTGGTAATCATGATATAGCACTCATCTCTGCCTATGCAGGTATCAAGCGACCAAATCCAACTATTGCTCCCATATTAGAAGCTCCAAATGTCAAAGAACTTATTGATTGGTTAAGACATCAACCATTTTTGCATTGGGATTATAGGCTTGGATATGCTATGGCTCATGCAGGTATCTCTCCACAGTTTGATTTTGGGGCGGCGATACGATACGCCTCACGCATAGAAAAAAAGCTAAGAGGGCGAAACTATAAGGCGTGGCTCAAACATATGCATAAAAAGAGTTCTAATAGATTTGATGCTAAAGCTAGGTCACTTGATATAGAGAAGTATATCTTAAACTCTTTTATAAGTATGCGTTTTTGTAAAGATGATGGAGAGTTGAATTTCAAACAGAAAGGTGAACCTACTAATTATAAAGTTACGAAAAAAGGTCTGAAGCCTTGGTTTGCTTGTCCCTCCCGTAAGTTTATCTCGATGAAGATTATATTTGGTCACTGGTCTACTTTAGGATATTATCAAGACTCCAATGTACTATCAATAGATACAGGGTGTGTTTGGGGAAGAGGGTTAACAGCTGCGAGGCTTGATTTGGAAGAGCCTATTTTGGTTCAGGTTGAGTGTCAAGCAAAAGCTGATATAATTTAGGTCGAAAGAGCCTTAATCTAAAGGCTCTTGTTAAATTTATTTAAAATCAGGCTGTGGAGTTGTTGCTGTACTCTCTGGAAGTTGAGGATAACTGATTTCAGGTTTTTTACCTTTAAGTGCTTTTAGGAAAGTTATAATTTGGGCTGTCTCTTCATCTGATAGTTTAATACCAAGCTCTATATTTCCCATCTCTTTAACTGCTTCTGATAAACTCCAAATAGCACCATTATGAAAATATGGAGCAGTCTCTGTAATATTTCTAAGTGTTGGAGTTTTTACCATACCCTTTGCATCACCTTTAAAATCGCCTATATTTGCATATTTGTATTTTCCAGTAACTTCAAATGGTTGCATAGTTCCACCAAGTGCTATGCCGTTATGACAGCTTACACACCCTTTGGCAATAAATGTATCAAGACCTTTTTGCTCCTCTTTACTAAGGGCATCCTCTTTACCATTTAAAAAATCATCAAATCTTGATGGAGTTACTAGAGTTCTCTCAAAGATACCAATTGTAGATGTAATTTTCTCAAAATCTATTTTTACATCTTTGCCATACGCTTTTTGAAACTCTGCAACATATTCAGGGATAGAGTTAACTCTTTTCTCTACTAGCTCTTTTGGAGATGCCATCTCTGGTCCTGCTTGCATTGGTCCTTGTGCTTGGTCTTCTAGGTGTGGGCTTCTTCCATCCCAAAATTGTGCTTTAAAAAATACTGCATTATAAACTGTTGGAGAGTTGAGATGGTGAGGATTGGCTGTCCATTTGTGACCAACGGCAGCTGAGACACCATCTACTCCTCCAAGTCCCAAATTGTGACAAGTATTACAAGAGATGATTCCACTTTTTGAAAGTCTTGGTTCAAAAAATAGTTTTTTACCAAGTTCTACTCTCTCGTCAGTGATAGTTTTATTAGGGTCGATAAGTTTTGAGAGTTCTGCTTTGTCTTGTGGAATAGCTACTAGACCACTCTTTTTTGCATTATCTATTGTTGTTGCTCCAAAGAGTAGAGATGTAGCTACAAGAGAGGTAGCTAGAATTTTATAACTTTTCATTTATTTGTTCCTTTTTTTAATAAGTATACAATTATAAAATAGAGAGTATTAAAATGGAATTAATGTTAACTTTTTATTAAAAATTATTCCTATTTTTTTTTGACAAGCTAAGGAGGGTAGAGAGATATAATTTTTATATATCACTCCTTGATGAAAATGCCCTTCGATAATAAGAGAATTTTTTGGATATTTTTTGATAATAGCATCAAATCTTTTTTGATACTCTATAAACTCTTTACATATATTTTTGGCTTTTAGCCTTTTTAAACGATGGTCAATAATCTCTTTCTCCCAAGGTCTAAGTAGAGTAAGTGTAGTTCTATTTCTAAGTATTTTGCAATATAAATCATAGACAAATCCTGTTTTATGTAAATCACCATGAGCTAAATATACGGTTTGGTTGTTTAATTTAAATTGTACAGGTTGCTCTTCTCGGTTATAGACTTTAATAGAGGGAAAAATCTCTTTTAGACAAAAATCATGATTTCCCTCCATATAGTGAATCTCTATATCTTTTGATAATGTTTGAAGTAGTCTTATTGCTTCTTGGGAAAAAGTTTTGATATACTCATTGTACCCAAATAGTAGGTCAAAAATATCACCCATAAGAAAGAGTTGAGGGGTCTCTATTATTCCGTTCTCTAAATCTTTTAAAATTTTTAGAAACTCATTACCATGATTGGGGTAGTGTGCATCAGCTATAAAAAGAGCGTTCTCTTTTATCTCTTTTGGCATTTTTGGCAGAGTCCATAGAGATTTATCTGTGCGTTGTTGAGTTGAAAGTTCTCAACAGTTAGTATCTGCTCTCTCTCTTTTGTTATCTTGGTATCTCGAATCTCTCCACATAATTGACAGATGAGGTGGATATGGTCTTCTTTTTTGAGTTCATATTTTGACTTTTCACCATTCATAGGCACTTCAATAATGACATTGTTCTGTTGCATTAGGATTATATTTTTATAGATAGTCGCAAGGGATAGAGTAGGGTGTTGCTCTTTGACATTTTCATATATCTCATCTATGTTGATATGTCCTGCGTGGTCAATTGATTTTAAGATACTTGTTCTCTGAATAGTGGCTTTTAAATCATTTTGTTTTAGTAGTATTATGTAGTCTGTCACGAGATAAGCCTTTACTGTTTTATTTTGATGGTGGGTTTTACCCACCCAAACGATTATAGGTCGTCAGCATGTTTTGCAAGATACTCTGCGACACCCTCTGTGTCTGCTTTCATACCTTCGTCACCTTTTACCCAACCAGCAGGACAAACTTCACCATGTTCATTTGTAAAAATCATAGTATCTACCATTCTAATCATCTCATCAATATTTCTTCCTAGTGGTAAATCGTTGATAACTGCATGTCTAACTGTACCATCAGCATCAATTAGAAAAGAGCCTCTAAGAGCCACTGCATCATCAAGAAGAACATCATAATCTCTAGCAATCTGTTTTGTAATATCTGCTACAAGTGGCATATCAACTCTACCGATTCCACCTTGTTCTACTGGTGTCTCTCTCCATGCAAAGTGTGAGAATTGGCTATCTACAGATACACCAATAACATTTATACCTCTCTCTCTAAACTCTTTTGCTCTATGAGAGAATGCAATAATTTCAGATGGACATACAAATGTAAAGTCTAGTGGATAGAAAAAGAGTACTGCACCTTTTTCACCTAAGTTTTCCATTAAGTTAAAATCTTCAACGATTTGTCCATTGGCAAGAACTGCTGTTGCTGTAAAGTCTGGAGCTTTATTTGTTACTATCATATTTTACCTTTTTAAATAATAATTTTTATTTGTGACGAAATAATATCTAATTAAAATTAAATTGGGATAAAATTACTCCTTTTTTTCTCTCTCTTCTTCTATTACTAGATGAACAGATTTATCTGTATCTGTACCAATATAAGGTTTTGAAGCTTTTATAAGTAGAGGAACAATCTTTTTGAGATTATCAGACTCTCCGATACTAGAGACATCTACTCGCCATATTTCTTGATTTCTCTGATTTTTGGCTAGGATAACAATATAGCGATTAAATACTCTATGGGTCTTGCTATAGGTTCTATAACTTGTATATTCTATATCATTCCAAAATGGGTGGTAATGTTGATGATAATAACCAAATGGATAACCCCATGAGATGCCAAATGAAATATCAGGTTCATGATAAATTAGAGTCTCATCTTTTATCTTTTCTATGCCATAATCAAAGTAGATAATCTGCTCTGCTAAACTTTCATTACTACTCTCTGTGTATCCTTTTTCATTTAGAAGTTTAACTAGATGTTTGCTCTGTTGTTGAAACTTTAAGCTATCGGTATCTGTCTGGTCTCCTAGAGCTTTGATAGTGTATGAGCTTGGTTTTATAGAGCTATTGGGTTTAGTTATAGCATCAATTGTTACTCTATATTTATTGATTATTGGTGTGCAACCAGTTGTGATAAATAGTAAAAATGAAACAAGTATAATATATATAGTTTTTTGCATAGCCCATCCTTTAATCTTATATTACTATTTTACTATAACTATTCTTTGTGTAAGGATTATGAAGTTTTTATCTAAAAATCACATCCTCTTTGAATGTATTATGAAGAGTATCAGGAATAGGTTTTGGTTTTCCATCTCTTACAAATACCAAGAGTATCTCCATATTGAAAATCTTTTTCTCACCTTTAAAGATTTGTTGCTCCAAAAGTACAGATGCAGTTTTTTTCTTTATGACTTTTGTAGTCACCTCCACCATATCACCAAGAACAGCAAAACCCAAAAAGTCGGCATTGATATTTTTGACTACAAAACCACTTAAATCTCCATCAAGAGGCATTATGTTTTTTTGAAAAAATATCTCTGACCTTGCTCGTTCACAGTATTTGATATAGTTTGTATGGTAGACTATACCACCTGCATCTGTATCTTCATAGTAAATCCGAATTTTCATTTTTATTTTTTTCTTTTCTTCTTCTCTTTTTTTCTCTTTTTGAGAACTTTTAGATACTCTTTTGCTGTGACCTCTTGACCCTCATAGATAACATGAGTAGCAATCCCTCTTTTACAAAGCTCTTTTGCCTCCATCCAGTAGTCTTGACCAACTAACATTTCTTTAAACTCATCTTCTGTTAAAAAGTTTTTTTTGACAATTATATCATGAAAAAAACTATCCATCGTTTTACTATAGTGTTCAATTCTTGCTTTAAGGTCACCACCTTTTCCATAAGCACCAGCAGAGTAGTTATGAAACATCAGTTCAGAGTATTCATAGATAACTCTTTTATCTGCCATACAAAAGAGTAAAGCACCCATACTGTAACCATGATTATCAAGATAGGCTAGAGTTTTACCATAAAATTTATCTTGTATAAGATTATAAAACTGTTGTCCTTCATGCACAAATCCACCACCAGAGCTTATTATTAGTTCTAGGTAATCTCTATCTGAAGCCTCTTTTAAGCTATTAAAAAGAGTGTGTAGACCTTTTCTTAATTCAAAAAATCTTCCTATATAGACTCTGTATCTTTTATATTTAGGGGTAATCTCATAGATATTTTTTTCTTTATCTATAAGTTTTTTCTGCTCATTAATAGTCTCTATATACAATGTATGCTGTTCGCTACTTAGTGTTCTTTTCCCATCTATCATTATCTATCCCTTATTTTGATTTAAGTATATATATTATACCTAATTTTTTATAGATTCTGCTATAAGATAAATCGCTAAACCATAAGAGGTAGAGTTATTATATTTAGTAAGAACTCTAAAGTTTTTTCCTCCCATCCATATATCATCATGAGTCTTACTTTTTGTTTTTAGTAGATAAGCTTTTTTTTCATTAAATGGCTCTATTGGTTTGATTCCATATTTTCTAAGAACTTTAGTAGAGTATTTTCTTTTATGAGAGGTTTTAAGCTTTTTAAATCTTTTCCCTTTGAAGTTTGTAGGAACAGCTACTACACCACCTTTTGTCCAACCTTTTCTATTCATAAATGATGCAATAATACCGATACAATCCTCTAAATCCCAAGGGTCTTTTATTCCATCCATGTTATAGTCCATCCCAAACTTTCTTTGTACTGATGGGACTTGTTGCACACAACCCATAGCTCCTGCAAATGAACCATACATATCCTCAATAGCTCGATTCTCTTCTCGTGATAGTAGAAACAGATTTTCTAGTTCAGACTTAAAAAATTTTTTCATTCTATTTTTGTGAAAAGCAAGAGTTGTTAGAGCATCTATTATGTGATAGTCACCTGTGTATTCGCCAAATTTGCTTTCAACTCCTATAAAAGCAACGATATAATCTAGGTCTACACTATACTCTTCACTAGCCCTTGCAAGTGTCTGATAGTAGTTTTGCTTAAAATCTTTGGCTTTTTGCAAAGATATAGGGTCAAGTACATGGTTTTTGTATCTCTCCCATGTTCCATCAGTCTTACCTTTTTTGTGTTTTCCCGTGTATCTGTCTAGTGTCTCTTGGTCTAGTTTTGAATTTTTGAGTATATTCGTAACATAAGCACGAGAAAAATGATGTCTCTTTACCATCCTGTTAATAAAGCTTTTGACCTCCTTTTTGGCTAAAAAGTTGTATTCAACAGGGGAAATAGGCTCTTTTGCCATGGTTATCATAGTAATAATTAGTATTGTTAGTATAGTTTTAAGTAAATTCATATCTAATAATATCATACTATTAGATATGCTACTCTTTATTAAAATAATTAATTTTAAATTTATACCTATTTTAATATTTAAATATGTTATTATTCGCTCAAAAATATTGAGGAACAGCGAAATGAAAAAAGTATTGATTCTATGTACAGGAAATAGTTGTCGCTCTATTATAGCTGAAGCATTAATTAACAAATATCTGAATAATATGAGAGCTTATAGTGCAGGTATCAGTGCCAAAGGTGTTGTAAATCCAAATGCAAAAAAAGTTTTAGAAAATGAGGATGCTTGGTCTGATGAGTATTATTCAAAAAGTTTAGATAAAATGTCAGATATAGAGTTCGATTTGGTTGTGACAATATGTGATAATGCAAAAGAGAGTTGTCCCACTTTTCCAAAAAGTACAAAAGTTGTACATGTTGGGTTTGAAGACCCTGATGGAAAAGATTATGAAGCTTTTGAAGAGACTCTACAAGAGATTAAAACGAAACTTTTACCCATTGTGCGTAAAAAATTATCATAAAAGAAAGTAGATGAGTAGACAAGAGAACTTTAGAACAAAGATTATAGGGGGAGAGTTTAAAGGTAAATTTATAGAGATACCAAATATCTCTACAACACGAAGCTCAAAAGGTATCTTAAAAGAGTCTCTCTTTAATACTCTTCAATTTGATATTATAGATAAAAACTTTGTAGAGGTTTTTTCAGGCTCTGGCTCTATTGGACTAGAGGCATTGAGTCGTGGAGCAGGGAACTGTTATTTTATTGAGTATAACAAAATTGCTTATAGAGTTTTACAGCAAAATATCAAAGAGTTAGACCCAACTAGATGTCATTATATGTTTGGAGATAGTTTTGAGAAGTTTGAGACTGTTTTATCTATGTTAAAAAACTCTGATGAAAAAACATACTTCTACTTTGACCCACCATTCTCCACTCGTGATGGGATGGATGATGTCTATGATAAGACCATTGCTCTAATTAAGAAGATAGATGTTTCTAAATGTGAGATGGTAATTGTGGAGCATATGACAAAGCTAGATATGCCCCAAGAGATAGGTGAGTTAGAGCAGGTCAAAAGAAAAAAATTTGGTCGCTCTACTATGACCTACTATAAACCAAAATAGAGAGAGTAAAAAAAACATAAATCTTCTCTCTTCTTGAATCATTAAAAATACTTGCTATTTATGTACTAATTCTGCTAATTTATTGAAAATTAATAAAAATCTCTTAAATATATACCTAACTTATATAAAACATGATATATAATCACGCCAATATTTGAAGTCCATAAACTTCAAATATCAATATAAGGTCACAACATGATTAATCTATTAATTTTACTTACTCTTTTTGCAATATTTCTATCCTTTATCAGGTTCATAAAAGGACCTCATCTAACTGATAGAGTTGTTGCTTTTGATACCATGGGAATTATCGCTGTCTCTCTCTTAGTACTTCTATCTGTTAGAGTTAAAAGCACTCTATATCTTGATGTAGCATTTGTCTTTGCACTAATTGGCTTTATAGGCACAATTATCTTTGCACGGTTTAATGTAACAAAGGATATTGATGCTTGATACTATCGGATTTTTTATTATATTTTTAGGTATATTACTTCTAATTATCAGTGCCATTGGGCTTTTAAGAATGCCTGATACCATTACACGAATGCACGCAGGAACTAAGGCTTCTACTTTGGGTAGTCTGTTGGTTATTTTAGGAACAATGTTTTTAGAACCATCACTCTGGTTTAAACTCGCTTTTTTGGCTATTTTTATTTTGATTACCAATCCACTCTCCTCTTCTATTTTGGCTAGAAGTACCTACTTGAAACATGGATTTTTTAATAAAAGTGGAATAGATGATTTAAAGGATAAAAAATGATAGGACTAATAGTAAT
>FPHE01000135.1_pt1 | contig 14124 bp, 11 predicted proteins | sample 1057201 | NCBI WGS metagenome assembly FPHE01 (sample SAMEA4473311, study PRJEB15554) | hydrothermal vent metagenome | biome: marine basaltic hydrothermal vent biome; feature: marine hydrothermal vent; material: water | place: Pacific Ocean | collected 2011-06-14/2011-07-23 | depth 1155 m
TTTACCCTTATAATGTAAAGATTAAAAATAGTGCCAATGAGAGACTCTATTGGATAAAAACAGAGTATCATGATAAGTACTGTACGCTACTAGAACAGAGACTCTCTAACTTAGAGGCAAAAGAGGAGCAGAACTTGACTTTAAACTTCAATTGCTCTCTACCTAGAGAGAACCCAAAACCTATAAAAAACCATAAGATAAATTTAGTTTTTGAAACAGCTACCAAAAGTAAGTTTACGCTACCGATTTTAGTCTCTATTCGTTATGCTGACATAAATGTAACCAAAGCAGAGGTTTCAGAGGATGGAAAGAACCTAAATATTGAGGTAAAAAATATAGGAAATGAAACATTGGTTAAGTCTGATGTAAACCTATCTAGTCCATTTCAAGCAGACATACAGACCTTGACCAACTTAGAACCCAATGCTACAAGAACACTCTCTTTTGTTATAGGAGATAACAATATTACAAAACCTTTGGCTCTGAATATCTATATTCCCAATGAAGAGAGTAAAAATGCTGTTCCTCTGTATGAGTGGCACTTGGGAGAGGGTGTAACCATTGATTTAAATAGGATGCCTTGGTATATTTTCGCTTTATGGGTGGTAGTGGGCATTTTAACTCTTTTAGTATTAATACTCTACTTCAAACGCTACCGACACCCTCTAGTACTAGAACTATCGACAACGCCAAGCAATCTGTTAGCGTTGCCTTACAATCAAATAGCTGAAGCACAAAAGAGACTCTCTAAAGTTAACCGATTAGAAAACACCTTAGCCAAAGCAGGAGTAAGCCAAAAGATACTACAGAGTGCTATTGATTTTGAGTCTAACAATGAAAAAGATAAAATAGATATGATTGCCAAAAGAGTTGGAGCAGTAGTAGATGAAAAAGAGAACTACTTTGAACTAAACTTACCTCAAAACTTCCCTCTTTCCATTGAGAGTTTAACGGTCAAGTTTCTAAACTCTGAAAATGTGATAGATGTCAAAGATGAGATACAAAATAGTGGCATCTTAGAAGGCAAGATTATACTACTCTTGGCAGAGGTGGATATGATGCAGAGTCTCTATACCGAGCTAACATCCAACAAAACAAATATGTGGGTAACGCTTCTGCCAAATGATTTGACTAGAGTGTTACTCTCATCTAACCCAAAAGAGGTGTTAGCCAAAGTTGTCTCTTCTCAGATAGCATTAACTCAAATCTCTCCTTATCAGATAGGTGGTGGGGTTAACCGTGAAGCTATATTTTTTGGTCGAGAGAAGATTATTAGCCATATTTTAAACAAAGGGGTTAGCAACTATATTATTATAGGTGGGCGACAGGTTGGAAAATCTTCTCTGCTCAAAGCCATAGAGAGACGCTACAAAGAGATTGACGGAGTGGAGTGTTACTATGTGTCAGCCTCCAATGAAAATCTGATAGAGGACATCAAACTAGAACTTGACCAAGAACAATTAAGCGATAAAGCATTTGCAAAGTTTATCAATACAAGCTCCAAACGATACCTCTTTTTGATAGATGAGGCTGATGATTTTGTCAAATATGAGAAAGAGCATAACTACAGTGGCTTGAAATTTATGCGAAGCCTTAGCGAGAAAAACAATGCCTCATTTATCTTGGCAGGTTTTTGGGAAACCTACCGATATACCTTTTTTGACTACCAATCACCTATCAAAAACTTTGCTTCTATCTTTGAACTAGAAGAGTTGGAGTATGAGGCGTGTATCGGTTTGGCTACAAAACCCATGAAGAGCTTAGGCTTGGGCTATGAGAGTCAAGAGAGTGTAGAGTGGATGATAGCTAGACTAGGACAGAGAGCCAATCTGATTCAGATAGTCTGTGATTATCTTGTAGAAAATATTGGAACATCTAAAAAGATAATAACCAAAGAAGATATTGCCAAAGCTCTAAAAAATGAGAAACTATTGAAGTTTTTTAATGATTGGAACGAGATGTCAACCGATAGCAAAGAGCAGTGGATAGATAGAGTGGTGCTTTATGGGACAATTGCCAAAGGGAGATTTGATGATGGTGATTTGCAGGAGTTGATTAAGAGATATGGACTAGAGATTAACAGCAATGAGTTAGATAAGTCACTGGTTCGGCTTCGACTTGGGTATATTATTAGAAAAGAGGATGATGGAGGGTATGTTTATCGTGTGCCTCTGTTTGTGGATAGTCTGTTGAGTTATGATGTGGAGGGTCGGTTTGGACGAGAGGTTAAGGCTACTCCAAGTAAATAAACACGCAAATAGACATAATAAAATTAGTTGATTAGAAAAATTGTGTTAAAATGTTTTTAACTTTACCACTACAAGGTTTATTAAATGTATAAAAAAATAGTATTATTATTTACACTACTACTGATAACAGGTTGCAATATAAAAGATAACTCCAATATAGAACAACTCTTTAGAAAAGATGACATCTATCATATCAGTCTGCTCAATACTCAAAAGGCTCAACTTATAGCGTCACTAGAGACCAAAGCACTCTTGACGGCTACTTATCTAAATCCTGTATATGCACATGCCAACTGTAAGAACTTTCGTATATCTATTAAAAATGGTGAGTATTTTTTTATAGGAGTCTATATTAATAATAGTAAAACTCATCACTTCAATAGCAAAGGGTACTCTTTGACATTGGATGGAGTTAAACCTATAGAGATTAAGGAGTTAGATAAAGATGACCCACTTAGATATGAGATGCCTATGGTGGATAACTGGAGTACCTACTACAAAGTAAAATTTCCACCTAGTAATTTGAAAAAATTTCATCTTATTTTTGAGAGTGATAGATTTGGTAAGGATATTTTGGAGTTTGAACAAGCCCATAGAAAAAATTGTCGAAGTAATTCGGTATCTTTATATTAATTATTAAGAACTCTATCTAAACTTATCTGTCTCCAAAGGTTTATCCAATATATCCAAAAATGGAGTAATCCGAGTTTTGACTCCAAGTATATTTAGATATATAATATAGTTGGTAAGAACCTTTTTGCCATATTCTTTGGACTCCTCGTAGTCTATAAGCTCCATGCTTAGGTAGGGTTCATATTCTCCTGTTTTAAATAGGTGGGAGCTTTTTATGGTTCTTTTTGTAAATCCTATACCACCATTATAACCATATGCGATAAATAGTGGATGGTAGAGATATTTAGTTAGGTAGTTCAAGTGTTGATTGGCATAGCTTATTGCTGTGTATGGATTAAACATATCATTTAAGTCAAGTTTTTCTCCTCTCTCTTTTGCTAAGTGTTTGATGAGAAAAGGCATGATTTGCATCATCCCGAGAGCATATGAAGTGGAGATAGAGGCAGGAACAAAACGGCTCTCTTGTCTCCCTAGTGCATAGAGTAGGGCAACTCTATATCTGTCTGTACCTATCATTGCATCACGATAAGGCATTGGGTAGTATGATTTTTGATAGTTTGATGCTTTCTCCTTTAGATAGGTGTAGATTCCCTCTGTGGCATAGGAGTTATATTTATCTGCTAATTTGTCTATATTTTTAGGCTCTTTTTTTATAGCTATCTTTATCTTTGCCCAATCTATAGGGCTATAGGGGTCTATATCTGATACCAAGTGAAAACCTAAATTTGGTGTAATAACTTTTGGGTAGGGTTTTTTTAAAATATCTCTAGCTTTAAGTGTATAGATATTAATCTGTTTGCTTCCAATTAGATTATTTAGATAGCTTTTTCTTTTGGTAAGCAGATATAGCCAAAAGTCACACTGGTCGTGTTTTGATTGTGATTCTGTTTTGGTTCTAGCTACTGTTAGATAGTTGGTTGCTATCTCTATCTCTTTAAATTCGATTGCATTTATGGCGAGTAGAAATGTGCTTTTAAAAGATAGATTTTCTGTTATTGGTATAGCTATTAGAGATTTTTTTAGATTTTGCAGAGAGTGTGTTGTAACTATCTTGAATATAGTCTGATTAAACTGTTTCTCTTTTACTAACTCTGCTAGTTGCTCTTTTGAAAATGGATGGTTAAAATACTTTTTTCTATATTTTGTATTACAACCATTAAAGATATAACATTGGGTTTTTGCTGTAACAGTTTTAAGCGCCTCAAATGGATTTGGGTCTGCCATTACTTTTAGGACATCAGAGTATTTGCCCTCTCTTTTAATTTGTTTATATAGTCGTTTTAGAGTTTTTTTACTCTTTTTGGCGGCCGTTGCAGGGTAGATAATATAGTTATTGGGGTCTTTCTGGGTTTTTGGTTTATCTTCTGTGGGGAGATACCCAATTTTTTTACGAATAGCTTTTTTTAGTTTAGGACTCTTTCTTTTTGTCCAAGCATAAGCTTTTAGAGCCTCCTCTTTTGTCGTCTCTTTCTCTTGTAAAAAACGCCAAGTATAGTAGTCTTTGGCTATACTTTTTGGCATTACTTCTATCTCTTCAAACTTAAAAGAGTCTGCTTTTAATATTGTGAAGAGTAGAACAAATATAATAGTTAAACGGTACATTAATCCCCTTATTCCCGTTACTCTTAACTACATCATTACTGAACGCATCATCAGAGTATCTATAAATTGTAATCCAAAGATAATAACAATTGGTGATAGGTCAATACCTGAAAGTACTACAAATGGCATCTTTTGACGCACAAAAGAGAAAGCTGGTTGAGTTAGACGATTGAGAATCTCCACAATAGGGTTTCGTGGGTCTAGTTGTACGAAAGATAGAATAGCAGAGATAATAACAACCCAAATATATAGGCTGATAATAGAATGTAAAAGTTGAACAATAGCAAAAATTAATGCGCTCATGATGCGACCTCCAAGATATAAGATTTAATTAGTGGATAGATTTCACTTAGTTTGGGACTATTTTCTGCCCCTGTTAAGAGAATTTGTAGTGGTTTAAATAGATTATTACCTTTGAGTCCACTCTCCTTGGTAATATATTTTTTTAGCTCGTTAAATGTCTCAAATGCAGGAGCTTTTGCAATGAGATGCTCTATAATCCTCATCTGTTCACCAAACTCACCATCGAAGTTTTTAGGTTTGAAAATAGGACGAATCTTTGCCTCTAGCTCATTGATAGTACTACACTCTTTAAGATAGAGTTTAGCTAATTTACCAATATCTATATCAGCAAATCCAAATATAGTAGAGAGTTGTTTATCATCCATTAGTTTTAGATGCTCACGATTGATAAATCGTAATTTATCTATATCGAATTGCACACTACTATTAGATATGTTTTCTAACTCAAACCACTCTATAGCCTCAGGCAGAGTAAATATCTCTTTTGGGGCTTCTCTGTATCCTATAAGAACTAAATAGTTTAAAATAGCATCAGGTAGAAACCCCTCTTGAAATAGGTATTTGACCGAATAGCTCTCACCTCCTTTTATTGTGGGTAGATGAAGATACTTTGTCTCTTGTTTATATCCCAAAGCAGATTTTATATATATCTGCTTGGCTGTATCATTAAGATACTCCTCTTTACGGATAACAAAAGAGATATTGCTCAACATATCATCACAAGCAGAAGCAAAATTATCTGTTGGTCTATTATCACTCTGCATAATTATAAAACTATCTTGTTCAGAACTCTTTAGACAGATTACAAATGGCTCTCCACTCTCTTTTATACTACTGTAGTCATCAAATGTAAGTTTATCCTCTTCTCTACATATAAAAGCTTTTTTCTCTTGGAGCAATCTAATAGCTAAGTTTTGATGAATACCAAGATGTTGACTCTGGTGATAGAGGGAGTCATGCTTGATGGCAAACTTCTCTAGTATCATCATTATCTCTGTATCTTTTCCCTCTATATTTTTCTCTTTATTACCATCTTCTATACGAATAAGAAACTGTTCACCTCTCTGTTGAGAAACAATATAAGTTAAGATTGCAATACGCAAATTATCTATATGCATATCAACTATTGGTGATGGGGCAAATCTAAGCATCTATTCTCCTGTAGTTTAGTGGTTGTAATTATATTCTATTTTTCTTTAGAGTTATTGATTATGCATTTGTTACACAATTATATGATATTATATTAAAAAAGAATTGTAAAGGAAGATTTAATGAATAAAATTCTAGTAACCTCTATCATATTTGGTATGATAATTTTTAGTGGGTGTGGTGACACTGGAAATGATGGCAATACTACTACTACATGTGGTAGTAATGTGGATATGTTAAGTGGAGATAATCCAGTTATTACACTAGAGGGTGATACAGAGATTGAGATATCTTTAGGTACAACAGAGGTTCTTTCAGGTGATAGCTACTGTGCTTATGACCCACAAGATGGTGACTTAACTCAATATATTCAAAGAACAAATAATATTGATTTTAATAGAGCAGGAGTCTATACGGTTACATATTATGTAGAGGACAGTGATGGATACAGTGATACTAAAACTAGAACAGTGACAATTGTAGATTCAAATAATGCTAATCAGCAAGGAGATTCAGGTTATTATCTAGGAGAAGAGCAAGGTGCAGACTATGATTCTAATCCTGATTTAGGAGAAGAGATTGGTGGTAATGGTGGTGGTAGTGCAACCATTGATATTGATTCATTTATAGCATGGTATAGTAATACTTGTAATGGAACATTTGATTTAAGGCTATATAATGAAACAACGGGTAGTTATAGTGGCACTATTGATTGTTCCAATCAAGGGCTAGAGTATATTGATTTAACTCAATTGGGTGTATTCTCTTCTATTGATAAGATTGACTTAAGTAAAAACAAATTAACCGATATTGATTTCTCACCTATTAAAGATATTCAAGGGTTAAACTATTTACTTATCAATAACAATACAGCCACATTAAAGAGCAAATATGACACTAAATCAGAACGAAATGCACTCTTTCGTTACTTTACTAATCTCCATGGAGGTGATGGGAAAACAGGTCTCTATATTGGGTTTAAACCACATCAGGATAGTGATGTAGATGGAGACTGTTTAACTATTCGTATCTAAATATCTAAAGGTAGCTTTTGGAAGCTACCTTCTAAAACTCCAAGACAGAGTAGACCTTACTATCTATCCCCTCTTTTCCATTCAAAAATGAGAGTTCAGCAATAAAACAGCACTCAACGCAGTTAGCATTAACTTTGTTGATGAGATTTACTGCTGCTTTTGCTGTTCCACCTGTTGCGATGAGGTCATCTATAAGTAGTACTCTAGCCCCCTCTTTATTTTTAAATGCATCTATATGTATCTCCACTTCATCAAATCCATACTCTAGTGAGTACTTCTCTGCTACAGTTGTATAGGGGAGTTTTCCTTTTTTTCGTACAGGTACAAAACCTACTCCTAGTCTATCAGCAAGGATTGAACCAAATATAAAACCTCTAGCATCTATCCCTGCTATATAGTCTAGCTCATAGCTCTTATATCTACTCTCTAAGTGATTCATAAGTATCTTAAATGCTTTTGGATTATTGAGTAGTGTTGTTATATCTTTAAAGATTATCCCAGCTTTTGGAAAATCTGGAATATCTCTAATGCTATCTAGTATGATTTTTTTCTCTTGGTCTGTTAGTGTTGACATATTTTTTCCTTTTTTGCGAATTATACCATAAGAATAACCTTTACAACCTCTTGTGGGTCAAACTCTCCTCGTTTCCAAGGGTCTTCAAGCTCTTTTATAATGATATTGATACCCTCTTTTTTATAAATCTCTAAATTTCCCATCTCTATATATTGTTTTTTATCTTTTTGACTATTTAGAAATGATATCTGTTTATAGTGGTTATTGATGATAATATCTGTTATAAAATCACTTAGTTGATAACCTCTCTCTTGGGCTATCTGTTTGATTTTATCAATAATATTTTTGGCACTATATCCTATGGTTTCGCTATCCTGTGCAAGATTTACCAAAAATATTTTTTTAGCTCTTCTGTTATTATGGAGAGCTAGAGGAAGTTCATGGTTGATAAGATGAGGTAGTATGCTTGTAAATAGACTACCAGGGCTAAAGATAATGGTATCAGATTTTTCTATAGACTCTAATACTTTTGGGTTAACAAGAGGCTCAATGTTTATAAATTTTTTATGATACAGTTTACAGATTTTTAGTGACTCTATATCTTTTTTTCTATCTCCTCCAAAATCTGTTATCTCACTCTCTCCACATATAACTGTACCATTGGAGAACTCTGCTTTTAGATGATAGTGATTATTTAAATAGATAGGAAGTACAGACGAGCTACACCCAAAGAGTCTTTCAAGGGTAGCTATCGCTCTGTTCCAGTCATCTCCATGCTCAAAATAGGCTCCCACAAGTATAAAGTTACCAATACTACCATTGCTAAGGTTTATATTAGTCTGTTTAGACCTCTTTAGAAAACTCCTTAAATAGCCAAAAAGAGAGCTTTGTATCTCTAAACTATGACTAATCTGATAGAGAACACTCACTTTATCATTTAAAAGTTTTTCAAGCTCTTTTATGGAGATATGCTCCTCAATAGGAAATCTCCAATTAATAAATTTTACAAGCTGTTTATTGCTCTGTGTATGAGGTATTGAGATAGCTAGTGATTGTCGAATATCACCTACAGAGAGTATCTTAAAGATATCTCTTAACTCTTTTGAAGATGCACCATTGTCTGTACTTGGGACTACACGAGTGATGGAGTGTGTGTGTTTTAGGAGTTCAGACATTATATCTTTGATGGCAGAGCCACCTGATAAGATTGTTATTTTTTTGTTGAAGTTTGACAAAGTTTCTGTTTCCTAAAAAGATAGAGATGGTGGGCATAAATGCACCACCTTACAAAAAGTTATTTCATCTGTCTGTTTTTATATGCTAAAAGTGTCAAAACCAACAGCCCAGCAGTACCATAATAGACCCACAATGGAATAGGTACAGGCTCACCTGCTGCGTATGAATGCATTCCACTTAGATAGTAGTTAACCCCAAAATAGGTCATAAGTACAGATGAGTATGCCCACAAAGAGGCGATATTAAAGACATAAAGATTATTAAGCTTTGGAGTAAATCTCAAATGAAGAACCGTTGCATAGATGAGGATGGTCACAGCTGCCCAAGTCTCTTTGCTATCCCAACCCCAATATCTACCCCAACTCTCATTTGCCCAAACTCCACCGAGGAAGTTTCCAATTGTATAGAGGAATAGACCTATAATAAGACTCATCTCTGCAATATTAGTCAGCTCTTTGATGGAGTTGTCAATGTGTGGTCGTTTGTCACTTCTAAGTATAAAGAGTAGAAGTACTAATAGTGAAATCATTGAGCCAAGCCCTAAGAAACCAGCACCTGAGATGATTCCTGCAACATGTATAACTAGCCAATAGGATTTTAGAACTGCTACAAGGTTTGTAATCTCTGGGTTTACAAAACTCATATGTGCTACAGCTATGGTTACACCACCCAAAATTGCTGTGGCTGTTAGTACAAATGGTGATTTTTTTCCAAAAATAAGACCTGCCATAATGGTTGTAGCAGAGATAAACACTAGTGCCTCATAGGAGTTTGACCACGGAGCATGACCTGCAATATACCACCTTAGACCCATGCCAATAACATGTAGTCCAAACCCAATAGCCAATATTATCCATGCAAATTTCATACTCTTTTTAAGTGAAAAAGATGGTTTTAGCACATTTATAAAAGATACTATTAGTAGTATAACACCAAGAACTAAATATAGAGGAATAAGTTTTTGGAAAAGTCTAAGCTCATTATATTTTATCTCCATATCAACCATATCATCCGAAATAAGAACTTTAGAGCCAAATTTCTTTTGAAACATACCAATCATATCTATTGCTTGATTTGCATTTTTCCAATTTCCACTCTTTCGTCCATCCTCAATACCACTAAAAAGGTGTTGCATTATCCCTCTTATCACTCCTGATACTTCAGGGGGAAATTTTTTTATCGCCTCTTGAGGATTAACCCATTTATTGTTTGCATCATGAGGAATAGGGAATATCTGTATCAAAGAGCCAATATAGACCATATATGCTATATTTAGTCGTTCATCTATCTTTATTATCTCTATATCGTATTTATTTTTATCTGTTGCTTTTTTTCTACCAGATTCAGTCACTTTTTGAGCTAATTTATAGTTCATCTTGTCATCAAAAAAATCAGAGAATTTTGCAAATTTTGTACCTTTTTTTAGCCCTAAATCTTTTGCTACTCTTGTATGAGAGATTTGAATCATAGGTAACTTTTGGTAGTAGGTAGGATTAGTTGTCATCCCCAAAACTAACTCTGTTGGAGAGACTCCATAAAGTGAACTTTTACCTGATATTTTAGTGATAATATCTCTAGCCAAAGTATCCATCGGTTTCATTCTACCTTGACCTCCTTGAACAGTAAGTCTAGAGAATCTATCTACAACCTTGTCATCTATAGAGTCTATATATTCTTTTTGTTGTTTATCATTTATAGTAGGTGTTGCCGAGTATATAGGTGAAGAGAGAGCTATAAACATAAACGACAGAATAGCCAAAGATGCAGATTGCAATTTTTTTGTTCTCTTCAGTAGTTTTTGAAAACGACTACCTTTTGCAAAAACATTCCAGACCATTCCAATTATCATTAAAATATATCCAATATATGTTGGCAGAGTCCCTGGGTCGTGGTTTACAGAAAGAACTGTTCCCTTCTCATCCATATCATATGATGATTGGAAAAAACGGTAGTTTCTATGGTCAAGAACATGATTCATATAGATTCTATAAGGCATTGCATCAACTCCTTTTTCTTTGTCTGTTAGCTCAACTTCACTAGCATAAGAGGATGGACTCATAGAGCCTGGGTATCTTTCTAGTTGAAAATCATTTAGTTTTATAGAGAATGGCAGAGGTATCACTTTTGCTCCTAAACTCATCTTGACCTCTATGTCACCAAAGTTTAAACTCTTGACCTCACCCTGATTTCCCTGAAATGGAAACAGACTAATCTCTTGACTCTTATCACCAATAGAGACTCTGAAAGTCGCCATCTCTGGTTTTCCATTTACTGTTTTTAGTGAATCGGAGACATATCTCTTTGAAGCTTTATCATAAACCTTTCTTAGAACTATCATATTGGAATCGAAGCGGTATAGCTTTTTCATCTCAAAACTATTGACTCCTTTTGATAGGTTCTGCTCCTCTTGTGTTGCCATAGCTAGAGTCTCTATATCAAAATCTGTTTTGACTTCCAATCCATCTTGTTTTTGAATAATAGAAAAACAGGGTTTGGAGTCTATACAGCTTTTTTCATTTTCAAAATTGAGAACAAAAGCTCCTGCATCATAAGTATCACCTTTTGAGAGATGAATATCTTCTCCTTTCTCTCCTGTACTAACTTTTAGAGCTAAAACCATCTTGCCATTGGGGTCAGGAAAAAGTTTTTGCTCCGCGGCAGGTAGATAATCTACAAGCTCAATCTCTATCTCATTGTCTCCTACTACTAGAGTCTCATCTATACTATTTTTGCTCATTGATGAGAAGAAAATAGGTTTTTCAAACAGAGCTATATCTTCACCTTTGGTAGCCTCTATCTGTAGTACCTTAACATCAGAAACCATGCTATTGGCACTCTGCCCCTCACGGATATGCATAATACCCTCATAACCGACATAACGCGTCAATGCCGAACCAATAGCGATAATCAAAAAAGAGAGATGAAAAATAAAAATAGACCATTTGGCTTTTTTATAACTTTTGTATCTGATTATATTATAGATAAGAACTATTATAAAAAAGAGGAGAAAGAACTCAAACCATCTAGCTGAATATATCTCTGCTCTTGCTGTCTGTGTGCCATAATCATTTTCGATAAAAGTTGCTACACCTATAACAACTCCAAATATAAAGAGTAAAGCCGTTGCTACTCTCATGGATAATACTGTTTTTAACATTTAAACTCCAAATGTGGAAATTATATCAAGGTGATTATAGCCAATGACAATTAATGAGACATTAATTAGATTTGGCTTTTAAAAAAAATTTCTAACTAAAAAAGAAAATCTAAATATAAAATAAAAAAGTCCTAAAAGAGAGATAGCAAAAAGAACTTTTGTAGGAATTGTATTTAAAAGTTTAGTAAAGAGAGAGTTGAAGTTCCCCTTATAACCTGTTTTTACAAGGTTTGATGCAGACTTCATTCTAAGCATAAACTTACTTTGACCCATCTTTTTTATTGCTGTAATTCCTCTTGAACCGTAGGTTGAGGCGTAGAGCAGATTGGCATTTTTGACATTTGGCATCTCTTTTATTAGTTTTAGAGATTTTACTCCAGCATTTTGTAGTAGGATATTGCTTTTTTTGCCAAATCTGTTTGATAGTTTGACCATTCTTTTTAGTTCATCAAAATTTTTAGTTCGTTTGACTAGGTTTAGTGTCTGATTTAGACCTAATTTGTCGTATAACTTGTGAATAGGTTCAACTAGTTTTTCTATATTGCTTATAGATTTTGTATCTGTAGCGATTTTTGCCTGTTTGATTATCTGCTTATTTAGCCAAGGGGGGATTTTCCCTGCTCTTTTTCCAAATTTTAGCACAGATATAGAGCTTTTGACAGGTGTAGTAGCTCCTAGTGTATAGAGTGTTGAAGCAGATGCCAATATCCCCAAGGATGAGAGTGCTACTATGGTTTTATCTACCTCTTTACCATTTGCGTAGTTTGTCCCTGCTATGGTTAAGTCTCTTACATCTCCAATAACCAAAAAGTCTGAGATAATGGCTGTGATTTTTCCAATATCCTCATCACTTTTACCTTTGGTGATACCTTCAAAAAATTTATCCTTTCTATAGGCATAACTTGCTCGTATCTTTTCAATATCGCTTAGAAGTTGAATAGCTTTGGGATTTTGGTTGACATACTCATAATCCATAAAATAGGAGAGGTACTCATGAGCATCTGCATATTTTTTTTTAGCAATAAGCTGTTCGGTTTTTGGTATAGGGTCTATATGGACGAGTGTTCTAATATCAAAAACTTTTCTCTCTTCTAATAAAAATAGAGAGAGGGTTATAAGTAGCAGGACTATAATAGGGGTTAGTAGTTTAAATAAAAATTTCATCTAAAATAGTATTGACATATTCATTTGCTTTGAACTGTATGAGGTCATCGGGTTGTTCTCCTGTTCCTATATAGTATATTGGCATTTGAAGTTCATGTGCGATTGATAGCACTGAACCACCTTTGGCTGTTCCATCAAGCTTTGTGATGATTATACCATCTATTCCTATCATTTGGTTGAAAACTTTAGCTTGATTGATGCTAGAGCTTCCTTGAGTGCCATCTAAGATAAGTATTTTACGGTGTGGTGCATCTTTCATCGCTTTTCCTGCTATTCTTACCATCTTTTTTAGCTCTTCACCTAGATTAGTTTGTGTATGTAGTCTTCCTGCTGTATCTATTAGTACATGGTCAATTCCTTTTGATAGTGCAGAGTTGATAGTATCGTATACTACTGCTGATGGGTCATGCCCCTGTTTTGTTGCAACTATAGGTATGTTTAGTTTATCTGCCCATCTTGTTAGCTGTTCTATAGCTGCTGCACGAAAAGTATCACATGCTCCAAGGATAACTTTTTTACCACTCTTTTGCTGTTTTTTTGCTAGTTTAGCAATGGTTGTTGTTTTTCCAGCACCATTGACACCGATTATCATATCTACAAATGGTTTAGCATCTGTATCTGTTTTCCAATCAACTTTGTATTGAAATACAGAGATAAGTTCATTATATGCTCTAGCTCTATCAAATTTTTTTGGTAGATTATCTAAAAATATCTCTACTAACTCATAGTTAACATCAGCCTCCAAGAGAATCTCTTCAAACTCATCACTTGTTATTTTTTGTTTTTTTTGTGGTACTATATCTCTAATAGCATCATTGGTTTTTTTAAAAACCTTTTTTAGTATAGTGAACATACTCTTTTTTTTATCCTTTAATTTTTTTAAGTGCCTGTTTTATATCACTCTCAATCATCTCTTCAGGGATACTCCCTTCATAATGCGTATAGTATCTCCCTTTTACAAAAAGAATCATAACGGGCAGGGAAAAATTAGACCCTAATTGTAGTTTTGGAGAGATGAAGTTAGAGAATTGCATATTGTCATTTTGATAATTTGATATAAAAAAATTAGTTCTCTGTGAGGCA
>FPHE01000080.1_pt1 | contig 13848 bp, 13 predicted proteins | sample 1057201 | NCBI WGS metagenome assembly FPHE01 (sample SAMEA4473311, study PRJEB15554) | hydrothermal vent metagenome | biome: marine basaltic hydrothermal vent biome; feature: marine hydrothermal vent; material: water | place: Pacific Ocean | collected 2011-06-14/2011-07-23 | depth 1155 m
GATAGTTACCGTTTTAATGAAGATATTGAATATACAATTTATAATACTGACATGGTTTTATATTACATAAAATCTTTAATTTATAGAGGTAAAGAGCCACGAAATTTAATAGATATAAATGTGAGAACAGATTATAGTAAACTAAGATATTTAGTCTATACCAACAAAAAATTAAATGGAAATTTTGATTTAATTAATCGCCTAATTAGAGATGACAAAGTTGTAATTTCAGAGATAAAAGATAACTTTTCGGCTTTTGAAATGTTGGAAGAAGAGAATTTTGCTTCATTTTTATTTGCTTTGGGTTTTGTAACACTTGAAAAATATAGAGCCGCTATAAAGCTTAAAATTCCAAACCAAACTATCAAAAAAATTGTAGCAGACTTTATGCACTATGCCTTTAAAGATATGGATTTCAATCTTCATCTTCAACACTTCAATAACTATCTTGCCGATTTTGGATATGAGAAAGATTTACAAGTTTTTCACTATCTAAATGAGCAAACAGATAGCCAATCAGTTATAAGAGATTATATTGATGGAGAAGGGTTTATAAAAGGATTTCTAACAGCTTATCTCTCACTAAATCCCTATTATGAAGTCAAAACAGAAAAAGAAGTGACTAAAGGATTTGTAGATATTTTGCTAAATCCAATCAAAGATGAGATAGTTTATGGGGCAGTAATTGAGATAAAATATATTCCAAAAAATAAATTTGATGATAATTTGCTAAAAGAAAAAATTGAAGATGCAAAAGAGCAATTAGATAGATACAATATCTCAAAAGTTAAAAATCTACAAAAAAAAGAGTTTGTAAAAATCATTTTAGTTTATAAGGCTTGGGAGTTGGTTTATTGTGAAGAGTATAAAATAAGTCAAGTCAAATGATTAATTAAAAAAATAGACCACAACTAAAGAAAAAGGACTCCTCTATCAAATAACCATCCACCCCTCACTCTCAAACAGAGCCTTGGCTTTAGAACATAGAGGGGCTTGTATATAGATATACTTCTTCTTTATCTTACTCTCATTATAGGATTCTAACTTTTTATGAAACTTCATAAGCTCTATAGCCTCTTTTTGTAATATACGACTCTTTTTAGAGATATGAATAATACAAGCATAATATTTTTTGAGGTCAACCCCCAAGTAGAGGTCAATCTTTTTACGAGAACCAAACTGTTGCTTTATATCAATATGTTTAAAAGATTTAAAAACCAGTCTCTTCTCTTGTAGTCTATCAACTATATCTTTCATTTTTTTTAGTTATAACCTAGAGTGTCTAAATCAATTCTATTTCCATCATAATATAGTTTGCCATTGGAGACAAAAGAGTAACCCTCTACTTCTGGAAACTCATATACAGAGTGTTTTGTAAAATTCTTGTTACTTACTATTAGATAACCCTGTTTATCTAGTGCATAGACTCTATCTTTGTAAACAGTTGCTACAGAGAAGTGGGCAAATTTAAACTTTTTTTCATCTTGAATCGTTAATGATTCATCTAGTCTAAATATTCGTCCATCTTTAGAGAAGACAAACAGCTCATTGTTATCTAAAATAACTTCAGAAATCTCTCTCTCAAACTCTCTTTTTCCTTTGTTGCTATAGGCGATAACTTTATGTGGAGTTGCTGAAATCAATGAATTTTTTAATCTTTTTAAAAAGATAATATTATTTAAAAAACTCTCTGTACTAACAAATATCTCTTTAGATATTTTTAATGTTTTTAGGTCAAGTATGCTAAGTTTACCATTAAGCAGTGGAATAATAACTAAGTTGTCAATCTGAATAGGATTTGCAACTCTTGTATCTATACTAAAGACTTTTTCTGCTTTGTTGTTGTAGATTATAGATTTTTTAGAGAAGTCATATACACCAAAGTTGTTATCTTTTAAAATATAGACTAAAGCATCATCTCCAACCATAGTTCCAGCTATCAAAGCCTTTGCAAATTTCGCCTCTCTAGTTTTCCCATCTCTTATAACTCTACAGTTACCCTCTCTATCGGCTACTATAATAGAACCTACTCGCTTGTTTATAAAGCTATAGCCATCTTTAAGATTTAGTTTCAACTCTTCTGTGCTAGTTAGAACTTTTCCTGAACTCATAGTCGCACCATCTCTACTAAAGCTAATAATCTCATCACTAGATGTAAAAGATGAACTAGCTATTGGATTTTCTGGTGTATAGTACTGCTTTGAGCCACATCCCGATAAAAAGAGTAGAGCTATAAAACTTAATAGTAAAATTTTGCTATACATTATTTGCCTTTAATAGTATAGTGTTTTATAAGTGTCGAAATATTATAAACAGGTGACTCCTCACCAATAAGGTCTAACTGATTTCTAGCCTCATCTATTTTTCCATCTTTTATAAGTAGATAAGCATCATCAACAACTGCAATCTCTTTGTATAGTTCAGACTCTGATACCTTGCCTTCTAAAACAGAGAGATGGTAAGAACTCATATCAGATATAAATTCATTTTTACTACTTGATAGAGTTTTAAGTAGCTTTAAATCTTCACCTTGAACAGCCTTTTTATAACTATAAAGTTCAAAGAGTTTAGGATTTTTTTCTTTTAGTATAGCCAATGCCTCTATATTGTTCGCATCTTTGGTTAATGTCAAATATGCTTCATTTGCAGAGTTTAGTCTACTCTCTTCTATAGCTCCCATAACTGCTCTAGCACCAAAAAATAGCAAAAGTACTGCTACAAAAGAGATAATTGCTATCTTATGTTTTTTATAAAATTTCTCTAGTTTAAATGCATGAACAAGCATCTGTTCATCAGAGCTAAACTCTTTTTTTGCCTCATCTATTGTCTCTTTAATACTCAATTTAATACTCCATAATCTATAATTTTGTTATTATACCAAATTCTATTTAGCTTTCTCTAAGTATTTACCCTCAACGGTATCAACTCTAATCTTATCACCCTCTAAAATAAAAAATGGAACTTGCACAACTGCTCCAGAGTCTAATGTCGCTGGTTTTTTACCACCCTGTGAGTCACCTTTGAAGTTTGGTGGAGTCTCTATCACCTCATATGTAGCAGTCTGTGGAATCTCTACTGATATAGCTTTGCCATTATGAAAAAGTATCTCTGCCTCCATACCATCAACCATAAAATTAAAAGTATCTTTGCCTACTTGCTCATGTGTTAGACCTATCTGGTCATATGTAGTAGTATCCATAAACTGTAGCATATCTCCATCGTCGTATAGATACTGCATAGTTGTCTGCTCTAAATCAGGTACTTCAAACTTATCACCTGCATGGACAGTCTTATCTATCACTTTGCCTGTACTTAAATTTTTAATCTTACATCTAACAAATGCCGCACCTTTTCCTGGTTTTACATGTTGAAAATCTATTACTTTAAATGGATTTCCATCCAACTCTAATCTAACACCTTTTTTGAGGTCACCCATTGAGACTGTTGCCATCTACAACTCCTAATTTTTTTCGTGATTATATCATATTAATTTTATATTGATAAACTGTTTATCTTTATTGGGTATACTTACATGTATTTAAAAATTAAAGGCATTCAATGAAGAAAATTTTAAAAATCATTTTTCTCTTAGGAGTTCTTAGCTCTATAGTATATCCAAATGAAATAGATAAATCTATAGTTAAAATCTATACGGTATCAAAAACCCCTGACTACCTAGAGCCATGGAACAGTACAGTGAGTCGCTCTAGTGGTTCTGGAAGTATTATATCAGGTAATAGGATACTAACAAATGCTCATGTAGTAGCAAATCATACTTTTTTAGAGGTTAAGAAATATGGAGATACCAAAAGATATCAAGCAAAAGTTTTGCAAGTCTCTCATGATGCAGACTTGGCACTACTAGAGGTTAACGATAAGCATTTTTTTGATAATACCACAGCACTTACATTTGGAGGACTACCCAAAATACAAGATAAGGTTGCAGTGTATGGATACCCAATGGGTGGAAATACCATTAGTGTTAGCACAGGAATAGTATCAAGAATAGAGCATAATGTCTATGTTCATAGTGGTCAAAGTTTCTTATCTATACAGATTGATGCAGCAATAAACCCAGGAAATTCTGGAGGTCCTGCTATATCTGATGGTAAAATAGTTGGTGTTGTGATGCAACAGATGGCAATGTCTCAAAATATAGGATACATGGTTCCAGTAGATGTTATTCAACACTTTTTAAAAGATGTTGAAGATGGAGAGTATGATGGATTTCCAAAACTAGGTATACAGATAGATATGATAGAGAATCCAACACAAAAAGAGTATTATAAACTAGATGAAAAATCTGGTGGTATTTTGGTAGTAGATATTCTATACAACTCACCTTTTAAAGAGGTACTACAAATAGATGATATTATAACTGCTATAGACCATCATAAAATAGAGAGTGATGGTACAGTTGAGTTTAGAGAGAATCAATATACACATTTCAAATATTACATAGACCTCCATCAATATGGCGATGAAGTTACTTTAGATATTCTTCGAAAAGGTGAAAAGATTACACTCAAAGTAAAACTCCCTGAAAAACAGAGTAATAATAATGATGTATATGCAAAACTAGAGTATGACAAAATGCCAAGCTACTTTATACTTGGTGGATATGTATTCTCTTCACTGACCAAAAATCTTTTGAACTCATCTCCTATGCCACATCTTCCATTGCGATATGGTGCTACTAAATTCCCTACTGAGGATAAACAAGAGATTGTCATCTTACTAAAAGTATTAGCTTCAAGTCTTAGCCGAGGGGATTATAGTTTTGGTTTTTGGAAGATAGATAAAGTAAATGGAAAAAGTTTTAGGGATTTAAAAGAGTTCTACTCCATAATCTCTACTTCAAAAGAGAAATATATTGTCCTAGAGGATGAGGATGGTTCTAAAATAATTATAGATAAAAATAAAGCAGAGGCAATTGAGAATGAAATCCTACAACGATATAGTATCAAGTCTGCAAAATCTGATGATTTATAAATCATCAGACCTTTTGCTCAACCTCTCACCCATCAACTCATTAACAACCTTAGGATTCCCTTTTCCTTTGGTAGCTTTCAAAACCTGCCCCACGAAAAAGCCCAAAAGCTTACGATTTCCTGCTCTAAATTTCTCCACATTATTAGGATTTTTAGCAATAACCTCATCAATAATAGGCAAAATTACAGCAGGGTCACTTATCTGTACTAACCCCCTACTCTCTACTATCTCTTTAGGGTCTCCTCCATTTTTACTCATCTCTTCAAATACTTGCTTTGCAATTTTAGTAGATATAAGCTCATCATCAACCATTTTTATAAGTTCGGCTATATCTTTAGCAGAAAACTTTAGCTCACTTATCTCTTTTTGTTTTAACTCTCTTGCTACATCATTTGTTACAATATTTGCAATATTAACTAGACTATAAACAGTAGATAGTGCCTCTTCATAAAAGTTTGAGAGTTGCTTATCACGAGCTAAAGTATTTGCTACTTCAAAGTTTAATTTAAATTCATTAGTATACTTGTCAAAAAGTTTCTGTTCATCTTCACTCATGGCTACTACTTCACCATCTATCTGTACTTTTTTAGTTTCAGACTTAGCAGGTTTTTGAGGTACTTTTTTCTTTTTAGCCGATGACTCTTTAAGCCCAACAATCTTATTAAACACAGGTGCTTTATCACTATAATCAACAGGGTCAGCATAAAAATACCCCTCTCTCTCAAACTGAAACCTTACATCTGGTCTCTCTGTAACAACGGCAGGTTCAATCAGAGCATCTTTAATAACTTTTAAAGAGTTTGGATTTATATCCTCTATACCCTCTGGCATCTCATTCTTAAAGAGTCTATCATAAACTCTTACTTCAACCTTTTTTGCTCTGTTTGCCTCTACCCATTGGATAGCACTTTTTACTTTTATTCCACTTCTGTCATTTCCACTTTTAGAGTCAGGATAATACTCTGCTTTTATCTCTACAATATTGCCATTATCATCTTTAATCACCTCTTTACAACTAATAATATAAGCATACTTAAGCCTTACAGGTTGCGTTGGAGTAAGACGGAAGTAACCTTTTTGGGGGTTTTCGCTAAAATCACTTCTGTCAATATAAATCTCTTTAGAAAAAGATAGTTTTCTATTCCCCTCTTTTGGTACATCATGTGGGTAGTATGAGGCATCAATCTCTTCAACACCCTCATAATTCTCAATAGTCACTTTCAGAGGGTCAAGCACACACATAACTCGTGGTACTTTTTTATTCAAATCATCTCGTATAGAAAACTCAAGCTGTGCTACATCAACTATGGAGTTAGCTTTTGCAACACCTATACTATCACAAAAATTTAAAATAGACTCAGGAGTATAACCTCTTCTTTTATACCCTGCAATAGTAGGCAGACGAGGGTCATCCCAACCATTCACTACCCTGCCCTCAACCAACTCTAAAAGTTTTCTTTTACTCATTACTGTATAGTTAATCCCAAGTCGTGCAAACTCATATTGATAAGGTCTTTTAGGTTTAAGTCCAAGAGTATCAAGTACCCAATTATAAATATCACGGTTATTTTCAAACTCTAGCGTACAGATAGAGTGCGAAACCCCCTCAATATAGTCAGATAGACAGTGAGCAAAATCATACATAGGGTAGATAGCCCACTCATCTTTTGCTCTAAAATGGTGTGCATGTCGGATTCTATAGAGAAGTGGGTCACGCATCTTCATATTTGGTGATGACATATCAATCTTGGCTCTTAATACATGTTCACCATCTTTGAACTCTCCATTTTTCATCTTCTCAAAAAGCTCTAAGTTCTCTTCTACTGAACGAGAAGCATACTTACTTCTTTTTCCTGCTTTGGTAACAGTTCCACGAAGTTCTCGCATCTCCTCTTCAGAGGTACTATCAACATAAGCTTTTCCCATTTTGATAAGTTCAATCGCATAGTCATAAATTTGAGGAAAATAATCAGAAGTATAACGCACATTTTTATCCCACTCAAACCCAAGCCACTCTACAGCATCTTTTAGAGCCTCTACATATTTGGTATCTTCTGTGGTTGGATTGGTATCATCCATTCTAAGATTACAATGTCCATTATAGTCCTTGGCAATACCAAAATTGATAGTAATAGATTTGGCATGACCGATGTGTGGAAAGCCGTTTGGTTCAGGGGGAAATCGTGTAACAACCTCTTGATATTTGCCCGATTTCAAATCCTCTTCAACTACTCTGCGTAAAAAATCTTTACTCTTATTCATTATTATTAAACCTTTTGATTTGGAGACTTTTATAAGGGGTGTATTTTAACCAATTACTGCTTATTGTTTTGTTGTGAAAGAGAAGAGAAGTAAAATTTGGGAAGAATATTTGAGTGATGGAACTAAACTTTTTATACTATCAAACGAGAGTCAATCTGAACCTCACTCTCCCAAATTAAAAATTATGGAAGAGGATTGCGAGGAAAATTTTGTTCTATTTTTAAGTAAAGTTCAACTTATTTTGAACATTTTTTAGAGCTATTATTCTCTTGTCCAAGACTTGCTAATCCCCCTTGATTGCACCCTTTTATTGGTTTATCTGACTTTTCTATTTGTGGCTTCCCGTTAGAATCCCAATTAACCTTGCCCCCATTGGCAACCACAACGAACATTAAAAACAGTAATATAATCTGTAAAAACTTCATTTTAACTCCTTGTTTAAATTGGTGCAAAGCACTCTATTGTCACTATTTGTCATTTTTATAAAAAATAGAAACTAAGAATTCTTTTTAAGCTAATCTTTATTATAAGACTAGTATAACAGATTTTTTAAAAAAAAACAAGTGATTTTTCTTTTTTTTAATTTATTTTATAATTTTAAGGATATTTTTAATATTGTGTGTTATATAGGGTATTTTTGATGTTATTTAAATGATAATAGTTGTTATTTTCTACTAACTATATCAACTAGATAGGTTAATTATAAATTAACCTTTTTAGCTCTATTATCTCTCATAACTAAGTAGTTATTTTTTTTGATATATAGAGGTTTTCCTCCATTTTTTCGAAGTTTTTTAAACTTATTTCTATAGTGAACAACTTTTTTTCTCAAAGCGATATAATCTTTGCCTTTTAACTTATGTACCAAAGTTTTATGTTTAGTAACTCGTACATATCTAGCAGGATTAATCGCTTTACCGTTTTTATACATACCAAAGTGAAGATGAGCCCCAGTACTTCGACCACTACTCCCCACATATCCAATTATCTTTCCTTGTGGAACCCAAGAGCCAACTTTAAGCCCTTTTCTGTAGCGACTCATATGTGCATATAAACTTACAAGTCCATTGGCGTGTTGTATCTTGATACAACGACCATATCCACCTTTCCACCCTCTATAGATAATCTTACCTTTTGCAGTTGATTTAATCGGTGTACCTGTACAGTTTGCATAGTCAATACCTAAATGGGCTTTATATCGGTGTAATATTGGATGAAATCGTCTATGTGTAAAGCCTGAAGAGACTCTAGTATTTTGAATTGGACGAATATAGGGTGTATAGCTCTTTTTTATCTTTTTATACTCTTCTCCTAGTGAATCATAATGTTTACCATCTTTAGCAAGATAATTATAGTAGCTCTTTTTATTTATTGTAATATGAGAAGCTAAAATTTTAGGATTATCTATAGCTTTACCATCTCTTCTCTTCTGTTCATAAAAGATAGAGATTTTGTCACCTTTTTTTATCTTTTTTAGATTGAGAGATGTATATGCAGATTTTAGAGACTTTAGAAGACCTTTGCTATGTGTCTTTGCATATAGCTCTTTTTCAAATGATTTTTTTACCGTTAGATGTATTGACCCTTTTAATGTTTCAAAAGGGATTGGCTCTAGTGATAACTTTTTTTTACCTATTATTTGAATCTGTAACTCATCAGTAATAGGTATCAGAATTCTATTTTTTTTAATAGAGTACTTTTGTCCAGAGCGTATTTCAGCAATTAGCTCTTTATCATCACTATCTAAATTATAATATAGTTTTTGAGGAATACCATTGTTTCTTAAAAAGGATAAAAAAGTAGTACCTTTTTTCCAGTGATATGTTTTGGCTGATAGTAGTGTAGAGAGCATTGCAAGTAGGATAAAAGAGTATAGAATTTTTTTCATAAACTTTATATAACCTTTTTAATTTTTTATTTATAATGTTATTATATGCTATTTTTTTTAAAATCTCTATGAAATTTAAATATTAATTTACAACTCAAATAGAATTTAAAATAATTTTAACCTCTTGATAACAAGCACTATTCCCCTCTTCGCTCAATATGCTAGGGGTAAGGTAGTTAACTCCTATAGCATTAGCATAGATAAGAACTGTATCCATTCTCATAGAGTTGGAGTTTTTGACTATAAATTGATACTCTCCATATTTTGTAGAGGCTATTATCTCCTCTCCATCTCTAAATCCTAAACTAGGATGTAGTGTAATTTGATTATCTCTTGTAAATTGAGTATTTAGAGCATTTTTTGCTTTTGGAGTCACAAGCCAAAATTCTGTTATAGATTCATCTCTTTTAGCTCTTTTGCGAACTCTTGTCAACCGTTTACTACTCTCAAAATCATCATAAAAATCTTCTATAAACTCAAATTCATCATCCTCATCTCCAAAACCCTCCTCATAAGGGGTCTCTTGGTATGCAGGTGATAGATAGTATCCATCCTCCTTTCTGCACTGCTTTAACCATAAGTTTAGATACTTCTCCTCTCTATCTAAAGCATCAAATCCAAATTTTTGAAGTAGAGTATTAGTAAACTCATACTCTGATATACCATACTCTGCCTCTACCACTTTTCGCATAGGTGAGACAATATGATGAGCATAGCTTAGACGAATATCCTCTTTTTCAAAAAAGTTTTTAGCAGGGAGAACAATATCAGCCATAGCAGAGGTCTCATTCTCATAGAGTCCAAAATAGATAATAGTTTTTGTCTTTTTTAGCTCCTCTATAACTCGCCCTGAATTGGGCATAGAGGCTACAGGATTTCCACCTTGAATAAGAACAGTATCAAAATCTCTAAAATTAGTAGTAGCCTTTTGAACCTTTTTTCCTCCTATCTCAAAAGGATTCTCAAATCCAAGTTTGGAGTTACCCAAAAAAGCCACACCAGACCCCTCTTTACCAAAATGACCAAGTATAACAGCAAGTGCATCTATAGCTTGTAACACAAAATTTCCAGTTGAGTACTTTTGAACTCCATTACCAACAAGAAAGACTACCCTATTATCAGTTAAATACTCCAATAGCTCACCCATCTGCTGTAAATCAACTCCTATATACTCTAAAACAGCTTTGACTCTAAAACCTCTACTGAAATCATAAAAATCTTCATATTCAGGAGCAAACTCATCAAGATACTCTCTATCTTCATGGTCACCCATAAAAGCAAATCGTGCCAACATAATTGCCATATAAAAATCAGACCTTGGCATTATCTGTAAAAAGAGGTCAGCCCTCTTGGCAATAGCTGTCTCAATAGGGTCAATAACAATAATCTTTTTACCTTTGAGATAGGGCATAAGATGAGAAGAGGTAACAGAGATATTTTTCCCCCATACTACCACTACATCAGCTTTGGCTATCTGTTGGGGTGGCAAGATACGATTAACTCCACGACCCTCTACTATCCCTACATCCCCTGCCCCATCACAGAGTGAACCTTTGGTTGTTGTACCATCTATCTTATCAAATAACAGATTTGTAATCTCCTGCATCACTCCAAAGTTACCAGAGCCTCGCCAAAGTAGCTTCTCTTTAACTTGTAGACTCTCTTTTATAGCCTCTAGTGCAGTATCTAAACTTACCTCTATACCCCCTACTCTAGCTTTTGTAATTCGTGGTTCTTTATGGATATATCTATTAATCAAACTACACAATGCCCCATTACTAGTTGGATGAGCCGAATCTGCTACAACTTTTGGAAAATAGTTAGGTTCTACAACTATACCACAAGCATCAGGACAGTCTAGTCCACAGGCTGTTTTTATCATTATCTAAACTCCACTTTTAGCAATTTTGAAAAACTCATTTTTGGATTATCTATAACTATCTCTGTACGATAAGAGGAGATAAATTTCTCATCAGCCACAGACCAAATCTTAGAGACTTTATATTTAGTAGCCTTACCATCTATATAGATAGTTTTTGTTTTAATATCTTTTAGCTCATCTGCTTCCAAAAAGAGAACTAGTTTTGCTTTTGTCAAATCTTTTATCTGTGCTAGAGGAACACCCATATTGACAAAATCTCCCTTATTTACCAAGAGTTTATATAAAAATCTATTTTTGAGTCTTATACTCTTTTTACCAATACTATCTTTTAGTCGCTCTATACTATAGAGCAGGTCTAGTTTCTGCTTTTTGAGTGAATCTATCTTCTCTTTGGTAGAAAAATATTGAGTCTTTGCAGAGATATAGGAGTAGAATGCTTTATCTTTTTGTGTTGTAGAGGCTGTAGAGATACCAGAGATACGGTTATAATACGCCTCTTGTCGCTTTAGTGACTCTGATAGAGAGGAGAGATTGCTTTGATTGCTTTTTATCATTTGTTTTATAAGTTGCAGAGCTTCTCTATCTGATTTTAGTTTGATTTTGTCTAGCTTATCATCTAGTTGTATAATAATGCTATTCTTGACTATATTACCCTCTAGTTTTAGTTTAGTAGCAACAACTTGTGCAGAGACAGCAGATTTGAGGGTAATATTCTCATAGGGTTCAACTTTTGCATAGTGAACCTTTGCAAAAATTAGGATTGGGCTTATAAGGAAAAATAGATACTTCATTATCTCTCTTTTTTGATGGATTATAACATTAGCCCTTTATGAAATAGATAAAAAAGAGTATTGGTTAGCTACTTTTTGGTCTCAATATACCTCTTATATTTCATATCTTCTTCTATTACATGGTGAACTAGCCATGTTGTTACAAATTCCCCTATATCTTTGATATGTGTCTCTTTATCTATACCTACACATAACTTTTTGAGCTGAGTACTAAAGTCAAGATGCTGTTCGATATGCTCTTCAAGACCAGGAAACCCCTCCTCTTGTATATACATCTCTTCATATATAAAATGTTCGATACTATAGTCATTGAGTGCCATAAATAGTTCTCTAAAGTGTTCATTATCATCGACACCTGCTTCGACTAGTTTATAAATCTCATTTGAGAGGTCAAATAGTCCCTTGTGTTGCTTATCAATCTCTATCTCACCCATAGAGTATGCATCTCTCCATTGTAATAATTTCATCATCTTTTCCTAATATTTATTCTTATTATAGTATATTTCAAGAACGCTTATAACAATATTAAATATAAAAAAATTTTCACAATGTGTGCTTTTTAATCATTATTGTGCTATAGTATATAAATTATAGAGGAGTTTCTTATGAATAATATGCTTAAGGAGTCTGTTGCCGCACTATTGTGCTATATAATAAAAATTGATAATAAAGATATAGACAGAGAGAGACCACTTTTTTGTCGTTTTATGCAACAAAATTTTGATAATTCTTGTGAAGATTTGACTAAACTTTACTATGAGTTGCTAGAGAGTGACTATAATATAGATACACATATATCTATTATTGCCAATGCTTTAATCAACAAAACTTATGAGAAAGTTAGTATCTTAAAACAGATAAATTATCTCATAATTAAAGATAATCCCCACACAGATGATTATGATATTTTTGATAAAGTCAAAAAGGCTTTTGGTTTATACCAAGATTAATATATTTTTGACTACAATACCCAAATTTTACACAAAAAAGGGTAATCATGAAGTTTAGTGGCAAAAATGTATTAGTCACAGGTTCTAGCCGAGGTATTGGTGCAGAGATAGCTAAGAGTTTGGCAGGTTTTGGTCTAAAGGTATGGGTAAACTACAGAAGTGGTGAGGCAGAGGCTAAAGCCGTTCAGGCTGATATTATCGCTTCTGGTGGAGAGGCTGAAGTAATTGGTTTTGATGTAAGTGACGAAAAAGCTTTTATAAATGCTATAAAAACCATTGTATCTACCGATGGTGAAATCGCTTATTTGGTTAACAATGCTGGGATTACCAAAGACAAACTAGCCATGAGAATGAAGAGTGATGATTTTATGTCTGTAATCGAAGCAAATCTAAAATCAACATTTATCGGTTGTCGAGAGGCTGTTAAGGTGATGAGCAAAAAACGATTTGGTTCTGTAGTCAATATAGCTTCTATAGTAGGCGAGACAGGTAATGCTGGTCAAACCAACTACTCTGCATCCAAAGGTGGTACTATTGCTATGACAAAATCATTTGCCATAGAGGCCGCCCCTCGTGGGATTCGATTCAACACTATTACCCCCGGATTTATAGCTACAGAGATGACATCCATACTCAAAGATGAGGTCAAAGATGCTTTTACAGCTAGAATCCCATTGGCACGATTTGGTGAGCCTAAAGAGGTAGCTGAGGCTGTTGCATTTTTGTTGAGTGACCACTCTTCATATATTACTGGTGAGACACTGAAAGTTAACGGTGGGATGCTAATGTAATAATCAAATCACTATCATATGAATAATGATATATGTTAGTGAAACTAAACAATTTCTAAATTAACCTAATGGTTAATATGGAGTTAAAATCATGAGCTTTAAATTAAACCCCTCTAAAGCCTAAATATATTTGCTTTTATCTATATATGTCTAATTTCACTCATTACATCAAACAATTATATGATATAATTACTCAATAGATAAAACAAAAAGAGCATAAAATGGATAAAAAAATAATCTTAACCATCTTAGAAGATTGGAACTGTTGGTCAAAACCTTTTAAAAGAAGTTT
>FPHE01000130.1_pt1 | contig 13769 bp, 14 predicted proteins | sample 1057201 | NCBI WGS metagenome assembly FPHE01 (sample SAMEA4473311, study PRJEB15554) | hydrothermal vent metagenome | biome: marine basaltic hydrothermal vent biome; feature: marine hydrothermal vent; material: water | place: Pacific Ocean | collected 2011-06-14/2011-07-23 | depth 1155 m
TGGCTTTCTGTATAGAAAAAGAAATGATTTTTTTGAGACAGAGTTTCATAAAATATCAAAACGAGTGGTGGAGTATTTAAAAATCAATAGTGTAAAAAAGTTGGTTCTATCTAAAAATTTAGCAGATTTAATGAACAACGGAGAGTGTAAATTAAGAAAACAGACCAAACAGAATTTTATACAGATACCTTTTATTCAATTGATTCACTATATTGAAGAAAAAGCGATTAAAAATGGAATTGAGGTCATATTTATCGACGAAGCTTACACCTCTAAGACATCTTGTGTAAATGGAGATGTTTTAGAAGTGCAAACTAAAAAATCTAAAAACAATTCGTACAAGCCTTTGGCTAATGAACTTAAAGGTGTTCGTGCCAAAAGAGGATTGTTTAGAGATATTGTACTAAACAAAATTTGGAATGCAGACTTAAATGGAGCAGTAAATCACATCAAAATAGCTTTTAATAGCTGTTTTAAGTGGTTAGAGAAATTTCTATTTAAGTTATGCAATCCAATAAAATTAAAAAGTGCTAACGATTTCCTTCTGTTTAACAGCAGATGCTCACAAGTTTTGTGAGATTGAATAGTGATGCAGGTAAAGAGTGGTTATCAAATACCACTCAAACGATTAAGTGAGGACTATTTAGATTTATATAGGTTTTTGAAGCTTGTATATATGTTTGTATAGTTTTTTCTTGTCGGGCAGATGATAATATACTCTTTTATTCAATTCTATGTTTTGAAAGCCAAAAAATGCAGATAAGAAGAAAACTTTAATAGTAAAGTATTATAATACCTGAACCTCCTCTTTCAACTCAATCCCAAACTTCTCAAAAACTCTCTTTTTAGCTAAATCTATAAGATATTTAGCCTCTTGAAAAGTTCCCCCACCATGGTTAACCAAAAAATTTGCATGAACTTCACTCCACTGCATAGCTCCTCTACTAATCCCCTTTAGACCAACTGCTTCTATAAGTCGTCCTGCGTAATCCCCATCTGGATTTTTAAAAGCTGAACCTGCACTAGGGGTTTTGGGTTGATTTGAACGAAATGCTTTAAGCTCATCCAAGAGACTCTTATCAAATCCTTTTTTAACTCTGAATCTAGCCTCTGTAGCCACTCCACCCAATTTTGCAAAACGATACCGATACTCTATATTCTCTTTTTTAATCCATCTGCCATCTATTTTGATAGAGTCTAGGATATTAAAAATCTCATAAGACTTTACCCCTGCATTCATCGCAATCATCCCACCTAAAGAACCAGGGAGTTTAGAGATGAATTCAAATCCTCCTAAATTATTTTTTTTGGCAAAAGAGACTATCTTGCCTGTGGGTGTGGCACATCCTATAGTTAACCAATCATTATCTAACTCTATAAAAGAGAAATCTTTAGAGAGCCTCATAAGTGGAGGAGGTGTTGGGGAGATTAAAAGGTTATTGGCATGACCGATAATAACTCTATCTTTTGGTATCTTGTCACCTCGTTCTAACATCAATACCTCTGTGGGTTGCCCTACTCTAATACTTGAAAACTTGGAAAAATCTATAGTTTTAAAAAACAAAATATACTCTTTTTTGTTAAGATGTGACACCATTATACAATATTAATTTAATACCTATATTTGTATAATAAATTCTTAATACTTTACTTTAAAGGATTTTATATGAAAAGTAATAAAATACTGATTATTATCATACTTTTACTTATAATAATAATACTGATTTTATCACTTAAAACAGAAAAAAGCTCTACAGAGAATATAGATAATAAAAAAATAGAGATACCAAAAATCACTATTCCCAAAATTATTATTCCTCAAACTACTGATAATAACAAAGAAAAGGAACTCTCCAAAGTTGTATCTGCTCTAAAATCTATAGTGGAAGAGGATGAAAGTAGCCAACAAAATATACCTACAGAAGATGATATTCAAAATATTTTATCCAACTTAAAGGCACTAAAACCAGTAGAGTCGGATATAAAACCATCTATAAAAAAAGAGACTCATATCAAGAAAAAAATTGTTATCAATAAAAAATCACATACTCAAAAGAAGATAGCTATCAAGAGAAAAAAGATTACAAAAAAAGTAAAATATATACCAAGACCTAAAAAAAAGGTTATTATATATAAAAAGCCACTTCAAAAAGAAGAACCAATAACAGCAGAAGAGTATAGAAAAAGACTAGCCAAGGAGAGTGAGATAGATAAAGATATTAGCTCTCTACCAATGGTTGAAACTATTGATATAAATAAAGTGAAGAAGCTGACTACACCCAAACCTCTAGTTAAAAAGAAAACTATATATATACCATCTAATGAGAAAAAGATAGTTGGAGATATACCTTGGGCAAAATTACATAATGTAGAGGAGAGAGTTGATGGAATTTTGATAAAAGAGCTTATTAATTGATTACAAAAGAGTCAAGCCTAAATTTTTCCATGACTCAACTCCACCACGATAGTATAGTATATGCTCCTCTGGATAGCCAACTTCTAAGAGACTCTTTATGATTTTTGTAGCTTGGTTATCTAATATACCATTATCAAATATTAGTAGCTTTTGAATATTTCTAAAGTACCACTTTTTTTGTAACCTTTTAGCACCTAAGAGACTAAGAACCTCATCTCTATGAGAACTTCTTGAACTTAACATCGTATATGGGATATTTACAGCCCCTGGGATGCTACTCTTTTTATACTCTGCTATTGACCTTGCATCTACAAGAATTCTATTTTTTTTGTGTTGAAGAGAGCTTATAAACTTTAGTGTCTCTAATTCACCTACTGTTTTAACACCAGCAATATTCATAGATTGGATACAGTGTGGTGGGCATGATTTATCTTCATCAGCTATCCTCTCTATCAAAAACTCTTTTTTTTGATAGATAAATTTAATAGCATCTAAATCTTTTGTGATTTTAACTTTTCTAATAGAGTTAACTGCTCTATTTTTTTCTAAGTTATTAAAAGTAGATAACCTATCTTGAAATAGACTACTTTGTGAACACCCCTTTTTACTCTCTATGGCAGAAGATGCACAACCTATATTTAAACTCTCTGCATTTAGAGCAAAAATAAGAAGCAGATAAAACGCTAAAATTTTATACATATTATATTTCTTACTTCTCTCTTGCTATAGATGCTTTCATAAGTTCTGATAGGGTATATGATTTTGCTCCCTCCTCAAAAGCCAAAATATTACCACCCTTTCCTAAAACAATAGTTAGGGGTATAATACCACTCCATCCATAATGTGCTTTTAGATAGCTATAAAATCTAGTTTGCACTGCTCCCTCAACAATATTGTAGTTAATCCCATACTTATTAACATATGCCTTAGACTCCTCTTTTGAGTGTAGTTGTGCCTCAATAGCAATAACCTCAAAAGTATTACCAAGCTCTTTTTTTAGATTTATAAGCTCAGGCATCTCTTTTTTACAATATTGACAATCCCAACCAAAAATTTTTAAGAAGACAATCTTATCTTTTAAACCATCTATCTCAATTTTTTTATCAGATGCTTTGAGTCTGAAATCTACTTCATCAATAGTTTGAAAACTAAACTCTGCATCTATTGGTGGAAACAATCCCGTCTCCTTATTCTCTACCTTTATCTGAACCTCTTTTGGCTGTTGGATATTACTCTTATTAGTACTATAAAGATAATAACCTAAAACTGATAATAGTAGAACTATAAGAATAACTATTATCAAATTGAGTCTTTTTTGCATAAACTCCCCTTTTTCTATTTTTTTAACCTAGTAGCATATCAAAAAAACAATTTAAACCTACTTTTATCCCCTTATATTCATATTTTCATTTTTGTTACCAACTATACGGTTATTATTCACTATTCAATAAAAATTTAAAAAACTTTAATTATTTATAAAAAATATAAGGTAATTCAGATATGCTTAGAAAAATTAAAATACTGATAACAGAAGATAAAAAAATTAATCAAGAGATACTAATGGGAATTTTAGAAGATAGTGGCTTAGAGATAGATATAGCCTGTAATGGGAAAGAGGCTGTACAGAGATGTAGAGAGACGAGATATGCACTTATCTTAATGGATATAGAGATGCCTATCATGAATGGTTATGAGGCTACTAAAATAATAAGAGCAGAAAATATGAATATACCTATAATAGCACTAACAGCCAATAATACTATAGAAGATATTTGTAAAACAAAAGCAATAGGTATGAATGAGCATCTATGTAAACCTGTAGAACCCCGTTTACTTTATAAAACTTTTTCTAAATATATTAACGCAGCATAGGAGAGAGATATGAGTAGTGAGATTAACCTTCCCTCTTTTCAACATATAGATACTACACTAGGACTAAAATATCTAAATGGAAACAGAAAGCTATATCTTAAAATTTTGAATAACTTTTTAGACCGTTATCAAAATCTAAAAATAGAAGATTTAAATAGTAAAAACCTCAAAGATACTATGCATACTATAAAAGGGCTATCTTCTACTCTTGGCATGGTATATCTAAGTAGCTTAGCAAAGATTATACATGAAACTTCTAATAGAGAAAAACTGTTTGAATTTTCTAAAACTTTAGCATTGATTATAGATGAACTACAGATAAAACTAAAAGAGGAGAGAGCCTCTACAATTCTAATTATAGATAATATAAGTAGTGATATAGATATATTAGTTGAGTTTTTAGGTGATGAGTATGACCTTATCGTGACACTAAATGAAATAGATGCACTAGAGATAATAACAAAAGAGGATATTTCAATAGTCCTACTATATACCAATATAAACCTCTCTGAAATATATAAAACTTTAAAAAAGAGGGCTATTCCTGTTATATTTATGGTTGATAGTTTAGATTGTAATATGATAGAGTATGCTGACTACATAGAGAAGCCTTTTAATAAAAATAAACTGAAAAAATGTATAAAAAAATATTTTAAGTTTAATAATATTGGATAACATTATTTATTTTATAATGTTAACATTATATACTATGATTAATTATATTTATTAAGATTTTTTTTATATTATATTCTATATAATTTTTAATATAAACTATTAAAGGAAATTTCAATGAGAACAATAATTCTATTGAGCATACTATCGAACATGGCATTTTCAGATATAAAGATTATGACTTCTGGAAAAAGTGAACTTATATCTGTTACTAAAGATGAACAACTACGAGCATATTGGATAAAACTAAACAAAAAGAGACCACCTAAAAAACTATCTACTTCTCAAATAAAAAAAGAGATGAAAAAAAATTCAAATATCATCTCCTATTCAAAAAATGATATAACAGGGAAATTACTGCTTACTATAAAATAATTACCTTAAATAGATTAATGTACCAAAAATATGTTATTATTCTCCCTTAAAATATTTTTAGGGAGAATTTAAAACAGTGTTAAATCTATCCATACTTGAAAAACTTCGTATTATATTTTTTATTATTCTAATATTTTTTGGAATATATATCGCTATCAATAATAATTTCTCAACAAATCATAAGAGAGAACTAAAAAAATTAAGTGGTAGAGTATTAAAAATTGCCTCAATCAATAAAGATAACTTAAGACTTATAGAGGATATGAATGATAAGCTTGATAGTGCCTACTCATCAGGTGATAGTAGTTTTTTTACAAAGGCAAATCATGTTAAAATGAAAATAATAAAAAATTTTGAAAAATTAAAAAAGTATAAAAAAAGAATAGAGATTGAAAAACAGATAAAAATACTTAAAGAGTACTTTATAGAACAGAAAAAAAATATAAAAAACTCTAATCCTGATGATTTTGAAGTTAGTAAAATACAATCTCTAAAAAATAAAATAATAAATATATATGAACAGGAACAGTTAAATTCAGATAAAAAATTAAAAGACTCTTTTAACAAAGTAATAGAGGATACCAATAGACAATCCCATATCATATTTATTCTATCCCTTTTAGGAGTAATTGTCATAATAATTACAGCTATCTATATGCACTATACTATAAAAATAAGATTTAACCAAGTATACAAATCTTTAGACAACCTAGTCAAAGAGAGACCCGACTTCTCAAAAAAAATGGAAGTTGATAAACAAGATGAGATAGGTAAACTGGTTGAAGGGTTTAATCAACTCCAATCAAAACTTGAAGAGAACTACAATAGACTAAATATCTTAAAAAAAAGAGCCGAAGATACAGCCAATCTCAAATCTGAATTTTTGGCAAATATGAGTCATGAGATACGAACTCCAATGAATGGGATTGTAGGTATGAGTTATCTAGCTCTACAGACTAATCTAAATAGTAAACAGAGAAACTATATAGAGAAGATTGATAACTCTGCAAAAATGCTTTTGGCTATTATCAATGATATTTTAGACCTATCCAAGATAGAGGCAGGTAAACTAGCTATTGATAAAGTAGATTTTAATGTCAATAAGATGATAGATAACTCTATGGATTTGATTAGATTCAAAGCAAAAAAGAAGAGACTAAAATTATCTACATTCTATTCAAATGAGATTCCAAAAGAGCTATATGGAGATAGCCTAAGAGTATCACAAGTGCTAACCAACCTTTTAGGAAATGCTGTAAAATTTACATCGAGTGGCGAAGTATCTCTGTTTATCTCCAAAGTTGCCAAGAGTAGATTTAGATTTGAGGTAAAAGATACAGGGATTGGATTAACCAAGAGTGAACAAAAAAGACTATTTAAAGCATTTTCACAAGCAGATGGTAGTACCACTAGAAACTTTGGTGGTACAGGACTAGGGCTTGTTATCTCCAAACAGCTTGTTGAGCTAATGGGAGGAGAGATATGGGTCGAGAGTAGATATGGGGTAGGAAGCAGTTTTATATTTGAGATTGAGTTACATGAGGTTAAACGAATTACAAAAGATATAACTTCTGATAAATATACTCTAAAAGAGAAGATAGATTTAAAAAAGAGTATAGACCTATTAGAGGGACATAAAGTACTTCTTGTTGATGATAACCCAATAAATCAAGAGATAATCACTGGACTACTTGAAAATTCACATATAGAGTTAGATATAGCCTCAAATGGTCAGGAGGGAGTTGATATGTTCTCTACTAAAATATACTCTCTAATATTAATGGATATACAGATGCCGATTATGGATGGTTATGAGGCTACTAGAATTATACGAGAAAAGGATAAGCAGATTCCGATTATTGCACTAACAGCCAATGCAATGAAAGAGGATATAGAAAAAAGTACCAAACGAGGTATGAATGCACATATCAATAAACCCATAGCTGTAGATAAACTCTATGAGACTCTACTAAAATATATTCCACACGAAACAGCAGAGCATAGTGATAAAGCTCTAAAAGATAGACTATTTGGAAGATTAGAAGAGGCGATAAAGAGTAGACGACCTAAAAACTGCACTACTATTATAAATGAGATAGAGAATTACCCTCTATCCCAAAAGGATAGAGCATTCTTTATAGAGATAAGAGATTTGGTTAAAAAATATAAGTTCAACTTGGCATTGGATAAGTTAACTACCGAAGAGGATTAAATCTATACCCCTCACCATAAATATTTATAATAGCATCTTTGGGAATCTTTTTTCTCACTAGCTTTACCAATGCTCTTATCTGATTTGCATCATACTCTTTATCAAAATCATCATAAGATAGATGGTCAAATATCTCAAAAAAAGTATAGATTCTACTACTATCTGTTGAGAGAAAAGATAATAGTCTTCTCTCATTTTTGGTTAGCCTTACCTCATCCCCATTTTTAATTAGTTTTTGAGTCTCACTATTCCAAGTCACATCTTTAGCTAAGAGAAATATATTTTTCTCCCCCCCACTCTGCTTCTGTGTTATCTCATCTATAGCTTTTTTTATGGCTTCTCTTAAAATATTTGGCTCAATTGGTTTTAGTATATATTTGATAAGATAGAGTTCAATCGCTTCAAGTAGTTTATCCTGCTCCCCATAAGCTGTAGTAATAATAATTTTGACATCCCTATCTACCTCTCTAATCTTTTTGGCTAGTGTTAGACCATCTATCTTGGGCATATTTATATCTAACAGGATTATATCAGGCTTTATAGAGAGATATAACTCATACCCCTCCTCTCCATCATATGCAGAGTATACCTTCTCTATAGACTCTTTTAAAATATCTAAATATATCTCTTGAATATCTCTATCATCCTCTATATATAATAGTTTTAATGAACTCAAATCATTCTCCTCTAATATTTTTTATTTATGATTATTATAAATAAATATTTTTAAAATATTTTTTAACATTAAATTAAGTTTTCTTATCATATTTTTAATTATATCCAAATATTTTCATTATTGAAACCAAGTCGCTTGTTATCATTGTATTACAAACATAAAAAAAGGAAACAAAATGAAAAGAGTTACAAAGGTAGTGACAATCGCTTTAGTAATAGGAACAACTTCACTCTCTGCTATATCAAATGATTATGCAATAACAGATAACTATAAACTACTAAATGATATGAAACTTGCAAAAAAACAACAAGAGCTTATTATAAATATTAGTCAAGCTTTAGAATCAGAGAGTGTAAATATGACAACCCTCAAAAACTCTAAAGAGAGATTTTCAAAGGTTCTTTTAGGATTATCTAATGGAGATAACTCCATAAATCTAAAAGGCACAAATATCCCAGCAATCAAAGCTAAACTTAGTGAGGTTCAAACACTATGGAACAGAGAACTTACAACACTCAACAGTCTGATTTCTGATAGCAAGAACAGAGAAAAAGCTATTGATAGACTAGCCCCTATTATGACTAAAATGAGTGAAGCTGTTGCACTATACAATAAGTCATATAGTAAATTTAGACAAAAATCAAAACTATCTTCACTAGTAAGTCACCACATGAATAGTTATAAAAAACAAACATTTGCATTTAATATTATTCAATAAAAGATAGCACTCTGTTTTTGAAAATTAACTCAAAAACAGACTCTTCTCAACTCTCTTCTCATGTGCATTAGTTATATCATTCTATTTTAATACTAATTTTTGGCTATAATTTTTAAAAGAATTAATTAATAGAAGGATAGAAGATGGAGAAAATAGAGGAGTTTCTACTACTCTCTTATGAAAAGATACTGCTATATTTAAATGGAATATGGAGTAATACACTAAAAAGTATTGAAGAATTCGATTTTACAATTTTGGCAAAAGTTGGTTTAATCATACTTTTTGGTTATCTTTTGGCACTACTCTTAAGTAGATATATTCCAAAAGGAATCAAAGCATTAGGCAAAAAATTTGCTATATCAATCAATCAAGAATTGATTATAGCTCTTCGCTCTTTTATCTTTAAACTAATTCTTTTTATTTTTATATTGGTAGCTATAAATCTATTTGAACTCCCTAAAAATATTGTATTTATCGCCTCTGCTCTTGTTAAATCTATTTTAATTTTATCATTAGTAGGATTTTCACTTAAAATGATTAAACTAATTTTGACTAATATGGCAAATAAGCCTAGAGTCAAAAGAGATGAAGATAGTGTGCAAATTATCCAAAAGTCAACTCTACCCCTTTTTGAAAATACAGCACTTATTATCTTCTCTATAGGTGGTATCTATCAGGTCTTTGCAATATGGAATGTAGATATGACAGCACTTTTAGCAGGTGCTGGTATTGGAGCAATGGCAATTGGTATGGCCGCACAAAATACACTCTCAGATATTATAGCAGGTATTCTTATTCTTAGTGGAGCTCCTTATCGTGTAGGAGATGTAGTTTATGTTAGAGAGAATCTAAAAGGAAAAGTTACTCAAATAGGACTCAGAAATACAAGATTGGTTACTAGAAATAATATTGAGATTATTGTCCCCAATACCATTATGGGAACTTCACAAATAGTAAATGAATCCTCCTCAAAAGAGAGAGATGGAATGCGTATTCAAGTAGATATATCAACTGCTTCAGAGGAGGATGTAATAAAAATAAAATCTCTTCTAATTGAGGCAACAAAAAAGTGTAAATTAATATCACAAAATAAATATATAAAGACATTTATGACAGGTTTTGAGCAAGATATACTACACTTCAAGGTTCAGTGTTGGATTGATGACCCAGAGGACAAAGGGTATGCAAAAGGTGAACTGATAGAGAGTATATATTTAACACTTGATGGTGCAGGTATAGATGTTACCATGTCACGACATGCAAATAAAATATCTATTGAGGGAATGCCACCACAAGAACTTTATGTTAGAGAGTTCCCTGAAACCAAACAGATACACTTTGTCAAAGAGTTTCCTGACACCAAACAAGAACATTGGATTAAAGAGTTTCCTGACACTAAACAAGAACATTGGGTTAAAGAGTTTCCTGATACCAAACAAGAACATTGGGTCAAAGAGTTTCCTGATACTAAACAAGAACATTGGGTTAAAGAGTTTCCTGACACCAAACAAGAACATTGGGTCAAAGAGTTTCCTGATACTAAACAAGAACATTGGGTCAAAGAGTTTCCTGATACTAAACAAGATATGAAAATCAAAGAGATACCAAATCTCTTTGGTAATGGAATGCCAAAACAGAAAAATAGAGGTAAAAATATAATGAGAAATATAAAAAAGGATACTAATGAAAAGTAAAATATTTTACACTCAACTCTTTGGTATTCTACTACTTCTACTGATAATAGTTACGGCAGTTCCTATATATAAAGATAAAATACCAAAAGTGTTAACAGAAGAGATTCAAAATAGACTACATCAAAACAAAATAGATTGGGTAGCAGTAAGAGCAGAGGGAAGAGATATAACCCTAAGTGGAATCGCTCCTACCATCAAATTACACAACCAAGCTATAAAAATAGTTGAACAGGTAGAGGGTGTTCGAATAGTAGAAGATAAAATCTCTCCCAAACTTATCATCCCATATGGCATGAAGATAGACTATAAAAAAAATAAAGAGTTAATATTCAAAGGCTATATGCCCTCTAAAGAGAGTATAGATAATCTATATAAGAGAGTAGAGAGTAAATATTCTCAATCTAAACTTATAAAACAAATTGATATAGGTACAGGTGAACCAAAAAATTGGGAAGAGCTTATTATAGTACTTTCACTATTACTACAAGATTTAGATTTAGCTACTATCAATATAGTAGATACTCAAATATCCCTATCAGGCAAATGTCAAAATAGTAAAATAAAAGAGAAAATAGTAAAACATCTACAAAATTTTGAGAACATAGGTTATACTATCCAACAACGGATTATAGCAATGGATGAGTCAACCAAAGTGTGCCAAGAGAAATTCAATACTCTATTATCAAAAAATAAGATAGTGTTTGAAACAGGAAAATCTATAGTAAAAGCTCAAAATCAGACTCTTTTAGAAAATCTAGTTGATATTAGTTCACTTTGCCCAAAAGCTAAACTAGAGATTATAGGACACACAGATAATAGGGGTAATACTACAAAAAACCAAGAGTTAAGTCAAAATAGAGCCAAAGCCGTTGTAGCAAAACTATTTCAACTTGGAATTCCATTAGAGCAGATGAGTGCTATAGGAAAAGGTGAAGTCGAACCAATAGCAGACAATGAAACAGAAGAGGGACGAGCAAAAAATCGTAGAATTGAATTTAGAGTAAAAGGATATTGAGATGTTGAATTTAGAAATTGAGTTAATAGCACTCTTACTGCTAACAGCTCTTGTAGGTCTATTAATGGGTCGCTTTCTTTGTAAAAGTGGAGAGAGTGAAGAGAGAGAACAGAAGAAAAAGGTTATTCATGCTTTTAACACTTCAGAAAATGAGTTAGAGATAAGCAGAGAAAAGGTCAAAGAGCAATTCCTTATGATAAGTGAGCTGGAAGATACTATTGCTAGAAGAGAACAGAAAATAAACAATGTTGAGATAAAGCTATCATCGTCAGAAAAACAGAGAATAAAACTTCTCGAAGAACTAAAGATATTGGAAAAATACAAACCAAGATTTGAATCTTTGAGCAATGAGTCTAAAATACAAACTACTATTATAGAAAAACTGAAATCTGAAAAAATAGCCAAACAAGAGGAGATTGACAAATCCAAGATTTTGACAAGTAAGCTAAAAGCCACTATTGCTAACCTAAAAAAAGAGAAAAAAGAGTTAGAAGAAGATAAAGACACTCTGCAAAATAGAATCAAAAGTGATAATAATAATTATATGAAACAAGAAGAAAATATCAATAAAAAATATATAGTTGCTATTCAAGCCAAAGATGATGCGTATGCCAAATTAGAAAAAAAATATAAAGAGATAATCCAAAAAAAAGATGAAAATTATGAGACATTGGAATTACAGAAATCCAAAGAGTATCAAGAGCTAAAAGATGAACTAGAGAGTATAGAAAATGAGTATGAGGAGTTTAAAATAAACTACACTCTTGATAGTGATAGACTTGAAGCCTTAGAAAAAGAGAATAAAAAAATCTATAATACATTAGATGCCATCGCCCATGAACGAGATGACCTATTAGGCAGACTTAGAGCTATATCTAGCGTTGTTGGAGCTGTTGGAATTGATAATAGCAGTGAGAGCAGACAATTTCTCTTGGAGAATTAAGCTAATAAAATGTGCTATAATATTAGATTAAATTTTAAAGGAGATTAAAATGAAAAAGTTCTTAATAGTTATTGCAATAATTGTAATAGGGTATCTTTTTATTGTAAAGAGAGTTACAGTTAATGTAGGAGAAGAAGCAGTTATAATAAAAAAACCTTGGTTTTTTGGAGCAAAAGGAATAGAAAAAGATAGTATCTCAACAGGAACTATATGGTCAATAACATCATCTGAAATCAAAATAATATCTCTTAAAGCTTTTACTATAGAGGACTCTTTATGTAATCTCTTTACAAAAGACAATATACCTGTTGATTTTAATATATCACTTGTTTTTAAATACAAAAAAGGAGAAGGTTCAACTCTAATTGAGAACTTTGGAGGAGATAGAGAGTGGTACACAAACTTAGTATCTAAACCTCTACACAATAGTATGGAGGTGGCAATAAAAAAACAGATATTCAATGATTTATACTATGATGAAAATATAACTAATGAGATTAAAAAAGATATACTCTTTGGAGTAAGAGACCTTATAAAAAAGAGAGCTATTCCAGTAAATCTAATAGATATAATTATCGGAAAAATAACCCCACCAAAAGAGATTATAGAGTCTGCAATAAAAAGAGAAACCCAAAAAGATAGAATAGCATTTCACCAACTACGAAAAGAGGCAGAAAAAACCTCAGCAGAAGCAGATAGAGCATATATGATAAAAATGAATATGACTCCTAAAGAGTATATAAAAATGAAAGAGATAGAGCTAGATACTAAAAAACTAGCAAATCAACGATACGCAATTGACCATGCAAAAGATTCTAATGGAACTATTAAAGTAAAAATAGATATGGGAAAATAGTTATTAAAATGAAATAGGAGAAGCTTTTACTCTGCCTAATCGGCTTGTGGCAAATAATATATGAAGTAAAAGCTATAATGACTATTTATGAAAAGATATACTAAAAATAGGAAGGAAAAAATATATCTTTCATGTCCGTAGTATATAAAGAAGTTGTGAATTAATCGTGTCACAAAATGTCATTTGTATAAAATATCTATAAAACAAAAAAAATTTGATAAAAAATATAAAAGTAAAAAAAAGAAAGAAAATTCAAAGTGGCAACGACCTACATTCCCAATCCAGACAGGATAAGTATTATCGGCGATGGGAGGCTTGAC
>FPHE01000061.1_pt1 | contig 13747 bp, 15 predicted proteins | sample 1057201 | NCBI WGS metagenome assembly FPHE01 (sample SAMEA4473311, study PRJEB15554) | hydrothermal vent metagenome | biome: marine basaltic hydrothermal vent biome; feature: marine hydrothermal vent; material: water | place: Pacific Ocean | collected 2011-06-14/2011-07-23 | depth 1155 m
ATATCTCTTTGGTCAAAAAGAGAGAATATAACAATATCCTAAGCTTTGGGGTTGTCTTTGACGGTAAGAGAGTTTGGGTCAAAAAGGTGTAGGTCGGATTGCCCTCATCCCGACATAAACAAGCATAAATTAAAAATTTGATACAACAAAAAGAATTAGCATATTAAGCCCCAAATAGTATAATCAAAAAAAAGAACCCAAAGAGAAAAAGATGAAAAAACTACCAATAGGAAAAAGTGATTTTAAATCTATTATAGAAAATAATTTTTATTATATAGACAAAACAGATTTTATTAGTGAAATAATTGATAGTAGTGCAGATGTTATCCTGCTTCCACGCCCACGCCGTTTTGGTAAAACGCTTAATCTTAGTATGTTGAACTATTTTTTTGATGTTGAGCAGAAGAACAAAGAGCTATTTAATGGTTTAAGTATCTCAAAAAATAGCCAAGCGATGAGCCATTGTAGCAAATATCCTATTATCTATATCTCTTTTAAAGATGTAAAAGAAGATAGTTTTTCTGAAACTACTGATAAAATATACTCTTTGATTAGAAAAGAGTTTGGAAGATATGAGGATATTATAGCTTTGATTATAGATAAAGTATCAAAGGAGGATAGGGATAATTATTATGATATTATTAATAAAAACGCCTCTTCAACAGTATATAAAAATGCTTTTAAACTACTCTCTATGTTTCTTACTACTGCCTATAATCAAAAATGTATTGTCCTGATAGATGAGTATGATACTCCCATTCAGACAGGTTTTCTTCAAGGATATTTCAATGAGATAGTAGGATTTTTCAAGACCTTTATGGGTGCAGTACTCAAAGATAATGACACTCATATCTATAAAGCTGTTCTAACAGGAATCCTTAGAGTATCTAAAGAGTCTATATTTAGTGATTTGAATAATATTGAGGTCTATACTCTACTAAATAAAGAGTTTAACAATAGATTTGGATTCACTGAAAATGAAGTCAAGAAAATGTTAGAAGATTATAATTTATCGGAAAATTTTAAAGAGATTAATAGATGGTATGATGGTTATAGAATTGGTGACTGCACTATATATAATCCTTGGTCTTTGCTAAGTTTTATTAACAGAAAAGAGATAGATGTCTATTGGGCAAATACATCTTCTAATGGTATTATACGAACTTTGGTTGAGAACTCCGAGGGCTTTAGAGAAGACCTAAAACAATTATTAAAAGGTGAGAGTGTAGAAAAAGTAATCAATCCCAATATCACTTTTAAGGACAAAGACTTTAATTTTAAAGAGGAGATGTTATACTCATTTCTATTTTTTTCTGGTTATCTTAAATATACCAAAAAAAAGTTTGTAGAGGGTGAACATATCTGTCAACTAGCTATTGTCAATCAAGAGTGTCACTATATTTTCAAAAATATAATCTCAAATTGGATTACAGATAGTTTCTCAAATCAAAAACTAAGAGTATTACTTAAATCACTTACAACAGGAGACCTATTTACCTTTGAGCGAATCTTTAGTGAGTTTGTAAGAGATACACTATCATTTCATGACACAGCCAAAAAAAATGTAGAGAGTGTCTATCACGCCTTTTTCTTGGGGTTGTTGGTCAATCTTGGTGATTATGAAGTTATCTCAAACCAAGAGGCTGGATATGGACGAGTTGATATTATACTGCTTCATAAAACAGATAAGCAGAGATTGGCTATTGTGATGGAGCTAAAAACTATTGATGATTTTATGGATGAGACCAAAGAAGAGGCTCTTGTTAGTGCAGTTGAGCAGATAAAAGAGAAAGAATATATCTCTTTGGTCAAAAAGAGAGAATATAACAATATCCTAAGCTTTGGGGTTGTCTTTGACGGTAAGAGAGTTTGGGTCAAAAAGGTGTAGGTCGGGTTGCCCTCATCCCGACATCAATTTGCATAAAATAATATTAGGACAACCACAAAAGATTGTCCCTACTATTATATCTCAAATGGCTTCCCACTATCAAACTCTTCATTCTCTGTTCCAACAGAAAAGAGGTTTGGTGTCTGTACTGTTGGTAAAAAATCCAAAGCTAACACCTCATCCTTAATTTTCTCAAAAAACTCACTATAGTTACCAGTGAATCGTCCATTGTCCCACACCTCTTTTATCTTTTCTGTGAAGATACTATTTTTAGCAAAAGTCATAGTGTATGAGACCTGAGGGTCTTGACAGGCCGCAAAAAGTTTAATTGATGCTTTGATATTATCATCTCTCTCCTCTTTTACGCCATAGAATTTTTCTAAATCACTGTAGAAACCTTTGTTTCTCAAATATACCTCTTCTGCCAAATCCTGTGATAGAAGTTTCTTTTGGAATATCTTACTATCTGCCTCTAAACCTTCAGGATTAGCTTTTGCTACTGTTCCACTATGACAACTATCAGAGATTATAAATATCCTAACTCCCTCATCAAAAATAGACCAAAGATAATATAACTCATCATCAAGTAGTTGACCATCATATAGACACCAAGTCTCATCAAGATTATCATCTTCATCACCACTCTCATCTAGTACAAAACCACCATGTCCAGAGTAGGTAAGCAATAGTATATCCCCACTACTTAGCTCTTCACTTGCAGATGCGATAGCAGACTTTACAGCTTCTCTCGTTGCATTTTCACTCAATAGTAAAAAAGATGATTTGAAATTTTGAGAAAGTGCAATACTCTGCATATCTTTTGCATCTTGTTCACAAGTACTTAATGAACTTACTTCACTACCGTAATGTTCAACATCTAAGTAATTTAATCCTATATGTATTGATATTCCTCTATTCATGATTTTTCCTTTTTTAGTTTTTTATTATTATACCTTAAATCACCATCAATAAAAGTTTTTAAGATATTAAATTTACCATCAAAAAGAACCAAATCAGCACTATACCCCTCTCTTAACTCTCCCATATCTAACCCTAACTTCCTAGCAGGTATTTGTGTCACCATCTCAATAAGTTCAGGCAGAGATACCTCACTATGCTTATAAAAATTTCTTAACGCCTCATTGAGTTTGAGAACAGACCCTGCCAACTGCCCACTCTCTAATCTAGCCTCTCCATCTCGTACAATTACATTCTGCCCACCCAAACTATACTCTCCAGACCTCATACACCCTGCCCTTATAGCATCGGTAACAAGTATCAACTGCTCTTTTTTGAGTTTGAACAGAAGATTATAAAACAGTGGATGAATATGAATATTATCAGCAATAATCTCACAACTAACCTCATCAGAGTCTAATACAGCCCCAACAATCCCTGCCTCTCTATGGTGTAGAGGATTCATAGCATTAAACAGATGTGTAGCGTGAGAGACTCCCCTCCTAAAACTCTCTTTTGTCTCCTCAAATGAAGCATCACTATGACCTATACTAAGCAAAATATGGGGATAGTTTATCTGTAAATGCTCTATAAACTTATCTGCACTATCCATTTCAGGAGCTAAAGTTATCATCTTAATAGTATCTATATATGGCTCTATAAGTTCAAAGTTTGGAAGTTGAATATATTGTGGATTTTGAGCTCCACACTTTGTAGGATTCAAAAAAGGACCTTCAAGATGTATTCCTAATATCTTTGCCCCCTCTACCTCATCTCTATATTTTTTGATATTAGCTAAAGCACTCTCTATATCCTCATTTGACATTGTCATGGTTGTTGCTAGAAAAGAGGTAGTTCCTGTCTCCAAAATGGAGTTAGAGATACTATTTAGTGCCTCTGGAGTTGCATCCATTACATCAGCCCCTGCTGAACCGTGGATATGTATATCTATAAACCCTGCACTTAGATATGCTCCGTTTGCATCTATAGTCTCTATATTGGGGGGTAGCTTTTTGGTTATCTCTACTATTTTTTTGTCAAAAAGTAGGTAACTACCCTCTATTATCTCTTTATTGTCTATAATTTTTGCATTTATAATGGCTTTCATGGTAATATTATATCTTTTTAAGGATTTCAATAAAATGATACAAACAGCATTTCCCTACCTAACCATCCTCATATTTATAGCCTCAATTCTAGTCTATATGGAGTATAAGACAAAAGCAAAACTATTTGAATATCTCCCTGCTATAGTAATACTCTATTTTACAGTAATGATACTATCATCACTAGAGCTATGGACAAAAACAGATGAGATAAATAGTACTTACAAAACATTTAAATCAAATCTTCTACCTGCTATGATTTTTCTAATGCTACTCCAAGCAGATGTTCGGAAGATACTCAAACTTGGCAAAAAGATACTTCTCACTTTTTTCTTGGCATCATTTAGTATCTCATTAGGATTTATAACAATGTTTGCACTCTTTCATAACCTATTTGAAGATGGCTCATGGAAAGCTTTTGGAGCATTGAGTGGTTCTTGGATGGGTGGAACTGGCAATATGGTAGCAATTCAGAGTGCATTAGAGCTTCCTGATAGTGCAATGGGGTATGTTTTGCTTATTGACTCTATTGATTATGCCATTTGGGTTATGATTCTTTTGGCTCTTGTCCCATTTGCCAAGCAGTTTAATATTTGGACAAAAGCAGATAGTAGTCTGCTAGATACACTCACCTCTAATCTTGATAATAGTGATAAAAAAGAGCCGATAGATTTTCCATCTCTATTTATGCTCTTGGGTTTAGCTCTTATGGTCTCTGTTATCTCTCAAACTCTAGCATCCTATATGCCAACTACTAACTTTTTGACTCAAACTACTTGGGTTGTTATATTTGCCACTATCACAGGAATAACATTGGGAATGACTCCTCTTACTCATCACACCTCTGCTTCACCTTTGGCTAATATTATGCTCTATCTTATTGTGGGACTTATCGCCTCTAGGGCAAATTTTGCAGAACTTACAGAAGCACCACTCTATATTATAGCAGGATTTATGATTATTGCGATTCATGGACTTATTATGGTAATATTTGCAAAACTATTTAGACTTGACCTATTTACTCTTGGTGTTGCATCACTAGCCAATATCGGTGGAATTGCTTCTGCTCCTATCTTGGCAGGGGCTTATCATAAAGCTCTGATTCCTATTGGGGTTTTGATGGCGATGATGGGATATATTATTGGTACTTTTATGGGGCTTGGAGTCTCTTGGATTTTGGAGATGATTGTAAATAAACTCTAATCTCAAAGGAGATTGGAGTTTATAAAATCTCTATTGAAATTTTCCTGATATTGTTGCACTATTTAAAATATATCTACTATAACTTGATTGAAATTGACTCCGTGTTAAATTGACACTACTAAGGGTTGGCATTGACTCTTTTAGTGCAAAAATAGTTGTTTTATAAGTATGCAGTGATGGAGGACATGGTCCAGCATAACTTTTCGTTCCATTATAAGCAGTGCCTTCAACAGTACCAGCAATTGTTGATATATCTAAATCTTCAACAACCTCACTATTTGTTGATGGTATATTAAAGAGTCCCCAGTGCTTACAAGCATTATCTCCTGTGCCACATGGTGCATCCTCATCATCCATGATAATTGCATATTTTGCTGTATCTTTTGGTGCATTTTTCCATAAAAATTGAGGAGATATATTAGAACCAGACATATCGACACAAGCATATTTTGTCGGTATATAAGCTTCATTCTCATATGCTGTTGATGTAATAATAAAATCATTTACAGTAATGGTAACTGTTGATATATTGGAATCTACTGTTCCATTACTAATTTTATAAGTAAAACTATCTGTACCATTAAAGTTTTTATTTGGTATATAGACAAAACTGTTCCCTGTAATAATTACCGAACCGTTGCTTGGGTCAGTAACTTTACTATAAGTTAGAGTTGTATCTGTGTTAAAGAGAGCAGTTATATTATCATTTTCATTTACAGATAGATTAATATTTTGAGAAACAAGAACAGTAGTAGTATTACTCTCTTCTACTGGAGCATTCATAGTTACTCTAAGATGTTTTATAGCACTATCTGAGTCTACCAAAGTTTTATCTCCCATTACAACTAGAGCATCTAAATCTAAACTGCTCACATCTGTATCAAATTTAGCAGAAGTTTCTGTAGAGATAGTAATCTTCTCATCAATATCTTCATCATCATCTAAGGATTGTAAAAGTCTTGTAAGTTTAATAACCTTAGCATCAGCAAAATTATCTCTATCTACACCTACTAAATCTTGTGGATAGACTTTACCATCACTTGTAAAAATACCTATTATTCCTAACTCCAATGTACCTATATTAAATTTTACTGGAGCTACCTCACAAGAAAATTCACCTGTACTAGTAGTAATACCTGTAATATTTCCACAACTATAGCTTACTCCCTCTACAGGAGAGTCTAATAGATACCCCTTTATTAAAGTTACATTCCCATTATCATCAGATGACTTCTTATCGGAAGAGCCACCACCTCCTCCACCACAAGCTATTATAAAACTTGCTACCACTATACTTAAACTAAAACTAGTTAATGATATTAATCGCATATTATCTCCTTTTATTCAGATATAAATATTATACTAAATATTTATAAATAAAAGAGTAAAATGTGAAGATATTGTGTAAAATTTAAATTAGGTAAAATAATGAAAATAAAAGATATAAAAACCCAAACCCTAAAAGCTCCACTAAAAACACCTTTTAAAACAGCCTTGCGAACAGTAACTCATTTAGAAGATTTAGTTGTGATGATTTATACCGACAATGAATTAATAGGTTATGGAGAGGGAGCTTCAACAGCAGTTATTACAGGAGAGACGCTAACAAGTATGAGAGGAGCTATAGAGCATATAAAGCCTATGCTTATAGATAGAGAGGTTGAAGATTTTAATGCACTGCTTCGCACAATAGAAGAGAGCATGATACACAATACCACTATCAAATCAGCCTTGGAGATGGCAGTATATGACCTACTAGCTCAATCTCTAAAGCTTCCTCTATATAAGCTTTTGGGTGGAAGTCAGACTAAATTTGAAACTGATATTACTATTAGCCTAAATGATATAGATACGATGATAGAGGATTGTCAAAAAGCTATAAATCTTGGCTACGGTATTCTAAAAATAAAAGTAGGTGAGTCTATAGCCAAAGATTATAATAGAATTAAGACAATTGCAAAGAGATTTCCAAATATAACTTTGCGTATAGATGCCAATCAAGCTTGGTCGGCAAAAGAGTCGGTGATACTTCTACAAAAATTAGAGAATCAGGGGATAGTAACCCAACTAATAGAGCAACCTGTAAAAGCCAATGATTTTAGAGGGATGAAGTATATAAAAGAGAGAACCATAACCCCACTTCTTGCTGATGAGTCTGTATTTTCTGCTAAACAAGCTATCGAACTACTAGAGATGGATGGTTGTGATTTAATCAATATCAAACTAGCAAAGTGTGGTGGTATCTCTCATGCTCTAAAGATTGCTGATATTGCTGAACTCTATAATGTAAAATGTATGATTGGTTGTATGTTAGAGGGAGCTATCTCTGTAGGGGGTGCTGTACATGTGGCTTCTGCTCGGTCTAATATTATAACTATGTTAGATTTGGATGGGGCTAACCTTTTAGCTACCAATCCTATTGAGGGTGGAGCTATTTTTAATGAGAGTAAAATTATGCTTACTGAAAGTTATGGACTTGGAATTGAAAAAATATGCTAAAATTCTAAAAAAAATAAGAAGAGTAAATTATGACCATTCTAAATCCAAAATATATCTATATAGATAGCACATTTAAAGAGAACATAGCTGTAGCTTTTGATAAACAGATTGAAGCTATAGATACTCTTGAAAACCTAAGAAAAAAATACCCCTATGCTACTATACGACAAGGTAGACGAAACTCTGTACTCTACCCTGGGTTTATCAATACCCATGTCCACTTAGAGTTTTCAGCCAATAAAACAACCTTGAAGTATGGAGAGTTTATGCCGTGGTTGAACTCTGTTATTGCCAATCGTGAAGATTTGGTTGGAAAGTGTGATAATAACCTTATGCTAAAGGCTTGTGAAGAGATGATGGAGTCTGGTATTACTACCTTTGGGGCGATTTCTAGTTTTGGAACAGAGTTAGAGGTTTGTATAAAGACACCTCAAAAGGTACTCTTTTTTAATGAGCTTATAGGTTCACAGGCATCTACTGCTGATATGTTGTATGGATATTTTCTTGAACGGTTAAATGCTTCCAAGAGATGTGGTAGTGGTATTATCCCTGCTATTGCTATACACTCACCCTACTCAGTTCATCCTATTGTACTTAAAAGAGCTGTAGAGATTGCCAAAAATGAGAAACTTCCTCTCTCTGCCCATTTTTTGGAATCACAAGCTGAAAGAGAATGGTTAGAAAATAATAGTGGTGAGTTTTTGGAGTTTTTCCAAAAATTTTTCTCAACATCTAAATCAGTAAGCAATATAACTGAATTTATGGAGAGTTTTGATAATACTCCTACACACTTTACTCATGCTGTTCAAGCTACCAAAGAGGAGCTAGAGTATTTGGCAGACAAGGGTCACTCTATCGCACACTGTCCTCGTTCTAATCGTCTATTGGGGTGTGGGAGACTGAAAATAGAGGAGTTAATCAAGCTTGATATGCCATTTACTACTGCTACTGATGGATTAAGTTCTAATTACTCTCTAAATATTTTTGATGAACTTCGTGCTACTCTTATGATACATCACATAGAGTCACTAAATAGTTTATCTAATCTATTGATAAAAAGCATTACCTCTATACCTGCTCAAATTTTTAATCTAAATAGTGGAGAGATAGCCATAGGAAAAGATGCAGATTTTGCTTTGGTAAATCTACCAGACCAACCCCATTTGCTAAATGATATTGCTCTACAGACAATACTACATACAAAAAAGGTTGATACTCTATTTATTTTAGGAGAAAATATTAAATTTGTGTAACAAAACTTATTATTTATTTGCTATCATTTCATATTAACAAAATTAAAGGAGACTTTTATGAAAAAGCTATCATTTGTCTATCTACCTATCCTGTTTTTTATCTATCTTGCAGTTGAAGCTGTATTGAAATTAAATCACTCAACACTATGTGAATCAACAGGGTGTCTACTGGCTGACAATCTTTTGTGGTTCGATAGTATCTATCTTAACTTTATGGGGTTAGCTGATGCACTAATTATATTAGCATTAGGATGGTTAAGCTATAAAAAAGCTATTAGTGAAAAGCTTTTTTTCCTTGTTCTTTTTGCCTCTTTGGGTTTTGAGACTATTTTATTAACTTATCAATATTTTGCATCACCTGAGATGTGTAAGTTCTGTATGGGTGTTTATACTTTTTTAGTGGTGATAATGTTGTTATCTTCAAAAAAATATTTCCTAATGGTTGTTCCTGTAATTGTATCTGTTATAGTTGCTCTTAGCTTTTTGACCATACCTAAATCAGAAGCTTTTGTTACAAAAGATGGAAACTATCTTATCCAATCAGCAACTTGTAAACATTGCAAAAAAGTCAAAAAATATCTACATGAAAATAATATCTCATTTACAAAACTAAATATTGATGATATTGAAGCTAGAAATTTTGCTACATTCTTAAACTTTAAGACTATTCCTATCTTGATAGTCAAAGAGGGTAAACAAATACATATAATCAATGGAGATAATAATATTATAGACTCTTTCTCTAAGCCAAAAGAGACTGTTACTGTCGAAGATTCTATTGTCGCAGAAGAGAGTGTTGTTGTAGAGAGTTCATCAAGTAGTGATTTGTTATATAATGATAATGCAGGTGCTGATGAGGGGTGTGGATTTGCTTCTATAACAACTTTAGAAGAGGAGAGTAACTGTAGTAAATAATTGAGTTTGGTCGGTTTTACCGACCCTACGATTTTGTACTGGTTTTAATATAGAGATACCCTGTATCATTACCAATAACTATCTTACCAATAATATTCCAATTCCCTTTAATATCAATTTTTGCAGATGAACTATATCCATTCAAATTAATATCATGCATATCTTCAATGGCTCTTGTAATCTGAAAAGAGATATTGGCATCTTGGATAGAAGTATTACTTTTTTTATCAATAATAGTAACAGATATAGAATTATCTCCTAGTACCAACATCTCTTGATTTTTGCTCTTCTTTTTTAGAGAGCGTTGTCCATATATAATATCTGAAACTTCCATACCAACTATTCTATTATTAATAGTAACTTTAGTCTTATACTTACTATTAAATTTTTGATTCTCTGCTATCATTTGGTTAAAGTTATCATCAACATCATGGTATGAGGTCATAAAACTTCTATCCTCATAAACGGGTGTATTAACTGCACTCTTAACAGTCCAAACTATCATGGAAAAGGTGAAGCCAAAAATAGCAAAGAAAAAGAGTAACCAAAGATGATATTTTTGAATTTTCATATTAGCCCTTTTTTGCTCTAAGTACAGCATATGTATATACTAATAACCCTGATATAACAATAAAATACATAAATACTCTCCAAATAGAGGTAAAATTCGTATTTCCACTTCCTATACTTGACTCTAGTTTCAAACCTCTATCCTCTGCTATAGAGTCTGCTATCTCTGCATATCCATTAAGTACTGCAGCAGAAACTTTTGCATAGGGTGTATTTTTGTCTTTTGAAGCCAATAGAGGTATAACAAAGTTATCCAAAATATCATCTTTATCTATACTCGATTCAATATCTTTACTTGCAATAATATTAACATGTCTGTTTTTAACAGCCATTGTAAAAAGTACAAAAGAGTTCTTCTGCTCTTGGACAAGACCTTGCTCTAACTTTTTAGTATAAGCTATCTCCTCACCCTTATTATCAAAATTTTTAGGATAAAAATCTTGTGCATAGACTAAAACATTAACACCTGTTTTATTAAAAAGCTCATTACCTATCTCATCTATTTTTTTTATACTTCTAGGGTCAATCAACTTTTTACCCTCTAAGAGGAAACGGCTATCTATGTTAATATTTTGTGGTACTTTGGAGGATATATTATTATCTGAAAAGATTGAAGTTGTTAAGGTTATAAGGAGTGCAAAAAGCACTCCTATCTTTATTAGTAAACTTCTCATTTAACCAACAAAAACTCGTGTTGAATCAAAGAATGAAAGCATTATTGTCACTACAGCTGAAATAGCTAGTAAAATTCCTATAACTCTATCCATTATTTATCCTTCTCATTAATCCGCATCTTATGATTCTCTGGACTATTCATCTTGAGTCCATCCAAATCTTGATTGATTGTGTAAAAATTGGTTGCATTATTCTGTTGTGTATCTATAGCAAGATAGGTTAAAATACCTAAAATACTTAATAGTAGTCCAACAGCCACTGCGTAACCAGTTAAACCGTGAAGGAGACTAAAAAGTCCACCTTCTGTGTTTGGGTCAATTTGTGTATTTCCTGCCATATTACTCTCCTGCTTTAATTGAACTAAGGAATGCACCTAATGCTCTTGTCTGAGTATCATTTAAACGACCTTTAAAGCTTGGCATTGTACCAATTGATGATTTTTTACCATTTGTTAGTACTTTAGTCATTAGTATAGTATCATACTCTGTAAGGTTTGGAGCCATTCCATTCATACCTTTTGCATCTTCTCCATGACATGAAGCACATGCAGCAAATGCAGCAGGTTTTTCACCTTTTAATCCACCAGCAATCCATGTTGCAATCGCTTCAGCATCAGCACCAGTCGCCATACCACCTGGCATTGCACCCATAGGATAACCAAGTTCTTCTTGACCATTTGCAATAACTTTAAGAACTTGCGCTTTGCTAATTCTGTGAGTCAAATCTTGTGCTTTACCATCAATACCCTCTGCATCAACACCGTGACATGGAGCACACTGTACACCAAATACAGACTCACCCATCGCACTTAGCGTATCTGCTGTTGGATTATCCCATTGAGATTTAAACTTAACATTGTATTCGTTTACCTCTTCATTGTACTGACCAATTTGTGAAAATTGATTTGTTGGATAACCTATAAAGAAGTACCATAACATCCATACAATCGTACCGATGAAGATTACTCCCCAACCTACTGGAATATTATTGGTATACTCACCAATTCCATCCCAATTTTCATCTGCAAGTTCACCACCTGCTGTATCATTTTTAATCTGATTTATATATTTTAGTGCTACAAATACTGTAATAGCAATAATTGCAAATGCACCTAACATCGTAAGGTCATTAATATAATCTTCACCCAAGCTAAAAGCGTCACCTGCCATAAAGTAGGTTGCAGCCATTAGAGCGATGATTAGAATAATACCACCTTTAAACATAGAATTCATATGTATCCTCCTTATTCATCTTTATCTATCTCTTTTTTCAAGAGGAGATGAATCTATAGAGTCATTATGTACCAAATCAGAGTATTTCTCAAAATCTCTCTCACCTGTTCTCTGTCTCTTATAGATAGAGTAGGCATAGCTATAGAAAACTATAAATACAAAAAGAATAATAAAAAATTTACCATATCCTGAAATAGTCATTAGTGTCTCTTGATTCATCTTACACCTCTTATTTTAAAGAATTTAAGTATGCGATTAACGCTACTATCTCTGGAACACTACCACTAGCAACTGCATCTTTAACCTCTTGGTTTTTCATATCAGCTGCAACTGCTTTTGCCTCTTCTAGGGCTGCTGTTTTTGCATCTGCCCAAGTTCCTAATTTTGGCATACCCTCTGCATCATATGGAACACTAAATAGATTCTTTTGAGTATTCGCATTAGCATATGCTGTTGCCAAATCAGCCTGATTTGTAAACATATGTGGATACTTAGGCATAATAGAACCAGGTACAACTGCTGGTGGATTCATCATATGATTCTCATGCCATTCTGTTGTTCTATAGTTACCAACTCTATGCAAATCTGGACCAGTTCTCTTAGAACCCCAAAGGAATGGTCTATCATAAGCATACTCACCAGATAGTGAATATTGACCATATCTATCAGTCTCTGATTTAAATGGTCTAATTAACTGAGAATGACAAGCAATACAGTTATCTTTTTTATAAACTTCTTTACCCGCTAGTTGTAAAACACTATACGGTTTTAAGCCCTTTACAGGACGAGCTGCTTCTGCAAAGTTTGGTAAAATTTCAATTAAACCAGCATATGCAATTACTACAAATACACCCACTGCAAAGAAGAATGGGTTTTTTTCTAACCAATGAAACATTATCCTACCTCCTTAAGCCATAGGTGATCTGTATCTAGGCTCTTGCTCAAGTCTTCTACCCGCTGTTGCAGTTTTAAAGAAGTTGAATGCGAACATAAATACACCAATTAGGAATAGTAAACCACCAAGTGCTCTAATAGCATAGTATGGGTGAAGTACTGAAACAGTGTCGATAAAGCTGTAAACTAAGTTACCATACTCATCAACTGCTCTCCACATCATACCTTGAGTGATACCAGCGATCCACATAGATGTAAAGTATAAAACAACACCTATTGTTTGAATCCAGAATTGAGATTCAAGTAAAGATTTAGAGTAAATCTCTCTTTTAAATACTCTTGGTGCCATATGCATAATAGCAGCAAAAATCATAAATGCAACCCAACCAAGAACACCATCGTGAACGTGTCCAGGAATCCAGTCTGTAAAGTGAGCAATTGCGTTAACAGATTTAACTGCCTGAATTGGACCCTCTAGTGTACTTAACATATAGAATGTAGAAGCAAGTACCATAAATTTAACTAATGGATTTTCTGTTAATTGGTTCCACTCAC
>FPHE01000023.1_pt1 | contig 13700 bp, 14 predicted proteins | sample 1057201 | NCBI WGS metagenome assembly FPHE01 (sample SAMEA4473311, study PRJEB15554) | hydrothermal vent metagenome | biome: marine basaltic hydrothermal vent biome; feature: marine hydrothermal vent; material: water | place: Pacific Ocean | collected 2011-06-14/2011-07-23 | depth 1155 m
ATTTTAATGATATTATTTTGCTTCTTAATATATAAAAAAATTAAATTATTTATATTAAATAATCTATTATTATGTTATAATAAATTATAAAATTAACAAAAGGCATTAAAAATGAAAAAAACTATAGGAGCTTTAAGTTTAGTAGCTGTATTAGGACTAGCAAGTTGTGGCAGTAATAGTACAAAGGAGGCAAAAGAGTTACTTCAACGAATTTTAACCGTAGTAGGGATTCCACATAATATTGTAGCTAATATATGTCAAGATGATAATGGCAATGGAGTCTGTGAAGCACTAGAACTTCAAGCCAAAATCAATATTGATAAAGGTGATACAGTAGATACTATATGGGAGAAGATTTCTCTTAGTGAAGATGGTGAGTATTTTTTAGAGAACTATGACCCTACAAAGAAAATTCTCATGGAGCTTCAAAACTCTAAGGAATTTAAATTTGATGATGGTAAGTTTACTTTTAGCTATCTTCCTGCAACACAAGAGTTATCTATACTTCAAACAATGGTTGATTCAGGATATTTACAATCTGAAGATGTTGTAGCCATCAAAAAGATAAAAGCTGTAGATGATTTTTATGATGTACTTCTAAGAGATACATATAGTAACCTCAATACCCTTAGAGCAATAGGATTAACAAATCGACAATCTACTCCAAGTGCTATGAGTGAGATGGGAGATGAACTATTTGATAAAGGGATAAAAAAAGAGTTTCCTGAAGCTATGAATGCTTGTGGAGATGATAAAAAATGTACAGATACCCTTTTGGCAGAACTCTCTAAAAAACTACTTATTGATGAGGAAGAGGCAAAAGAGATTGCTAAAATAAATGGTATAAATAAAGAGCCTGTAATACCTACAAGTACACCATTTATAACTAAATGGAAAACAGATAACAGAGGAATATCAGCCAATAATCAGATTACTATTCCTACAGATGGAATTTCTACAGATACAAACAAAAGAACTCTAAATAAAGAGACTAAAAGTTCTTACGATTATACAGTAGATTGGGGTGATGGAAATATAGAGAATAATTTGACAGGAGATGCTACTCATAATTATGATGAACCAGGAGAGTATATGGTTCAAATATATGGTAATTTCCCACATATCTTTTTTGGAAAAAATGAAGATAACCGTACAAGTACTGTTGAGAGTGATGCTAGAAAGCTATTAGCTGTAACTCAATGGGGAGATATCAACTGGACTTCTATGGAAGGTGCATTTTCGGAGTGTACAGTTTTAAAAATTCAAGCTTCTGATGCACCAAACTTATCTGCTGTAGAGAGTATGAAATCTATGTTTTTTGGAGCAAAAAAGTTCAATCAAGATATAAGCTCTTGGGATGTATCAAATGTATTAAATATGGAAAGTATGTTTGCATCTGCAATAGAGTTTAATCAAGATATAAGTTCTTGGAATGTAGAAAATGTAACTAATATGAGTGGAATGTTTAAAGATGCGGCTAATTTTAATCAAGATATAGGTGGTTGGGATATAACAAGTGTTACCGATATGAGTAATATGTTCAATGGAGTTACTCTATCTACAGAGAACTATGATAATCTCCTTATAGGTTGGCATAACCAATCTGTTAAACATGGTGTAGTTTTTGATGGTGGATATAGTCAATATACTGGTAATGCTGAGGGACCTAGAAATAGTGTTTTGATTGAAGACAATGGCTGGATTATTACTGATGGAGGAAAAGAAGAAGAAGAACCATATTCAGAACCAGAATAAGAGTAATTTTGGAACTTTAGCTTATGGATTAATTAGGCAGTAGCTAAACTCCATGCTATATCTGTAGGGTGCGTTTCCTAACGCACCATATTATAATTATTTAAATTATAATATATGCTTATTTGTATTTAATGGTGCGTTGGGAAACGCACCCTACGGTTTCATAAAAGTTTTTAAAAAACCCCACAAACCCCAAGAGTAACAAAATACCCCCCAACCACAAGCCAAACAAACATACCCAAAGCTGTATAGAGTGGAGCCATCCCCAAACCTCTAAATTTAGCAAAACGAGTACCAACTCCAAGAGCAGACATAGCCATAGTAAGCAAAAATGTATCTACCTCATTTATAATATTTACAATATTTTCAGGAACAAGATGTAGTGAGTTAAATCCAGCTACACCTATAAAATATACAGCGAACCAAGGAATCACAAGTTTAACAGCAGTTGACTCTCCACCCTCTTTTCTAGCTCTAAAAGATAGATATATACCTAAGATTATAAGCATAGGTGCTATCATTATGACTCTAGTCATCTTGACAATCACAGCAGAGTTAGCTGCCTCCTCACCAAGCCCAGGAATAGAAGCAGGAACAGCAACCACTTGTGCTACCTCATGTATCGTTCCTCCGACATATATACCAAACTCTTTTGCACTCATATCTAAGATACCTGAACTATATAAGATAGGATATAGAAACATAGAGATAGTTCCAAATAGAACAACCATAGAGACGGCAATAGCCGCCTTATGCTCTTCTGCTTTTAGGACAGGCTCTGTTGCCAAAACGGCCGCCGCTCCACATACAGAAGCTCCACTTGCAGTTAACATAGATGTATCTTCATCCATCTTAAATATTTTAGTTCCAAGCCATGTACCAAGTAAAAAAGTTGTAGATAACATAGTAAGTGATACCAAAAAGCCCTCTAACCCAACTTCTGCTATCTGCTGAAAGGTGATTCTAAATCCATAAAAGACAATAGCAAAACGGAGAATCTTTTTTGCAGAGAATGTGATACCACTCTCCCAACTATTTGGTATGGTGTGGTGAATGGTATTAGCAAATATAATACCTATAACAATACCTACAACTAGAGGTGAGATACCTAGCGTTTGGACAGCATCTATCTGTGAAATGAGTGAGGCGACTACTGCGATAAGAGCTATAAACCCTATACCCATAAAAGTCCCTTGACGGTTTGAAGTTGAAAATGGCATGAATTTCCTTTTATATATAAAAATTTGATAAGATTATAATGTTTTTTTAGAAAAAATAAAAATAATTTAAATTGATTAAGTTGATAAGGAGAAATAGATGATAAAAGCTTTTAGATATGCTATAGTTTTGACAGGAGGTATTGCAACAGGTAAAAGTACAGTATTAAATTTTTTTACTAAATGGAATTTTAGTTTTATAGATGCAGATAGAGTTGCTCATCAAATATTGCAACAAGAGAATAAAAATATAGCCAAACTATTTGGTTTAGAATATGTTATAGATAATAAAGTTAATAGAAAAGCTCTAGGAAAACTAATTTTTGCTAATCCTAAAGAGAGAAAAAAGCTTGAAAATTTTATCCATCCACTAATATATAGAGAGATTGAGCATCAGTCAATGAGACTTGATATCTTAAAAAGACCATATATAATAGATATACCTCTGTTTTTTGAGTCAAATCGTTATACTATAGAGAGAAGTATAGTAGTCTACACACCAAAACAGAAGCAGTTAGAGAGATTGATAAAACGGAATGGCTTCTCCAAGAGAGAGGCAGAGCAACGCATAGAAGCACAGATGGATATAGAACTCAAAAGAGAAAAAGCAACTTATTTAATAGATAATAGTGGAGATTTAAAAACTCTTCAGGAAGAGTGTGTTAAAGTTAAAGAAAAAATTTTATCTGATTTTAAATAGGGGGTATTATGTTTAGACTTATAGTGATTTTGGCTATTTTATCAATAACTCTAACGGCAGAGAGTCTTATGATGGCTGAGAAGGTGATTATCAAAAAATCAACACGAATGCTATATCTATCAGCAGGAGGAGAGATATATAAAAAATATCATATCTCACTAGGTCTTATGCCTGTAGGAGCAAAAGAGATAGAGGGGGATATGAAGACTCCAGAAGGTATATACACCTTAGATTATAGACAGTATAGCAACCTATATAACAAATCAATACATATCTCATACCCAAATGATAAAGACAAGGCTAGAGCAAAAGAGTTAAATGCGAGTACAGGAGGTATGATTATGATTCATGGAACGCCCTCTAATTGGTCTCTATCTCCTATAGGTGATTGGATGCCGATGCTTTTAAACTGGACAGAGGGGTGTATAGCTTTGAGTAATGATGATATGGAAGAGGTGTGGGATAGAACTACAAATGGGACTCCCATTTATATAGTTCCGTGACCAATAGTATCTTTTTTTTCAATAGAAATTTGGATTTAGAACTCCGATTTCAGTTATAACATATTAATTCATTATTCCTATTTGGTATAATACCATAATGAGTCAACATAAGCATAGTGGTAATCTCCCACCAACTAAAAATAATGAAGCTATCGTAAACCACCTAACCTGTGCAACACTCAATGGTCTATCTGCCAGACCTATTGAAGTTGAAGCTACATTTACCAAAGGTCTTCCAGGTTTTTCTGTGGTGGGTCTAGCTAGTTCAGATATACAAGAGGCAAAAGAGCGAGTAAAATCAGCTCTTTTAGTAAATGATTTTAAGTTTCCCCCACTAAAAATCACAGTCAATCTAAGCCCAAGTGATATAAAAAAGAGTGGTACTCACCTTGACCTCTCTATAGCACTCTTAGTTGCTCTCTACAAAGAGAAGATAAATGAAAAAAATCTCTTTGTTTTTGGTGAGTTGGGGTTGGATGGACGAGTTAAATCTAGCTCAACTCTATTTCCCATTATCCTATCACTAAAAGAGCAAGGTATACTAAAAAAAGCCATAGTCCCACGAGTCGCAATGAAACATCTAAGTCATATCGCAGGTGTAGAGTTTATACCTGTAGATACACTAAAAGAGGCAGAGAAGTTGTTGCAGAGTGGAGAGTACAACAAAACCACTCAACAGTTCTCCTACAAAGCCAAATCTATCACTATAGGTACAAAAACCTACTATGATGAAGTTATAATCGAAGCTGATTTTTCTGATGTAAAAGGACAAAGCGTAGCAAAAAGAGCAGCACTCATTGCCGCTGCTGGAATGCACAACTTTATGATGGAGGGAAATCCTGGTTGTGGTAAGAGTATGATAGCCAAAAGACTAAAAGATATTCTACCACCTCTTTTAGAAGAGGAGATGTTATCTATCGCTAAACATCAGTTTCTCGATGGAGTGACTCCAGATTTTAGAGCAAAACGACCTATGCGTTCTCCTCACCATACTGCTACTACAGCATCTATTTTTGGTGGAGGGTCTCACACGGCACGGATAGGAGAGGTTGCATTGGCTCACAATGGAATGCTTTTTTTTGATGAGCTACCTCACTTTCCCAAAAATATACTTGAAGCATTAAGAGAACCACTTCAAGATAGAAGAGTCAATATCTCTAGGGTAAATGCAAAAGTAGAGTATGAGGCTGATATAATGTTTGTAGCGGCCATGAATCCATGTCCATGTGGAAATCTACTCTCCAAAAGAAAAGCGTGTCGCTGTTCTGAACAAGAAGTAAAGAGATACAAAAACAGACTCTCTGACCCTTTCTTGGATAGAATAGACCTATTTGTTACGATGCAGGAGATTTCTGCTGATGATAAAAAAGGTATTAGCTCAAAAGAGATGAAGAGAGAAGTAAACAGAGCCTTTAGATTACAAAAAGAGCGAGGGCAGGAGCAACTTAATGGTAAACTAAGAGAGAATGAGATTGAAGAGTTTTGCAAACTCTCCTCTGATGCCCAGACGATACTTTTTTCTGCCATTGAGAAGTTTGGACTCTCTCACAGAAGCTTAGGAAGTATCAAAAAGGTAGCTAGAACAATAGCCGATTTGGCAGGTTCTGTTGATATAGATAGAGTCCATATTTTAGAAGCTTTATCTTATAGAAGACGATAGTTTTATAAACGGATTTTATTATGAAGAGATTACAACTATTACTATTTATAATTATCGCTTTAATATTTGGTGCTTGTGGTACAAATATTGAAGATGATAGATATAGCAAAACTTATGATATGTGGATGTATATGACTCCTACATATACTATTGATGTTGAGTATGATGTCTATAAAAATGGTCAAAAGATTGATTATTTTATTGAAACTACTAAACTCTTTCCATCAGGTGTAGTGGAAAGGGTAAGTGGTGAGGATGTTACTGTTTTAACGCCTTATGATAACTATATTGAGATGGATGAGAGAGATGGAGATAGAGTAGAAGTTCAACGATTTGTTAAGATAGGAGATACTAATATATTTCAATCATCCTCAGATTTATTATGTAGGATTGATGATTATTTTTTTGAAAAAACTATTAGAGGTTCTAGGTTTCAGGAGGTTATCAAAATAAGTTGTCAAAAAGGAGCTATTCAGAGTGAGATATATTATGCTTATGAAGAGGGGATTGTCTCATTTTATGAAAATAATGGTAGAGATATAACTGAAACAGTAAAAGTAAGAGAGATAAAATTACAATAATTTAAAAAATTTGAGAAATCTCTTGACAACAGTATTTTTTTTGACTATAATTGCATTCCTTTTTCAGATATACCTTAGTCTAAAAAGCATAATTTCGGAGTGTAGCGCAGTCTGGTAGCGCACCTGGTTTGGGACCAGGGGGTCGAAGGTTCGAGTCCTTTCACTCCGACCATGATATTTAAAATTATAATATAATAGTACAGTATTTTGATGGTAGGCGTAGTTCAGTTGGTAGAGCACCTGTTTGTGGCACAGGTTGTCGCGGGTTCGAGCCCCGTCGCCTACCCCATTAGTTGTGTGTAGAGAACACCACCCAAAGAAGCGCTAGTGGCTCAACTGGATAGAGCATCAGACTTCGGATCTGAGGGTTAGGGGTTCGAGTCCTCTCTGGCGTACCATTAAATTAATTTTATTATTATATTCTTTAGTTGCACTCGTAGCTCAGCTGGATAGAGCACCCGCCTTCTAAGCGGGCGGTCTCAGGTTCGAATCCTGACGGGTGTACCACCTAATTTTAGTCAAAGCATACTTTGGTATAATTCGACTCTAATTTACTTATTGTTTTGTGCGGATGTGGTGAAATTGGTATACACGCTAGACTTAGGATCTAGTGCTTCACGGCGTGGAGGTTCGAGTCCTCTCATCCGCACCATCTTCAAACCCATAAAATAGGCATTTGTTAGGCTTAAGAATTATATATGAGATACCCATACTTTAAAAACATCTATTTTTTATAAATTGTTTCAATTATCTACACAAATAGAAAAGAGTGATAATACGCACTTACTTATTTTTAAAATCTCTTGATAAAAATAGGAGAGGTTATTAATACTGATGATGGTATAATTCTTTAGTATATTTTTAAGAGGCATATAATGACAATAAGTAAAAATGATATTTGTAGGAGTCGTTATAATCATGAATAAACAGTTATTACAGAATATCTATAAAAGATTATATAATGTTGAAAGTTTAGTAGAATCTTCCGAAAAAGAGTTTCAAAAACAAAATATAGCTGTATCTGGATTTCTAAAAACAATTGCTTTCTATATTTCTTCATTTTCTAAATTAAAAAACTTTAAAAATGAAATATTGTTAAATTTATTGGATGAAAAATTAAGAGATATTGAACAACATTATGAACATATAGACCTTTATGCTATAAAGATAAAATCAAGTATTAATTTTATTGAAAAGCATATTGATACATTTTTCCCCTCACTAAACAATCTTTCTTCTCATCCCTATAATATACCTATCCCTGCTAAAAGAAATATCTCAACTTTAAATGAAGTTAGTATAAAAAACTTCTTTAGTATAAAAAAAATAAACCTAAACAATCTAAAAGATAAAAAAGAAATCTATATAGTAGGAGAAAATGGAGATGGTAAATCTCTTCTTTTACAGAGTATAGCCGTAGGTTTAAAAGGTACACAAGAAGATGGATTAAAAGAGTTTAGAGCGATTGAAGATAAATATACTATAGAAATAGAAAATAGTGAAGATTGTAAAAATAACTTTTTAGCTTATGGTTCATCACGAAATAACGCTTGTCAACTAAAAGAAGATACAACAGGTTATTTAACTCTGTTTTCTGGAGAGTATGATTTAAAATCTCCTACTAAATGGTTACAGTACCTTGACTACAGTGAACAAAAAGAGAATAATAATGTCATAACCGTATCAGAAGCTAAAAATCTTTTACAAGAGCTTTTAAATTCTGATATTGAGATAGATATATCACCCGATAAAGTGACTTTTACAGAGAAAGGTTCAGAGGTCTCTTTTGCACAACTATCAGCAGGTTACAAAGGGGTTATAACCATTATTTATGACATGATTGCTAGACTCTCTGAAAAACAACAAGTTGAACATATAAAAGAGTTTCAAGGAGTAGTACTTATAGATGAGGTAGAGCTTCACTTACACCCTAAATGGCAATATAGCTTTATGAATAAATTGCGAGAGATTTTTCCATTAATTCAATTTATGGTGACAACACACAGTCCAACAGTTCTTTTGGGGGCTAGTATGGATGCTGTTTATTATCAGATATATAAAGAAGATGGTATTGTTAAAATTTCTGAACAAAAAGAGGTCAAAAATGACTTTTTGAATGATATTCAATTTGATATTTTTGGTTTTGATGTAAATGATGAGCGAATAAATAATCCATCTAATGATGATAAAAAACGACAGCAAAGGGCTAAAGAGAATCTTTTGAGTCTAATCAAAACAGTTAAAGAGGAAAAATAGTGAAATATTTTTTTGATACAAATGTTATTATAGATTTATTAGGTCAAAATAAAAAATTAGATGATAAAAGAGAATCCAAAGAAGAGGAACAGCAACGAAAAAAAGAGGCTAAACTTAAAGCACAAGAACGATTAGAAAAAGTTTTATTAGAAGAGAATAGCGAGATTTTTATAAATAGATTAGTATTTGTGGAAGCTTTACGAACTATTCATTTTACACATAGTAAAAAATTTAGAGAAGCAAAAAATACTTTAGACTCTTTTACTAAAGTTAATATCAAACAAGAAATATATAATGAAGCTATTGAATTTTCAAGATTTTGTCACAGTAAAGGTGTAAAGTTAAAAGGTAAGTGTGAAGCAATAGATTTTTTGCATTTTATGACTGCTAAATATTATGAATTGACAATAATTTCAAATGATAAAGATTTAGAAAAACTTGAAGAGCAATATATTAAATTTTTAGAAAAAAACTTATGCAATAGCCCGTTTCACTTAAAAAAAAGGCAATAGATGTTCTACCTAACCGAACAGTTCTTCTCCATTCAAGGAGAGGGTAAATATGCAGGGATTCCATCCTATTTTCTAAGAACAGGTGGGTGCAATCTGGCATGTGCTGGATTTGGAGCGAGTTATGATGTAAATGGTATTGAGCAGATGGGGTGTGATACTTACTTTGCAGTTGATAGTCATTTCTCAACTTCATGGGAGAAGGTGGAGGATGCTTCTGTGTTGATTGCTCATTTGGATGAGGAGTTTAAGAAGATAGGGTATCTACCTCAAATAGTTATAACAGGTGGAGAGCCTCTTTTGTATTATAAAGATGAGGTTTTTTATGCTGTGATTACTTGGCTAGTAGAGCATGGGATACGCGTCACTTTTGAGACTAATGGAACAGTAGAGATTGATTTTGAAGCTTATCCTCTCTATAAGCAGACTATTTTTGCTTTGTCTATTAAGTTGGCAAACTCTGGTGAGCCTAAGTCTAAACGGATTAAGCCAAGAGCCATTGCTAATATAGTCAATTACTCTTTTGATAGTTTTTTTAAATTTACTATTGATAAAAAGTTAGTAGATACTACAGCTTTTGATGAGATAACAGAGATAACAAAGGTATTTGAGAAGCCCAATATCTACTGTATGCCTGTGGGTGAGAGTCGGTCGAATATTTGGCATAATGATAGAGCTGTTTTTGAGTTTTGTATGAAGCATGGATTTAACTATAGTGATAGGTTGCATATTCGTGTTTTTGATACAACCCAAGGAGTATAAGTTTAAATCAACTCTCTATAGCATCTTTTAATTCATCCTCATCTGATGCAAATAGAATCTCTTTGACAACTCCATTTTCTAGCTTCAAAATAGTCAAATTATCCTCTTTTTCTGGAAATTGTTTGCTAAATTTTTTGTTATCAGATAGCAGTATCTCAAAACTATATTTTTTCATCTTTGGTACAATAATCGTTTTTCGCAGAAGTAATGGAACCCCACTCACATCAGCAATTAGCTCAATATCATGTATTCGAAGATAGTCACTACCTAGTTCATCAAAATAGCTACTTATTAGTTTTCCTGTGCTTTTTCCAAAACTACAAATAAGTATTTTGGGTTTTACTTGAATCTTATGTTCTACTCCAAATTGGTCATTTAGTGTGAATGGTTCTATTGTTGTGTTAATATCAATCATCTTTTTCCCTATTTTTGATTTATTTTCGTAATATATCTAAATTAAGGTTATATCTATATAATCCCAAAAATGATAATAAGAAAACTATTTAAATTTGAAAATGCACATATCGTCCGTAACTGCTCTACACAGAGATGCAGTGAAAATATACATGGTCACTCTTATCGAGTAGAGGTGCTTTTGGAGTCAAACTATCTTGACCATGGACAGATGGTTTATGATTTTGGCTTGATGAAACGATATATCAAAGAGCTTATCGAGGCATTTGACCACTCTATCACTTTGTGGTCAGGAGATGATATAACCTATATAAAAGATATGAAAAAACACTCTTCTCGTTGGGTTGAACTGCCTGTTAGCCCTTCTGCTGAACAGTTTGCTAGAGTTATCTATCTGATGGTCGAACGGGTATTAGAGTGTACAGGTATGGTCAATGGTGAGAGGGATGTTCATCTTCATAGTATTATTGTTCATGAGACCCAAACAGGTTATGCACAAGGATTTAGAGAAGATGCTTATAGTGAATTGATGGGTAGGATAAATTTAGAAGATATTATTTTTTCTCGGCAAATTCAAAGAGAATGGAGTGATAGGGAGCTTTGGATTAAACTTTTGAAAAAAAAAGTTATAGTTAACTCTAAGAAAATATAAAAAAAAATTAATTTTTAGATTATTTTAGTATAATTTCAAAAAAAATAAGGACGATTATGAAAAAATTGACAGTATTATCTGTAGTAGTAGCATCACTACTATTTGTAGGATGTGGTAATGAGAAGGCTAAAGAGGCAACAGCACCTGCGGCAGAAAAGACAGCTGTAGAGAAAGCAACAGAAGCGACAAAAGAGGTTGCAACAAAAGCAGTTGAGAAGACAGCAGAAGTAGCAAAAGAGGCAGGAAAAGTAGCAGATAAAGCTGTTGAAGCGACAAAAGAAGCTGCATCTAAAGCTGTAGAAAAAACTGCTGAGGTAGCAAAAGAGGCTAAAGATGCAGTTGCCCAAAAAGCAACAGAAGTAAAAGAGGCAGTAGCTGGTGTAGATACAAAAGCTTGTCAAGGGTGTCATGGTGCAAAATTTGAGAAAAAAGCTATGAATGTATCTAAAATTGTTAAAGATTTAACAAAAGCAGAGATTGTTACTGCTCTTAAAGGGTATAAAGATGGTTCATATGGTGGTGCAATGAAAGGTCTTATGAAAGGTCAAGTTGCATCTTTTGATGATGCTAAGATTGAGGCTATTGCAGCTCAGGTTGGTAAATAAATTATTATAAGGTGGGTGCATTTATACCCACCATTTAATTTTATAATATATCCCAATATCAAAACAACAAAATAAAATTTAAATTCTCGATTTTCTTTTTCTTTTCACATATAGCTCCTCTCACTCAACATTAAACAATATCTGATAAAATTTCAATACCAAAATAAGGTAGTATAGATGAGAGTTGTCACAGGTGTGGTAGGGAATGATATTCATGTAGTTGCTAATCGACTAATTGAAATCTCCCTAAAAGAGAGAGGATTTGAGGTGTTTAATTTGGGGGTAAACACCTATCTTGAAGAGTTTATAGATGCTGTTATAGAGACTGATGCTGACTTACTGCTAATCTCTTCATTAAATGGTGAAGCAGAGGGGTGGAGTCGAGATTTACTATTTCACAAGAGTAGATTTGATTTGGATGGTGTGCTTTTTGCTATTGGTGGAAATCTTAGTGTAGGAGAGGCTACCCAAGAGGAGATAGTACCGAAATATAAAGCTTATGGATATGATTTGGTATTTCATCAGGTTGATTTAAATGAGGGGCTTGATACTATTGAATTTGCCTTAAAGGAGTCTGTATAATGTTTCAAACAGAGCGAAATATCATTACACGAACACCCTATACTGATAGTTTTGATTTTGATGAGATAAGAGAGTTTATAAAAGGTGCTAGTAAAAATCTTTTTATTTCACATAAATTTAAAAATTCCAATAAAATTCTAGTCCAACCTCGTGGTGGATTTCCCACTTATGATAAAGTTTTTGAGCTTTATGGAGAGTTTGTAAATGCTGGTGTAGATGTACTGCCACTAACCATTGATAGTAATACACGGCTTAATGACTACGAGATGGCAAAAAAGATGTTAGCTCTATCAGAAGAGAATGATGAGAATATGCTCAATGGTTACCCATTGGTCAATCATGGCTACCGAACTACACGAAAAATGGTTACACACTACGATACCCCAATAAGTCTACGACATGGAACACCTGATGCACGGCTTTTAATAGAGGTTGCATTAGCTTCTGGTATCTTTGAGATAGAGGGTGGTCCAATTACATATCTGCTTCCCTACTCCAAAAACTTTCCTCTCGATAAAGCCTTTCTATATTGGAAATATGTAGAGAAAATCTGTGCAGACTATTCAGAACTTAATGAACCTATCAATAGAGAATCTTTTGGTCCTCTATCGGCTACGCTTCAACCACCTGCTATTGTTATTGTTATTCAACTTTTAGAGATGTTGCTCTCACTCGAAGAGGGTGTTAAATCTTTCTCTGTAAGTTTTTCACAAACAGGCTCAATATCACAAGATATAGTTAGCTCCAATGTAATTAAAAAGATGGCAAAAAAATATGCTCAAAAAATCGGCTGTGGAGATGCCAAAATTCACCTAGTCTACCATCAATGGATGGGGGCATTCCCAAGAGACAAAGAGTTCTCCGATTCGCTTATCAACACATCTACTGTTATTGCCTCTATGATTCGTGCTGATAAGATAATTACCAAAACAAGAGATGAGGCGTTTGGTATCCCTACAAAAGAGGTTAACGCTTCTGCTGTAAGAAATACACAATATACACTAAATATGTTAAGAGGTATTCCAACAATTACAGATGAAGAGGAGGAGGAGAATCTAAGTGAGATGGTCGATGATATTATGGAGGCAGTATTTAATGACCCTGCTGATACTTTATGGCGACAGGTTTTCAACTCTATCAAAAATGGGATTATAGACATCCCTTTCTCTCCTCATATTATCAACAATAGTGAAGCGATTACTGTTCGAGATAAAAACTACAATATCCGATTTTATGAGAGAGGTAATGTGCCAATTAGTGATAAGTGTTTGGCATATGAGAGGTCAAAAGTGGATTTATGTGGTAAATCACTTGTTGACCATATTATTGATGATATTGGGATTATGTTATAATCTTGAAGCGATGTATAATATAACCGATTTTTTAAACTCTCTTTTCTCTTTCGCTCTAGTTTAAGAGCGTTTAATCTTTTTTCTTACTCTTTTAGGGGTTTTTGAGTACCGAAATATAGATGTTTAGAGAGCTTTTAGGAAACTTTTATATA
>FPHE01000040.1_pt1 | contig 13667 bp, 13 predicted proteins | sample 1057201 | NCBI WGS metagenome assembly FPHE01 (sample SAMEA4473311, study PRJEB15554) | hydrothermal vent metagenome | biome: marine basaltic hydrothermal vent biome; feature: marine hydrothermal vent; material: water | place: Pacific Ocean | collected 2011-06-14/2011-07-23 | depth 1155 m
TTTCTCTTTTAACTAAATTAAATGATAGATATATGAATATTTCAAATATATTAGAAAGAAATGAAAATATTAATGCAAAAATAGGACAAATAAATTTTGAAATAAAACAGATAAAAGAAACTTTAAAAATAGAAAAGTGTGAATTTTCTGATTTAAAAGAGTTATTAGTTAAAACAGAGTTTTATAAAAATATATTGTTTAATCCAGCATCACATAATAGTGAAGAGATTGAAATTTATCGAAAAGAGTGTATTAATAGTATTAAGTTATTGGAAAAACTTAATCAGGTGTTGAGTACTTTAAAATGAAAACAATAACAGCCTCCCTAAACCAACTAGAAAAAGTAGTAACCCACATAAACCAAACCATCCCCAAAAACGCCATAATATTCCTAACAGGCAATCTAGCCTCAGGCAAAACAACCCTAACAAAAGCAATAGCCAAATCAAAAGGCATCAAGGGAGAAGTCACCTCTCCAACATTTTCTCTTCAACAGTGCTATGGAGACAATTTTTATCATTATGACCTATACCGTATAGAGAATGAAGAGTTTATGCAACTAGCTCTATTTGAAGAGTTTGATAAAGAGGGTTGGCATATAATAGAGTGGGGGGGTGATGAACTAAAAAACCTTTTAGTCAATGTTGGATATATTGTTTTTACAGTTACTATCACACCATATAAAGATGGACGAAAATATATAATAGAGAGAGACGCATGATTCATACACTAGAGGCAAAACACCTATCCAAGACTATTAAAAAAACAAAGATTATCCATGATATATCGCTCAAAGTATCATCTTGTGAGATTGTAGGGCTACTTGGACCAAATGGGGCAGGGAAGAGTACGAGCTTTTATATGATATGTGGGATAACAGATGCTACAAGTGGAGAGGTATATCTCGATAATGAGAATATTACTAAACTACCATTGAGTACAAGGGCTAGGATGGGAATAGGGTATCTGCCTCAAGAATCGAGTATTTTTAAAGATTTGACAGTAGAAGATAATCTTCTTATGGCCGCAAAAGCGATGAGGTTAGATATGAAAGTGGCTCGTAATAGAATAAGTGAACTACTGAATCTTTTTAATATCAAACCGATTCGTAAACGGTATGGGATTCAACTCTCTGGTGGGGAGAGGCGACGGGTAGAGATTGCTAGAGCGTTAGTTGCAGAGCCAAAATTTCTGTTGCTTGATGAACCATTTGCAGGGGTTGACCCTATATCTGTTGAGGATATACAGAGTATTATAGGACAACTTATAGAGCTTGATATGGGTGTTTTGATTACAGACCATAATGTGAGAGAGACACTTGGTATCTGTGATAGAGCATATGTAATGCGAAGTGGTGAGATGTTGGCTATAGGAACAAGTGAAGAGATAATGAACAATAAAAGTGTTCGAAAGTACTATCTTGGTGAAAATTTTCATTTTTAATAGGAGATAATAACTATTTACAATATAATACTACAAAAACAGATAAGGGATGTTTAATATGAAAAAAAGTTCTAAAATATTAATATATGGGTTGTTGCTCTCTGTTCTATTGATTGCATCTTGCCTATATATGAAAAAACTAGAATTTGATAAACCAAAAGAGCTTATGGAGAAAAAGGAAGTCTCTATCCAATCAGTATTGGAGAAAAATGATTCCAAGAGCAAGAGTGATAATAGATTGGTAGAGCAATCTACACTAGATTATAAAATTGAAAAAGATGTTATCTTTATAGCTGGTAAGATGCCTCTACTTGAAGATACAGACCCTTTAAAAAAGAGCATGATGAGAATGTGTGGAGTAATCTATTGTGATAGAACAATTCTTTTCTCCTCTGATATTCAAACTCCAACTTGGAAAAATTTTGCAAAAGAGGTTATTGATTTATTTTATAAAGAGAATCTCTCTTATGCGAGTTTTTTTGTTGATAAGAGTAGCAAAATTACTATTGGTGGAGAGTTTTTAAGAGAAGCATCCAAAAATAAATTGTCTAATTTATTAAAAAAATATACACAGTATAATATTACTGACAATACAAATCTAAAAGTTTTAAAAATAATAGAGAAAAAGAGTGTAGTTGAGTCCAATAATAGTAATATGAACATAATAGAGAAAAATAGTACTAAGAGTAGAGATGAGATAGATATAGCACAAGAGGAGATTACAGAGCTATTGAAGAGTAAAAAGATAAATTTTGTTAGAAATCGTGCAAGAATTACTCCAAAAGGTATAGAGACACTTAATGAGGTTATAGCTATCTTAAAAAAAGTTCCTGATGCGAAGATAGAGGTTAGAGGCTATACTGATGCGAGTGGTAAAAGAAGTATCAATAGGTGGATAAGTACTGAAAGGGCAAAAAGTGTAAGAAACTATTTGGGTAGTTCAGGAGGTATTAATCCTGTTAATATAGAGGTAAAAGGTTTTGGCGAAGAGGGGTTGCTATATAAAGACCAACCATATAGTAAGTTAAATAGACGAGTAGAAATTGGAATAAGAAGGAGATAGTTATGATAGAATTAATGATGGATATGGCACTATGTTTAGTAGTTGCTCTAATAATAGGTTTTGTGATAGGTTGGCTATTTTCAAAAGCTTTAGGGAATGAAGAGTATGATATGGATTATGATGAGTTGAGCAGTAGGGAGGATGAGCATAATCGTCAGCTTAAAGTTTTGGAGTTAAAATATGAAAAAGAGAAGAGGCTAAGAGCCAATGAAGAGAAGAAGGGTAAAGATTTAAAATTTGAGTTGATGAAGAAGGTCACTCTTTTGAAAAATACAACCAATATGTTAGAAGAAGCTAAAGCTAACACGAGTAGTAATAGAGTGAATGAACTTGAAAAACTACTAAAAGAGAAAAATGCTGAACTTGTTGAGTTTGAGTCTGTATTGGTTAAGGCAGAGGAGACTATAGAGAAGCTAAAAAAAATCAACTCTTAAGTTTTTAATAATCCTGCCTCATATAGAAATGGAGAGGGTTTAAAATCTATTTTTTTAACCCTATCAGACTTTGCAAATGAGAGAAAAAGCTTCTCTTTTGCACGAGTAACAGCTACATAAAAGAGCCGTCTCTCCTCATCTAAGCTACCACCTTTGCCCATCAGCTTAGTATTTGGGAAACGACCATCCATAAGGTCGGTGATATAGACCTCTGTAAACTCTAAACCTTTACTTGCATGAACTGTCAATAGATTGACTCCATCGCCCTCGCTTAACTCATTCCCACCTAGCACCATTGCATTGACAAATCTATCAATATCACTGTAGTGTGAGGCTAAGTCACTAAGAAGTCTAGCTTTTCTTGTTATTCTCTCTTTTGCTAGAGCTTTTTTTTCATTGTCTATCTCACCTGATTTTAACTTTCCTCTCTGAGTTGCTAATGACTCAACCACAGCCTGATATAGTGGTGAGTTTATAAGTTTAATAAGTAGCGTTTTGGGTTGCTTGACTGTTCTGATAGATTTTAGAAAATCATGATATGCTTTAAAAAACATTAGACCATCATCTGTTAGCTTTGGATGTTTTAAAATAGGATTTGATTTTATCTCTTCATTTAGTGGAAGATGAGAAAAACGACTCATAGAGCCTATCTGAGTATCATCATCAAAAAGCCCTAATTGTATATTTTTTGTAGGGTGAAGTTTTGGTAGAGTAAAAACTTTTGGAGATAGCATACCAACATATAGATTACCCTCTCCAAAGTGCCTAAAGCACTCAAACATCTCTTTTGCAACAGCTGTTCCAATCCCTTTTCCATACTCAAAGATATGAATAAATGCCATCATATCTTTTGGATTGACCCTAAGTGAAGCTACATCAAGCAGAAATTTCACCTCTTTTGCTTCAAAAAAGCTATTGCCACCTTTTCTTTTGCAGTTGATACCTAGCTCTCGCAAACTAGCTTCAACCCCATCAGCAGAGGCATTATTTCTAAAGATAACGGCTATATCATTGCTTGGGGTGTAGGAGTTTTTTATATTCCTAGCGATTGCTTGGTATTGGTCAAATAGTTCATGGTATGCCATAAGTCTTGGTGGATAGTTTTTGCCCTTTTGGGTTACCTCTAGTTTTTTTGGGTAGATTCTCTCATTTCTCTCTATTACTCTATTTGCAAGAGAGAGGATTGAAGCTGTAGAACGGTAGTTTTTACTTAAGGTAAAGACAGTAGCATCTCTATAACGAGAACCAAAAGTTGCTATATTTTGAATATTTGCACCATTAAAAGCATAGATGCTCTGGTCATAATCACCCACACAAAAGAGAGAATTGGATTGCAGAGAGTCGATTAAGGCATTTTGTAGGGTATTGGTATCTTGATACTCATCGACCAAAACCTCACTCATATCTCGTTTCTCTTCCAAAAGGGATTGACGCATTTTGAGAAGTAGGTCATTAAAAGAGACAAACCCAAACTGCTCTTTTGTCTCTTCATACTCATCTATAATATTCATATATATATCTATAAGTGGTTTGTGGTCGGGATATTTTTCTATAAACCATATATCAAAGCCATCCAATGATGCATTTTGATATAGGTTATACTGTTCATAAAGATATGTTGAAGAGAACGCTTCTATATCGGTATTTAGCCGTTTGAACTGTCGTTTTTCATAGATACTACGAAATAGGGTTTTTAGTTCACTTGGTTGTTTAAGAGTAATATTTCTATTCATCTGTTTGAGCCATCGATAGCTTACAGCATGAAAAGTTCCAGATTCAATTTTTTTGACAACATCAGAGGGGAAAAATCTACCAACTCGCTCTAGCATCTCACCTGCGGCTTTATTTGTAAAAGTTAGTAAGAGTATTTTAGAGGGTTCTATACCAGAGTGAAGTAGATGAGCAATTCGCCCAACAATAGTAGATGTTTTTCCTGTTCCTGCTGAGGCAATAATTAGATTATTGCCCATAGGTGCAGTTGCAGCACTTAGTTGCTCCTCATTAAGGGTGCTAAGTGCCATTAATTATTTGTGACCGATGATGTAGTATGTTGGTTTATCTTTTACCTTTTCTATCTCTACTTTATATTTATCTGCCCAACTCTCAACAGTATTTCTAAACTCTTCACAAATCTCTTTTGCTGTACAATCACTACCTTTGATTTTTAGATTGTCTTGACTATTTGACATCCCAACAAAACCCTTAATTGGTGCTAAGTGGTCATTCAATGATAGCAAGTGCTTTGAAAATCTATCAAACTCACTAGTATTGTCTATAATTTTTTCCATCTGTTCTAGTGAATTCTCTGTTTTGGAGTATCCCAATTGTGACAAAAGTGCTTCTGCTGATAAATCTATTTGCATTAGTTTTTCCTTGTTTTGTTATTTATTGTTGTTCTAAAATAATAAATATTAGAATCAATCAATATAAAATTCTAGCATAAGCTTCTGATTTAAAAGCTTAAAAAATATAGTGATTTTCACGAAAAACTAATTAATTTATTTAAAAATATTAACTGCCAAATCGTGTAATAATCGTGTTTAAGGGGTCTTTAATGAAAATAGTCTGATAAAATCATTCTAAATATTTTTTTAAGTATGTAACGATTAGTTACATTTTTTTAACTCGACTTAACATTTTTTAGATAAAATTATAAAAATTAATATTGGATATATAATGGATTATTTACAAATAAAAGGTGGAGCCAAGCTGAGTGGTTCTATCAAAATTTCTGGTGCAAAAAATTCTGCTCTTCCTGTTATTGCTGCTACCATACTCTCGGATAAGCCTGTAGAGCTTACAAATCTACCAAATGTTGTTGATATAAGAACGCTACTAAAACTACTTATTATATTAGGTGGAAAGGTTAATCACCAAGATACGGTTGCAAAAGTTAATAATGGAACGATAAATTCAACCAAAGCTGTTTATGAAATTGTCTCTCAGATGAGAGCCTCTATCTTGGTACTAGGTCCTCTGTTGGCTAGATTTGGTGAGTGTGAGGTGAGTCTACCAGGTGGTTGTGCTATAGGTCAACGACCAATTGATTTACATCTAAAGGCACTTGAATTGATGGGGGCAAAGATAGAGATAAAGGGTGGATATGTTAGAGCAGAAGCACCCAATGGTTTACAGGGGACAAAAGTAATATTTGATAAGATAACTGTTGGTGGAACTGAAAATATTATTATGGCCGCAGCTTTAGCTCATGGTACTACAACTATTGTAAATGCAGCAAAAGAGCCAGAGATTGCACAACTTTGTGAGATGATAGCTAATGCAGGGGTAAAAATAGATGGAATTGGGACAGCTACGATTACTATAGAGGGAACAGGGCAGAAGCCTTTGAAGTTTAAAACTGTAGAGATTATCCCTGATAGAATTGAAGCAGGTACATATCTCTGTGCAGGGGCAATTACAGGTTCATCTATAACTATAGAGAAAGCAAATGCCACACATATACAGACCTCTATAGATAAACTAGAGGCTATGGGATGCAACTTTGATATTGATAAAGATAAAATAACAATATATCCTAGCAAGAGACTAAAACCTGTTAATGTAGTTACTACAGAGTACCCTGGTTTTCCAACAGATATGCAGGCACAATTTATGGCAGTAGCTACAATGGCAGTAGGTGATAGTCTAATAGAAGAGCGACTCTTTGAGAACCGTTTTATGCATGTAAGTGAGCTTAATCGTTTAGGAGCTGATATTTGGCTAAAAGGAAGTATAGCAGCTGTTCGTCCTGTGGCAGAACTCTATGGTGCTGATGTAATGGCAACAGACCTAAGAGCTAGTTCAGCACTTGTTCTTGCAGGGTTAGTAGCAGAGGGAGTTACCAATGTCCATCGTATCTATCATCTTGATAGAGGATATGATAACCTAGAGGGTAAACTTCTCTCTTTGGGGGCAGATATTAAGAGGTTGAGTGTTTAATACCCAACAGCATCTACACGCCCCTTATGACATCTGCTCTTGGGGGTTTCTCCTTTTGTTAGTAAATCTTTCAACTTATTACTTCCAGTGCCTAGATGAATCCATAGCTCTGTAATGAGACCTTTGTTGCAGTTCATAGTGACATGTTCTCCTGCTCCTTTTCCAAACTCTCTATCAAACTGTTTACGAATATCTTTTAGAGTCACTTTATTACCTATATTATTAGCAAAAAAATCTTGAACTTTTGAGTTATTAATTTGCATCATTAAATCCATTGCATTATTATAATAGGTATCTGCATCAGTTCCATAACAAGTTCCATGTTTTATCCACTCATGTTTATGTAGATTAGAGTTATACCCTGGCATAAGTTTTGCGAGTCTCTCTCTTGTGGCTTTATCCAAATTAAGCTTGTTAAGTCTATTCCACTGTCTGTTTTTATCCATACCAACCTGTTTTTTATCTACATTACAGTATTGGTTATTTCGTGGTTGTGGCCAAAGTCCATGAAGTACAAAGTTAGAAGCTCCAAAATCCTTTGCACTCATATTTTTGCACTCTTTTTTATACTTATGGGTTTGGCAAAAAGCATTTTGCCAAGAGATAGCTAAGAGATTCTGTTTACTTGTTTTGGGTATTTTTGTTATACTGCTTTTTACTGATTTAGCTCCAAAACAGCTCTCATCTACCCATCTTTGAGCAATTCTTTCACCTTTGATAAGTGTGAGGATTTGACCTCTTTTATGGTCAAGGATTCGATACTCCTCTCCTACTTTTAACTTTATCCCATTGGTGTTGGTTGTGTGCTTCATATTATTATACGCTTTACATGATTGAGTTGCTTTTTTGTACTCTTTTGCCATAGCTATGAGTGGTAGCGATATAATTAGTGTTGATAGTATTAGTTTTTTCATTTGTTGTTCCTTTTGTGGCATTGTATATTAAAAATACTTATTTTTGGGCATTAGTTCACCGTCTGTTAACCATCATTCTATATAATCAGGTCAATATACTATAAGGCAAAAAGATGAAACAGTTAAAAATATTTTTAATACTAATTTTACTATTTACAATAGGCTTAAATGCAAAAGATTACACCAAAAATAGAGTAGCAAAAGAGTTTATTAATATGATGGTAAAAGAGCATCATTTCAAAAGGTCATATCTAAATACTCTTTTTAAAAATATAAAATTTCAAAAGAGAGCTTTAAGTATTTTTAACCCCAAATATAGAAAAAAAGTAAAAAAAACTATAAATAAATATCCCAAAAAAGGGAGTTGGGATATATATGAAAAGGTACATCTAACTGATAGTAAAGTCAAAAAGGGTATAGAATATCTAAGAAGTAATAGAGCAACATTTAAAAAAGTATATAAAAAATATGGTGTTCCACCCGAATATATAACAGCAATTATTGGGGTAGAGAGCCACTACGGATATAATAGAGGAAAATTTCCTGCACTAGATACACTTGCTACATTGGGTTTTGAGGAGAACAGAAGGAGTAAATATTTTAGATATGAACTGAAAAAACTTTTACTCTTATCTAAATCTCAAGGTTTCAATCCAAAAGATGTAAAAAGCTCTTATGCAGGGGCAATTGGTTTAGGGCAGTTTATGCCAAGTAGCTACCACTATGCTGTAGATTTTAATGGTGATGGCAAAAAGAGTATGCAGACAACCTCTGATGCTATTGCAGGAATTGCTAACTACTTCAAGAAAAATGGATGGAGAAAGGGTGAACCTGTAGCAACTAGAGTCTCTTTTACTGGAAATAGATTTACAGCTAAAAAGACAGGATATAATCATAAATATTCGAGAAATTCATTAAAAGGTATCTCCCCCAAGTTTGATGAGTGGAAATATAATGGAAAAGTTAGGTTAATAAAACTAAAAAGATACTACTATGATGAACTTTGGTATGGGGCAGAAAACTTTTATGTAATTACAAGATATAACCATAGTTCTTATTATGCTATGGTTATACATCAACTAGCCAAGAGGATTAGAGGTGGGTATTGGAAAAAATATGGGAGATTCTAATTTTAAATAGCCTAAATAGTAAATTTTATCTAAGCTTTTAATATGCTATAATAGACAAAAAGTAAAAAGATGAAAAAACTACCTATAGGAATAAGTGATTTTAAACGAGTAATCCAAGATAATAACTATTTTGTCGATAAATCAATGCTCATAGAAGAGCTAATAAACTCAAATGCACAGATAACCTTACTACCAAGACCAAGACGCTTTGGTAAAACACTTAATCTCTCTATGCTTAAATATTTTTTTAATAATAGAGATGATAACACTCATCTATTTAAAGATTTAGCTATTTATAAAACTCCTGAATTTAGAGAGCATTTAGGTAAATATCCTGTTATCTTTTTGAGTTTCAAGGATATTAAAAGCACCAATATAGAAGATACCATAGAGGGGATAAAGAGTCTAATCACAGAAGCATTTGAGCTGTTTGAAGAGGAGATATATAAGCTTAAAATATCGAGAAAAGAGAGTAGAGATATAGAGGATATTTTATACTGTAGAGCTTCAAATAGAGTCTATCAAAACGCTTTGAGACTTCTATCTGCATTGCTGTATAGGATATACAACCAAAATGCAGTAATTTTAATAGATGAATATGATACCCCAATCCACGCATCATATCTACATGGATACTACGATGAGTTTATAGAATTTATACGCAATTTGCTTAGTGGTGCATTTAAAGATAATGACTATCTCTATAGAGGCGTAATTACTGGGATTTTAAGAGTTAGCCGAGAGTCTATTTTTAGTGGATTAAATAATATCGCTACCTATACAATATCACATACAAGATACAGTAATAAATTTGGATTTACTATTGATGAGACCCAAAAAATATTAGATGATTTTGGTTTGATTGATAAATATGATGAGGTTAGTGACTCATATAATGGCTATGAGATAGGAGAAGAGACCATCTTTAATCCTTGGTCTATTTTAAATTTTATAGACAATCCAAAACATGAATTACTACCATATTGGGCAAATACATCATCAAATGACCTAATTAAACATCTAATTAAAATATCCTCTTTAAATTTTAAAAAGTCTTTAGAACAGTGGCTAAATGGAGAGAGTATAAGAACAGAGATTGATAGCAATATTGTATTTAGTGAGATAGATAAGAATGATAAAAATGTCTATTCATTACTATTTTTTAGTGGTTATCTAAAATGTGTCAATAAAGAGTTGATAGAAAAAACCTACTATTGTGATTTGACCATTCCAAATCAAGAGGTTCGATATATCTTTAGAAATATAATATCTAGTTGGTTAAATGAGAGTTTTAGGCATGATAGATTAGAGATTTTGCTTAATGCTTTGATTACTGGAGATATAGAACTTTTTGAGGAACTGTTTAGCGAATTTGTATTAGAGACACTCTCTTTTTATGATGTCAACAAAAAAAATGAAGAGGCAGTATATCATACCTTTTTACTTGGTATTTTAGTTAGTTTAAGAGATTATGAAGTTATATCAAACAGAGAAACAGGGCTAGGAAGAGTTGATATTATTTTACTGCATAAAGAAGATAAAAAAAGATTGGCTATTATTATGGAGCTAAAGAGTATTAATAAGTTTAGAGAAAGAACTAAAGAGAAAGCACTTGAAAATGCTCTAAAACAGATAGATGATAAAAAATATGAAACCGATGTCAAAAAACGAGGATATAACAATATTTTAAAAATGGGTGTGGTTTTTGATGGTAAGAGGGTTTGGGTGAAACTAAAAGAGGAAATAGATGATTAACAAAGATAATTTTAAAGCACTTCTGTTACATTTAGGATTTGAAGAGAGAGATAATATTTTTAGTAAAAGATTTGAAAGTGGCTATTCTCTTATGGCTGATTTTAAAAAAGAGGAGTTACAATATCCTGAATTAGAGGGGCTTAAAATTCACGAAAGGCAAACTTGTAACTTCTCTTCTTCTGAAAATGCTGTTGTTTTTGAGTGTGTCTGTAAGTTACTAGAAAAAGGGATTAGATATAATGGGGGTAGTAGTGTAAATGATATTATTACCCCACTCTTTGACCCTAATAATTTATCAGATACAAACAAAATCAATACACTGATTAAAAAGAACTTTTTGGGTAAACTACCTAGTGATTTAAGTGGCTTTGAAGAGTATAAAGAGTTAATTAGTTATGTGGATATGCAGGATATTTTGGACTTTAGCCGTAAAGATTTTAATAAGGCTTTCTCTTTGACACCTAAGAAAAGTATTGTGATTGAAAGTAAATAGGTATTTAAAATGAAAATGAAAAAACTACCCATAGGAATAAGTGATTTTAAAAGAGTAATCCAAGATAATAACTATTTTGTAGATAAATCAATGCTCATAGAGGAGCTAATAAATTCAAATGCACAGATAACTTTGCTTCCAAGACCAAGGCGATTTGGTAAGACTTTAAACCTCTCTATGCTTAAATATTTTTTTAATAACAAAGAGGACAATAGTGAGCTTTTTAAAGATTTAGCTATCTATAAAACTCCTGAATTTAGGGAACATTTAGGTAAATATCCTGTTATCTTTTTGAGTTTCAAGGATATTAAAAGCACCGATATAGAAGATGCCATAGAGGGGATAAAGAGTCTAATCACAGAAGCGTTTGAGCCGTTTGAAGAGGAGATATATCAGCTTAAATTATCAAGAAAAGAGAGCAAGGATATAGAGGATATTTTATATTGTAGAGCTTCAAATAGAGTCTATCAAAATGCTTTGAGACTTCTCTCTGCATTGCTCTATAGGATATATAACCAAAATGCAGTAATTCTAATAGATGAATATGACACCCCAATCCATGCTTCGTATCTGCATGGATATTATGATGAGTTTATAGAGTTTATCCGAAATCTGCTTAGTGGTGCGTTTAAAGATAATGATTATCTCTATAGAGGTGTAATTACAGGGATTTTGCGAGTTAGTAGAGAGTCAATTTTTAGTGGGCTTAATAATATTGCTACGCATACTATTTTAGATTATGAGTATAGTAACAGATTTGGATTTACTGTTGATGAGACAAAAAAGATGCTTACTGATTTTAATCTGAGTAATAGATACAGTGATGTAAGTGACTCATATAATGGTTATAAAATAGGAAAAGAGACCATATTTAATCCTTGGTCTATTTTAAATTTTGTTGCTGATAAAAAGCATAGACTCTTGCCATATTGGGCAAATACATCATCAAATGATTTAGTAAAATATCTAATTAAAATTTCCTCTTTGAGTTTTAAAAAATCACTAGAGCAGTGGCTAAATGGCAAAAGCATTAGAACCGAAATTGATAGCAATATTGTCTTTAGTGAGATAGATAAAAATGATAAAAATGTCTATTCACTACTCTTTTTTAGTGGTTATTTAAAATGTATAAACAAAGAGTTAAAAGACAAAACTTACTATTGTAATTTGACCATTCCAAACCAAGAGGTTAGGTATATCTTTAAAAATATAATATCAAGCTGGATTAATGAGAGTTTTAGACATGATAGATTAGAGGTTTTGTTAAATGCTCTTATTAATGGAGAGATTAAACTTTTTGAGAAACTATTTAGCCAATTTGTATTAGAGACTCTCTCTTTTTATGATGTTAACAAAAAAAATGAAGAGGCAGTCTATCATGCCTTTTTACTTGGGATTTTAGTAAATTTAACCGATTATGAAGTTATATCAAACAGAGAAACAGGACTTGGTAGAGTTGATATTATTTTACTTCACAAAGAGGATAAAAATAGATTAGCTATTATAATGGAGCTAAAAACCATTGATGAGTTTGAAGAGGAGACCAAAGAGACGGCACTTAAAAATGCTCTAAAACAGATAGAAGATAAAAAATATGAAACTGATGTCAAAAAACGAGGATATAACAATATTTTAAAAATGGGTGTGGTCTTTGATGGTAAGAGGGTTTGGGTGAAACAATGATGGTAGGTTAATATGCTATAATACACAAAAAGTAAAAAGATGAAAAGACTACCCATAGGAATAAGCAATTTTAAACGAGTAATTCAAGATAACAACTATTTTGTAGATAAATCTCTGATTATCCAAGAGCTTATAAATTCAAATGCACAGATAACTTTGCTACCAAGACCAAGACGATTTGGTAAAACACTTAATCTCTCTATGCTTAGATATTTTTTTAATAACAAAGAGGATAATACTCATCTGTTTAGAGATTTAGCTATTTATAAAACTCCTGAATTTAAAAAACATCTAGGAAAATACCCTGTAATATTTTTGAGTTTTAAAGACATTAAACAGAAAAATTTTGAGAGTAGCTATGAGAAACTATACTCTTTAATTAGAAGAGAGTTTATGAGGCACTATAAAGAGATAGATATAGATAGTTTAGACTTTTTGGATAGATTGGAGTATCTTGATGTCTTAGAGGGAAAAGCCACACAAAGCAGTGTAGAGGATAGCTTAGCACTCTTATCTAAACTATTATCAAAAAAATATAACCAACAAGTTGTAATATTAATAGATGAATACGATACTCCAATCCACGCTTCATATCTGCATAACTACTATAGCGAGTTTATAGAGTTTATCCGAAATCTGCTTAGTGGTGCATTTAAAGATAATGATTATCTCTATAGAGGTGTAATTACTGGGATTTTGCGAGTTAGTAGAGAGTCAATTTTTAGTGGGCTTAATAATATCGCTACCTATACAATATCACATACAAGATACAGTAATAAATTTGGATTTACTATTGATGAGACCCAAAAAATA
>FPHE01000051.1_pt1 | contig 13422 bp, 14 predicted proteins | sample 1057201 | NCBI WGS metagenome assembly FPHE01 (sample SAMEA4473311, study PRJEB15554) | hydrothermal vent metagenome | biome: marine basaltic hydrothermal vent biome; feature: marine hydrothermal vent; material: water | place: Pacific Ocean | collected 2011-06-14/2011-07-23 | depth 1155 m
GAAAAACTAGTCGTGGAAGTACCTCTTTTCGTACTTGTGCCACAAAATAACTTTGGTCTTTTGAATCATCTTTTGCTGTTGAAAAAAACTCTCCATCACAGTTTAAATAATGTCCTGTGGCTACTTTATCAATTCCCAAAGAGTCAGCAAAATCTACCATTTTCCCAAATTTGATGTTTCTATTACACATCACACAAGGATTAGGAGTCAAGCCCTCTTTATAGGTCTCTACAAAATAATCATAAACATCTTTTTTAAAATCATCAGCTAAATCAAGAAAATGAACATCTATGCCCAAATACTCTCCCACTCGTTGAGCCTTGGTGTAGTTGGCTTCGTGATAGCCCTTTTTCTCATGAAGTTTCATATAAACACCTGTTACATCATAACCCTCTTTTTGTAACAATATTGCTGTTACTGTCGAATCAACTCCACCACTCATTCCCACTAAAACTGTTTTTTTATTTTCCATTTTTCCTGCTTATTTTTTCATAATTGATAATTTTTGTTTTTAAATGAACCAAAGGAATCTTAACAGATTCTCGTTCATGCCAAGCATTATGTGGCAGAGTTAACTCTGCTGTATTCATAACCTCATCTTCATAAAAAATCATATCAATATCTAAAGTACGAGGTGCATCAGCAAACGAACGCTTCCGTCCAAATTTTTTTTCTACCTGCAAAATATAGCGTAAAAGTGCTTTAGGTCTTAAACAAGTTTTCACAATTATTAATGAATTATAAAAATAATCTTGTTCCAAGTAGCCAAAAGGTGGATTTTTTAAAATAGGTGCTGTCTCGACTATATCGATAAAAGAAGAACGTTTTAAATAAAAAAAGAGATGGTTAAACCGTCGTCTAACATCTCCCACATTACCACCAATACCTAAAGTGGCTTGGTGTGGTTTTGTAGATTTGTTTTTTGATAGGTATGGGTAGTTTTTTTGGTATATTAGGGTGTTGTTTTTGTTTAGTTTTTTTTGCATTTTGGTTGTTGTTCCTTTTGGTATTGAATTAAGCTTTTTTAGTTCGGGTGTAAACACGCCGATTCCTAAAATGCAGATGGCATATACGGAACCGACGGCTTCAGCCTCGTTACAACCGATGCTCTTCAAACACCCCTAAAGCCTTTTGAAGTTCCACCTTAACCTCACCCTCATCAAACCTATCAATCCACTCACGAAACTCATCAAAACCCCAACCACCTAAACCAACACCCTCATACTTCTGTTTCCAACTTTCTACATTCTCATCTTTTCCATTGGCTATGACTTGAAATATCTTTAACATCTCATAGTCGATAAAGGTCTCTTTTTGATTCTGAAAAAGCTCAATATATTTTGCCTCTAACTCTTGGTCAAAGGGTTGGTTTTGGGTTAGTTGGAGTTCAAACAGATTGGCATAATCTGAACTATCGTTTGGATTGATTTTTAGAGCTTGGCTTAATGCTTTTATACAATCATCATACTCTCCAAGTAAATAATAAGCACTCCCAATATTATAATAAGCCTTATCATTTTTAGGATTTATCTCTACTGCTTTTTGATAGGCTTCTATTGCTTTGCCATACTCTTCTTTTTTACGATAAGCAATCCCCATATTATAATAAGTCTCATCTTTTTTAGGATTTATCTCTACTGCTTTTTGATAGGCTTCTATTGCTTTGTCATACTCTTTTTTATCATCATAATCAATCCCAAGTGTATAAAAAACTGACCAATCTTTTTTAAATCTACCTTTTGATAATGTTGCTAAATACTCAATATCTTCAAGATTATCAATAATACCTTTAGCTAATGCTCTTGATAGTTCATCATACAATTCACTACTTATAATAAATCTATCTTTCTCATTTTTCAAGTTTTGAATATATTTGCTAATCTCTTCATCTGTAATACTGTTCCAATCTCTACAGATACTATCTTTTTTATTAGAACTTAAACCTAAAGAACCCAAAGTAAAAGAGGCAAACTCCTCTCGTTTAACCTCAAACCTCTCCTCAAACCCCTCTTTTAACATCATTGTATGGTAACAGATTTCAAACTTACTATTAACACCATAAATATTATCATGCTTTTTATAAAACTCAATTAGCTCTCTATGAAGCTTTTTTACCTCTTCTTTATCATGCCAAGAGCTAAAATCGCCTTTGAGATTTTTTTCATAATAGGCAACAATGGCACTATGAACCTCATCATGCAGATAGTATCTTCTCCAATCTTTGCCCTCTTCTCCTTCTTTAGCCAAACCAACATCTATACACTTTGCTAAAATCTCCTCATCTTTAAAAAGCAATCTCTCTATATCTTGGGTTAAGACTCTAGGAATAACAAGTTTCCAAATATCTTTATGCTCCTCTAAATGGCTTAATATTCTATCGGTCATATAGAAGATTAAACCCAGTTTATCATCTTCTTTTACTCTCTCTTGCATCTCTTTAAAATCAAACTCTTTCCAAGAGTGATACTTTATTGCCATTTCTAAAAATAGGTTTACCAATAAGGCATTACCCTTGGTAAGCTCTTTTATTTTTCTTAGTTGCTTAGATGTTGGTTCTGAAAGCTTTAATCCTTTTTTCTTTTTGTATAGTCTAAAAAGCTCTTTTATATTTGAAATAGTAAAATTCTCTAACGACAATTCTTTGGTGTAATCTATTGGCATATCCATATTTAGCTCATCTTGGCTGTTTCTTCCTGCGATAATAAAAGTGCTGTTCTCTACCAATAGATAGATTAACCCCTCAACATAATCTTTAAGACGATAGTTTTTCTCTCTTAAACGCATAGAGATTTCACCACTATCTGTAAAGTTGATTTTTGACTTAATATTATTGGCTTTAATCTTCTCAAAAGTGTCTATCATAAAGAGTCCATACTTTTTAAAATCTTCTTCTAATGCAGAGAGTAATACAAACTCTGGATTGTTTAAAAAATCTTTTTTCTTCTCTTCATCTCTACTCTTAAAAAATTTTGCTCCTGCACGGAAAACATCAAAAACTACCTTGGCATACTCTCCCCACTCTTTATCATACTCCTCTATCTGTGACTCAATTCCATCTGTATTGCTCTTAATAATAGCATTTAGAAGTTTTGGCTCTTTTAAAAGTATCTCTCTAATCTTTTCAAATTTAGGACAGTGCTTTATTTTTGTTATATCTTCATCGAGTAAAATATCTACAAAGTTTTCTGTAGTCTTATCTTTTATATCAATAAGCACACTTGGCATCTTCTTTTTATTTCCATAAATAAAATTTTTTTTGAGAAGTTCGCTTTTCCCTATGCCACCTTGACCATACACAAAAAGAACTTTTGGAGTTTGGTTATCAATAATTTTTTTTATATCTGAGTCGATTTCTCTGTTGATATAGATTTGCTGTTGGTTTCTTGGTGATGCCATAAAAAAATCCCTATTTTAAGATGTAAAGATAATTATAGCTAAATTTTAATAAACAGCCTAAAACTACTAAAATAAATTATAAATTATGCTACAATAATATCACCATAAGCTAAAAGAATAAAGAGGGGTAGTAGATGAGTCTAAACAGAGTAAGTCTCTCTAAGTATATATCAGTAAATTTTACCAAAGCATTTATGACCATATTTTTACCTATATTTTTTATAGGTTCACTTGTTCTTATCATTACGCTATCATCTATAACATCACTTATGCAAGTGAGTTTTATAGAGATGGTTAGGATTTTTGGTTATAAACTTCCTATTATTATCTTTTATAGTATTCCTGTATCGTTTCTTGTAGCTGTTGTTATTACTCTACTTCGACTATCAACAGAGAATGAGCTAATTGCACTCTTTTCACTTGGTATTAAGTCAAAACAGATAATGCGTCAACTTTGGATTATTGCTACACTCTTTAGTATAGTTCTGTTAATACTCTCTATATTAGAGATGCCCCAAGCAGAACAGAGATATAAGGCTTTTAAATCCTATAAGCTAACCCAAGCCAAAGTCAATATTACCCCCTCTCGACTAGGACAGAAGTTTGGTAATCTCTTTGTCTATCTCAAAGATAAAGATGAACAGAAGATGAAAGATATAGTACTCTATACAAAAGATAAAGATAATTCAAACAGACTCTTTATCGCCAAAGAGGCAGAGATAGATAATCTAAATTCTGCAATAACACTTACTCTAAAAAATGGAAGTGGATATACCTTTGATGACCATTCACTGAAAGAGATTGATTATGATATTATGAAGATATTTCATCAGATAGAATCCAATGCATACAACTACAGAAATGTTATAGAGTATTGGATAAACTACTCATATAACCCCAAAAGAAAGGGACGCATTTTATTTTTTATCTTTATCTCTCTTATTCCTATGTTGGGTCTCTCTATTGTTGCTTCTTTTGCTATTATTAACCCACGATACCAAAAGAGCTACGCCTATCCTATATTGGCTCTTACTATTACAGCTCTATTTGTTATCGCTACTGCTCTAAGAAAAGATGGTTCATTTTTGCTATTGGGTCTTGCTATAGTAGCTACTAGTACTATTGGATGGTTTCTATTTCGACAAAAAGTATCAAGGTTTTTCTAATGCGTGTCAAAGCTGTTATAGCCTATGATGGAAGCTATTTTAAAGGTTTCCAAAAACAGAAGAGTACCAAATATACTATTACTACAGCTATAGAGTCTGCTCTAATATCTGTGGGGATAGACTCCACGATAAGAGGGAGTGGGCGAACCGATGCAGGGGTACATGCCACAGGTCAAGTGATAGATTTTGAAGTTCCTGATTTTTGGCAAGATTTGGCTAAACTAAAAGAGGTTCTCAATAGAAAACTTAAACAGATTTCTTTTAAACATATCTCAAAAGTAGAATATGATTTTCATTCAAGATTTTCTGCTAAAAGGCGTATCTATCGTTATCTATTTAAAACTACTAAACCCTCTATCTTTGAAAACAGATATATAGCATACTATCCATCTTTTGATGAAAATTTACTACAACAAGCTCTAAAAGAGTTTGAGGGTGAGCATGATTTCTCTAATTTTCTAAAAACTGGAACTATTACACATACAAATATCCGAAATATATATAGAGCTAGATATAGAAAATATAACAACTGCCATATTATCTATTTTGAAGCTAATGGATTTCTGCGTTCACAAGTTCGTATGATGATAGAGGTTGCTATGCAGGTGGCATTAGAGCAGTTTACTATGGAAGAGTTAAAAGAGCAGTTGGAACTAAAAGAGAGATATATAACTACACTAGCTCCTCCAGAGGGGCTTTATCTTGCTAGGATAATTTATCCCAAACCTTTAAAGCCTGAATATGTTCTCTCACATCATGACAACGAACAATAGAAGCCCCATTCTCCACAGCCTTTAGGTGAATAGCTAGAGTTCCTGCTAATCTCTCCTCTGTAGGTGTAGGAATTATCTTATCTATCATTGATTTTCTACTAGCTCCAATAAGAATCTCACAACCAAACTTTTTGAAATGAGTTATATTTTTTATAAGTGTCAAATTATGCTCCAGATTTTTTCCAAATCCTATCCCTACATCCAAAATAATATCTTGATGACTCAATCCCAAAGACTCACATTTTGATATTCTCTCTTTAAAAAACTCTGATACCTCTACCATCACATCGTTGTAGTGTGGATTGTTTTGCATCGTTTGTGGTGTTCCCTGCATATGCATAATACAAAGTTTTGCTTTATATTTGAGAGCTAATCTAACAATATTCTCATTATCTGCACCTGTAATATCATTTATTAGATTAAATCCACTCTCCAAAGCATACTCCACCACTTTAGGTGTATAGGAGTCAATACTAAAAGATACCTCATTATAAAGTTTCTCTGCTTTGATAATATCACAAATAGGTTTGATTCTATTTAACTCCTCATCAATACTAACTATATCTGCATTGGGTCGGCTAGAGACTGCTCCTATATCTATAATGGTAGCTCCATCGGCTATCATCTCTTTTATTTTTTTGATAGCATCACTCTCTTTAAATCTACTACCTGAAAAAAAGCTATCATCATTGGCATTAATTACACCCATTACCTGTACTGGATACTCTTTTGTTTGGAGAAAAGTTTGTAACTCTTTGGCTAGACTCTTTAATCCAAATGGTTGAGCTAACTCTTTTTTGGATAATATCTCTATATGTTTTCTAGTACCTATAAGTAGACAATCATAGTACTCTTTTTCACAAGTAATCACCCCTGATGGTACTGCCAACTCTGCCCCTATACTTAGTGCATCTTGTTTTAAGATATTAGCCGCAGGGGTTTTTAACTCTTTGATATAAAAATAAAAAAGCTCCATCTTTTTGGTCATAATCGAGACCCCTCCACCTCGGACATTCATATTTTTGAGGAACTGTTTTCTGTTTTTTATATTGGTTATTTGATATATTTGCATTAGTCTCTCTTTTGGGTTAATAGTTTCATAAGTATTACATTTAGAATAAAGGAGGTAGGAGAACCCATATCCAAAGCTTTAATGGAATTAGAAAAAATTTTTAGCGTAGCTTCATCTAAGTTATATTTTCCTGACCTCATCGCCAAAATAGAGACTCTCTCTACTATCTTTTTACATTCAACAACAGAGAGTCTACTGTTATCTTGCATAAAAGCATAGACCTTTGCAAGAGTTAGATTTTCTATATCGAGAGTCAAATTTTCTTCTGATTTGGAGTCATTAAATAGTGTTATTGGCATTCTTGATTTGATAGTATCTAAGATAGCAGATTTGGACTCTGTAATAATTATAAATGCTTTGTTTTTAGGTGGTTCTTCTAAGATTTTTAGTAGTCTATTTTGTACTATATCTGAAAAGCTTGTGGCTATTAGGATAATGTAGTTTAGCTTATCACTCGCTACAAACGCCTTGGCTATTGTCTCTTTGGCATGTTCTACCAAGAACTCTTTTAGATTTCCCTTGTCATCTTGACTCTTGATAATAGTAAAAATCTCATTAGTTCTTAACTGTTCAAGAGAAGCTAAAACCTCATCAGGTTTTACACTAATAATAATACCACTAGCTAGTCTCATCAATCTATACTTATCTCTGAAAAGAGTGAAGCCTCTATGGTTTTGTTGAAAAGTTTAAAAAGCTGAATAAGTTTAATATCGAGAGAAGTACTACCATTACGAAGATAGAAGCTATTTGGTACATCTCCATCAATAATCCATAGTAGATTTTCATCATTACGAAATACAAACTTAGTATATACAGATTCTGCACTTCCTATATACCAAATAAAATAACCATTGGGATAAGATATATCCAACATATCCTCTAGTAAATCTAACTCTTCTGTATTTTTTAGCTTGTCAAGATTTGGAAACATGGACTTTAGAGTATAGATAGGTAAAAATGGTCTATCATTTGTAAGTGAGTTTATCTTGGTAGAGATGTATTTAGCATACCACGCTCTCGATTCATCTGTTAAGATAAGTATACTCTGTCCCTCCAAAATCTTTTTGACAGCAGACTGAACAACAGGTACCCAATCATATCGACACTCTTCCATCCATGAGAAGCTTGAATCCTCTTCACGGATAGTATTTAGTGTCCAATTGAGTATAGGGGTCATATATAATCCCTATATATCTAACTCATAAACATCATGTAGTGTACGAACGGCAAGTTGAGCATACTTTTCAGCAATAATCATAGATACCTTAATCTCCGAAGTTGAAATCATCTCTATATTGATATTCTCTTTTGCTAATGCTCTAAATGCTGTGGCAGCCACACCAGAGTGAGATTTCATCCCTACTCCCACAACAGAGACTTTGCAGACAGAATCATCAAAATCCATAGAACCAATATCATGGTCAAAAGCTTCAATAACAGCTTTTGCCTTAGAGCCTTCACTCTGTGGAATTGTAAAACCTAAATTAGTCTTACCCTCAGCACTAGCATTTTGGATAATCATATCTACATTTATCTGCTCATCTGCTAACTTTGTGAATATCTCTGCTGCAATACCAGGTCTATCTATAACATCTCTAACAGTTACCCTTGCCTGATTTTTATCCAATGCGATACCACTAACCAATACTGCTTCCATATCTTTACTCTCCTCTCCTATAACCGTCCCCTCTGCATCTGAGAAAGAACTCTTTGCTACTATCTTTACTTTTAACTTTTTTGCCAACTCAACTGAACGATTTTGAAGTACTTTTGCTCCAAGAGAAGCTAGTTCTAACATCTCATCATAAGAGATAAAATCCATCTTTTTCGCTTTTGGCTCTATCCTTGGGTCAGTGGTATATATCCCATCAACATCAGAGTATATCTCACAAGCATCAGCGTTTAATGTTGCGGCTATAGCTACAGCCGAGAGGTCTGAACCACCTCTTCCTAGTGTTGTAACTGCTCCATTTTCATTGATTCCTTGGAAACCTGCTACTATCACTACTCTACCTGCATCTATCTCACTCTGCATAGCCTTTGGGTCGATAGAATCTATCCTAGCATAGGTATGAGAACAATCTGTCTTTATTCCAGCCTGTCTACCTGTCATTGCTATAGCATCTATCCCACTCTCTTGAAGAGCAATTGCCAAAAGTGCCGCAGTAACCCTCTCTCCTGAACTAAGTAACATATCCATCTCTCTTTTAGATGGATTTTGGGAAAAATGGTTAGCAAAATCTATCAATTTGTTGGTCTCTCCACTCATGGCAGAGACAACTACAACAAGCTCATTGCCCTCTTTTTTTGCCTTTGTGACCCTCGAAGCTACACTCTCAATACGCTCCAAAGAGCCTACACTTGTGCCTCCATATTTATGCACTATTAACATCTATTATATGTCCTTCTCTTACAAAATGTTCTATAACTCTTCTATATACTCGTCGTTTAAAATAAGTCGCCTTTTTTAGCAACAGCTCATACTCTACATATCTATAATCCTCAAACTCAGGTTCATGATAACTATCAAGATTAATCTTAGCATTATTTTTTAATCGTACCAAAAAATATTTCTGTGTCTGACCATCAAAAGGGTACATCTTTCTTGCTATTACACCATTTGGAAAGTCATACTTTATCCAGTAGGGATACTCTGCAATAACATCAACACTATTGCATCCAATCTCCTCTTGTAGTTCACGCAACAGTGCCTCAACAGGTGTCTCACCATCATCAATACCACCTTGAGGAAACTGCCATACATTCTTAATATCTGATCGTTTGCCTAAAAAAAACTCACATTTTTGTGGATAGTCTGAAGAGAGTATGACTGCTGCGACATTTGGGCGATATCGCTTCTTTGTCTGCATCCAATCACTCTACTTTCATTAATTATTATTCTGATGAAATTTTAGCTAAAATGTCATTAAAAATTGGTGAAGCAATGTTACTATATATTCATATCCCATACTGCGATTCAAAATGTCATTACTGTTCATTTAACAGCTTTGTTGGCAAGTTTGAGAGTCATCAAAACTATATGATGGCACTAGAGAGACAACTTCTCTTTGAACTACAACGATTCAAAGTCAAAGAGAAAGAGATAGAATCCCTATTTATCGGTGGTGGAACACCCTCTACTATTGACCCTAAGCTCTATAAACCTATCTTCAAAATAGTCCATCCATTACTAAAAAATAATGCCGAAATCACAACTGAAGCCAACCCAAATTCTGCAACTAAATCTTGGCTACAAGACATGTTTAATCTAGGGGTAAATCGACTCTCTTTTGGTGTGCAGAGCTTCCAAAAAGAGAAGCTAAAAGGGCTAAATAGGTCTCACTCTCCACAAGAGGCTATAGAGGCTATCAAAAATGCAAAAAGAGTTGGTTTTGAACATATATCACTTGACCTTATATATAACTATCAGGGTGATACAGAACAACTACTTCAAAAAGATATAAACCAAGCATTCAGACTCCCTATCAATCACATTTCAGCCTATGAACTCACTATCGAGTATGGTACAAAATTTTACAATAAACCAGAGGCAAAACAGGAGAATGACAACCTAGCCTTTTTTGTAGCAGATGAAATTAAGAGACAAGGATTTAAGCAGTATGAGATTTCAAATTTTGGAAGTTATGAGAGCTATCACAACAGAGGCTATTGGCAACTCAAAGAGTATATAGGTATAGGAGCAGGTGCTGTTGGATTTAGAGGAGATAGACGATTTTATCCTACTACAGATATAGATTCTTATATCCAAAATCCACTAGATATAAGAGAGGAGTATTTGACCAAAGAGGAGCTTTTAACCGAAAAAATATTTTTAGGTCTTCGCTCTTCTATTGGAGTGGATAGCTCTATTTTGACGGATAATATAAAAAAGAGAGCAGACTTTTTAGTAGAGAAAGGGAAATTGGAAAAGCTTAATGGAGTTTATCAAAATAGTAATTTTTTTTTGAGTGATGAGTTGGCTTTGTATCTTATGGATTGAAGAATGGTTTACTCTAATCTTATAGAGTAAATTTTCTCTTCGCCTTATCTGCACTAATCTCACCAGCGATAAACTTCTCCTCTATATTATCAACAGTCTCTCTAAGTCTCTGTTGCAACGCATCTCCTACTATTTTATCTTCTATAAAATCTCTCATATCCACAAAATTAGGGAAATTGCTCAAAAACTCATTTTTCATATCACTTCTATTCCATACATCAATCTGAGTTTTGGCATCTACACTACTAACATCCAAGATTATATCTCCTATACTATCTATAGATTGATACTGCTTATCTCTCTCTTTGCTATTTTCACTATAGCCACTCTTTTGGTATCTTTCATTATCTTGTATCGTATCAACAAACGAAGTAATAAAATAGATAGCAACAATCCCAATAGCGATAAATGCAAGTAAACCTCTGTCCAAAATAGAATCCTTATTATATAATTTTAATAGATATTATACTATATTTTTTTCTCATCAAAAGCTTTTGGGTTAACTCTCAATTTTTTTAGGTAAAATAACAGCAATTGAAACAGTGAGGGAAAACGAATGTTTGGAATGGGTTTTACAGAGATACTCCTAATCGCCGTAGTAGCTATACTATTTTTAGGGCCAGATAAGCTACCAGATGCGATGGTATCAATAGCAAAATTTATCAAAGGTGCAAAAAAAGCTATCGGTGATGCAAAAAATGCTATAGATGATGAGATGAAGATTGCTGAACTAAAAGAGGAAGCAATGGGATACAAAGCAAAACTTGATGCAGCGACTAATGAGCTACAAGGGTTTAAAAATATTAATCCTATGAATAGTCTCAATGATGATGTAAATGCTATTAGAGATAGTTTTGCTGAAAAACCAAAGGCAACACCTATTGAGCCAAAGCAAGATGAGTCAATAGTAATAAAAAGAAAAGATGAGGGTAATAAATAATGTTTGAAAATTTAAGACCACATCTAGTTGAACTTAGAAAGAGACTTGGAATATCTGTTGTAGTTGTTATAGTTTTTGCTTTTATAGCATTTGGATTTAACCAATATATTATCGCTTTTGCAAAAGCACCTCTAATGAATGTACTTGATGGTGCTGACCCATTTATAGGTGGGATTGGTATCTTCTTTACAGCACTTAAAATCTCTATCTTTACAGGATTTCTCTTTGCACTACCTGTTGTATTTGCTCAACTATGGGCATTTATCGCTCCTGGGCTTTATGATAATGAGAAAAAATATGTTATACCATTTGTCTCTATCTCCACGCTTATGTTTTTGATTGGTGCTGCATTTGCTTACTATGTAGTTATTCCTTTGGGATTTCAGTTTTTATGGATGTTTGCAGGTAATCTTGTTAACTTCTTGCAGACACTTGATGAGTATATAGGGATTTTTACCAAGATACTATTTGGTTTTGGTGTCGCTTTTGAACTACCTGTTATTCTATTCTTTTTGGGTATATTGGGCTTAGTTGATGATAAGAATCTAAGAGACTTCTTTGGTCATGCTGTTCTGATTATCTTTGTATTTGCAGCTATATTAACTCCACCAGATGTTATTACTCAACTTTTGATGGCTGGTCCACTGATTTTGCTTTATAGTATCTCTATTATAATTGTAAGGATGGTTAACCCATACAAGGCTGAAGAAGAAGATGATGATGATGACGAAGATACGGTAAAAGTTGACAAACCAAAACAGTTAAAATAATATATGAATCAAAATGAACTCCTAACTAGTAGCTATGATTATGAGCTTCCTGCTCATCTCATAGCACAACACCCTGTGCAACCTAGAGACTCTGCTAGACTCCTTGTCTATAATAGAAAAACAGATACTACTACTCATACAACTTTTAAAAATCTACTAGAGTATCTACCTATTGAGTGTGATATTTTTCTCAATGATACAAAAGTGATAAAGGCTAGAATATTTGGCAAAAAAAAGAGTGGAGGAGGAGTTGAGCTTCTCTTTAACAAACCGATAGATGCGACTGAATATCTAGTGATGATTAGAGGAAGAGTAAAAATAGGAACAGAACTCTTTTTTGATAATACTCTTATGGCAACTGTAACAAAGCTCAATAGTGATGGTTCCAGAGTAGTAAAATTTAAATATCAAAATAGAGATATTCGCTTTGAAGATTTGATTATTGTACTAGATAAAATAGGTCATATTCCCCTACCACCCTATATGAATAGAGCTGATAACAAAGAGGATGAAAGAGATTATCAAACACTGTTTGCCAAAAATATAGGGGCAGTTGCATCACCTACGGCATCTCTACACTTTACACCTGAACTTTTTGAAGCACTAGAGCAGAGACACAAAACTCATAAAATCACACTACATGTTGGAGCAGGAACATTTAAGCCTGTAGAGGTAGATAATATCTTAGAACATCCTATGCATTCAGAGTATTTTCATATCCCTTCAGAGAGTGCAGAGATTTTAAAGAGTAAAAAACCTATCTTGGCAATTGGAACAACAGTTACACGAACGGTAGAGTATTTTTCACGAACAGGAGAAGTAGATGGAGAGTGTGACCTATTTCTAAATCCACACAATAGACCCCAAAGAGTAACCCATCTACTTACCAACTTTCATCTACCTAAAAGTACACTTATTATGCTTGTCTCTGCTTTTGTAGGTCGAGAGAAGACGCTTGAACTATATCATGAGGCTATTAATCAAGATTATCGTTTCTTCTCTTATGGTGATGCGATGCTTATTATTTGATAATTAGTTTACTTTTATTAATATGGAGTTAAAATACTCTCAAAAAGGAAACAGAAGATGTATTTAAGTAAAAATGTAATTGATTTAGAGAATGGTAGTTATACTTTTAGTGATTATTTTAAGATGAATATTAATCCTCAAAATCTAGCTAAAGTCTTCGGATATAAGTTTGAAATTGATATAGTAAAGTTTAAACAAGATAAATTAAATGAGGAATTGAACAATTTTATCAAAGATTTTTATAAAAATTTTTATAAAATAAAAAAGAAAATTAAC
>FPHE01000111.1_pt1 | contig 13300 bp, 15 predicted proteins | sample 1057201 | NCBI WGS metagenome assembly FPHE01 (sample SAMEA4473311, study PRJEB15554) | hydrothermal vent metagenome | biome: marine basaltic hydrothermal vent biome; feature: marine hydrothermal vent; material: water | place: Pacific Ocean | collected 2011-06-14/2011-07-23 | depth 1155 m
CTTGTCACACTTTAAAAAATATTCAAAATGGTGCTAACAATTTATTGACAGAGATAACTGAATTAAAAAACAAAAAAATATCACCTGCTATCAAGAGTGGAGTTAATGCAACCATCTCCTATTTTACAAATAATTTGAAGCGAATGAACTATAAAGATTCGATAGACAAGAATCTTCCAATTGGTTCAGGTATTACGGAGAGTGCTTGTAAAATTGTTGTGAAACAAAGAGTTTGTGTATCAGGTGCAAATTGGAGTGAATATGGTGCTAAACGATTTCTACCTATTCGAGCTATCTGTTTAACTGAGGGAAGATGGAATCAAGCGTGGAATAAGTTTATGGAGCATACTGAGATGGTTGCTTAATATTTTATTAAGGAGAATTGGTGGGTTTAGTGTTTTTAAGTTTACACCCGTAAAAAAGAGAATATGAATAAATTAATTAAATATATTAAACTTCTTGATATTGAAGGAGGATTTACTACTAGTAATATAGATTAGATAGGCTATTTTTAGTTACTCTAATCATGGAAACACTACCATTTAAATTATCCATCTATTCTATAGTCCCTATCTCGTAAACTCTTCGCCTTAGAACTACGAGACTTCTTTAACTCCATATCAAGATATTTACTCTCTATCATACTTGGAGTTGCTAGAGTTGAATAACGAACCCCATTACCATAATGTATAAATATCTTAAATCCATTCTCATAAAGACCCATACGAGTAGCAATAGCTGTTGAGTAAGTTGTCAAGATAACATCATCAGAACTAATAGCTCGAATATCAGCAAAATACTCTCTTGTCCAGAGTAAGGGGTTTTTTTTGGGACTAAAAGCATCTTGGTAGATAATATCAAACTTCTCTTTTATCTTAGGAATAGTCTCTCTTGCATCACCAAGTAGAATCTCTATCTTGAACTGCTCATCTTCATAGTAGAAATTTTGACTTAGTTCTATAATAATATCTTTGAACTCATCAAAAACTTTAGGATACGCAAATGACGAGAGAGAACGGATAAGTGACTCATCAAATTCAGGAGAGATAATATGAACTTTAGTAGATAAATTCTCTTTTTTGATATGATAAAGTGTTGCTAAGACATTATATCCCAAGCCAAAACAGATGTCCAAAATCTTAATATCTTTTTTGGCTTTTTGAAAAGTAAATGCAGGGATTACATGTTTCTCTAATGTCTCATGCAATGCCCCATCATAAGTAGAGTGATACGACTCTTTGAACTCTTCAGAGAAGAGTGTAGTTGTACCATCTTTGGTTAATACTATTTTTTTATTAGAATCCAACTTCATCTAGCTCTTTAAACTTATACGCCTCAATAATCTCTTCGATAGTCTCCTCTTCTCGAACACAAAGAACCATCATCCCCTCATTCATAAAGTCGATATAACTCTCAAATTTATTCTCTAAGATAATAAAATCAACCCACTCACCAAACTCTTCTCGCTTCTCAAAAAAACGAGTACTTTTTATTTCACCTGCATCAAAATCGACCAAAGCCCACTGTTTCAACTCAAATAGCTTTGCAATCTTTGAACGCTTCTCATCCCCACTACCATCAACAGGTATCCAAATCAACATCTTATACTCCTTCTAAAAGTGCCTCATCAAGCTTTAGTTTTTTATTGCTCATTTTTCCTATCCCTTTTTTTAGAACGGTTCTTGCAATATCTTTTGCATCAGAGAGTGAGTGCATTTTATATGTACCACACTGATACTTATTAAGTTCAGGAATATCTGATTCTGATTTTACCGATAATATATCTTTCATAGACTTTCTCCAAGCTTTTGCTACAGTTTTTCTCTTTGGTGTACCAAGAAGTGACATATAAAAGCCCGTTCTACAACCCATTGGAGATATATCAATAATCTCAACTTTATCACTATTGAGGTGTTCTCTCATAAATCCTGCAAAGAGATGCTCTAGTGTATGAATACCCTCTGGGCTTAGTGTTTGAACATTTGGAGCTACAAATCTCAAATCAAAAACAGTAATCGTATCTCCACTTGGGCTTGTCATTGTTTTTGCAACTCTAACAGCAGGTGCTTTCATCTTGGTGTGGTCAACCATAAAACTATCTAATAGTGGCATTGTATAATCCTCATTATTTTTTGTGAATTATAGCGTTTTTAGTTAAAAGTGAAAACTCTTTAGTTCGTAGGATGGAGCATTTATCTCCAGTAAAAATCTCTTTTAATCAGTGAGCTTAAAAGCACTACCCTACAAGAAAGTGTCATCTACTGTTATATTTAATAAAATTTGTGTTATTATATTATAAAAATAATTCAAGGATATAATTATGAACATAGTAAAACTAGCATTAAGTATAACAACAGCAACTTTAGCTATTATCTCTATTCAAGCTTGTACACCAAAAACTGCTGGTGTAGATTCAGCATACTTAAATAAAAATCGTGGAGCAGCAGGTGCACAAATAAGCAAAGCAGAAGCAGAACAGTATAGTCGTCAACAGGGTTTGACTGCTGATGAAATAAGACTAGAAAATATGAAGCGTCATCAAACAACAGATGCTATTCAAGAGGGTGCATCTGCTACAAAATCTGCTGTTGGTGCTATAGATAGTGTTAAAGGACTTCTTAATAGCTTTTAAATAAAAAGGAGTTATAAGTGAAAAAAAATATCTTTATCGTTTTATCACTACTTACAAGCAGTATGTTTACTGCTTGTTCTACAAATGGTGAGAAAATCAATATCAACAGAGATATTAAAACGGCTGTAAAGGATAATGGTAATCACTCTTCAAAAACTACATCAATAAGTAATTTTAGAAGAGATAACCAGATGTTTGACAGTCGCTATAGTGATTTTGACTATCCTAATTTGGGGTATAGAAATAACCAAGGTCTATATTATGGATATTATGACCATAACGGTTATTTCTATAATAATATCTATTTTGAATATGATGATAGATATAGATATGAAGATAGGAAAAATAGATGTGGACCTTTTAGCCCAGACAGAAGACATATTCGTGTCTATCGGTACCATAGAGACAATAACTGGAATAGAGAACACCACTATAGAGAGCCGATGGAATATGTGGGAGATTATTACTATTATGAACGAAACCCAAATCCAAGATTTAGAGTTATACACCCTCAACATATAGAAGAGCTAAATCTAGGAGCAGGAAGCTACAACAATTTGAGTTATCAAAACCATTCTGATAATCAAAAAAAGTGAAAAGTTTTTCACTCTTCACTCTTTATTATTAATTAAATCCTAGCCTCTTCTCTTCTTTGAAGTTTCTCCCAGTTTTCATTAATCTCTTTTTGAATACGCTCAATAACATGACGATTTTGTGGCTTAAAGAGATGCTTATATCGCCCTTGAACTCCAAGATAATCCTCTACAGGTATAATTTTCCTTGGTCTATAAAGAATATTTAACTCATGACCATCAATAATCTCATAGATTGGGAACATAAGTGAATCAGTTGCCAAGTCTGTTACATTAATTGTATCTTTTGGGTCAAATTTCCACTCTGTTGTACATGCTGAAACAGTATTGATAAAACATGGTCCCTCTGTCTCTAGTGCTTTTTGGAAACCTTTTGCCATGATTTTCCATTTGTTTGGAGCAAGTTGTGCTACATATGGCGCACCATGAGCTGCCATAATTGCCATCATATCTTTTTTCTTCTGCTTTTTACCATAAGAGTGTGTTCCAGCTTGTGCTGTTGAAGTGTGAGCTCCCACAGGTGTTGATGAACTTCTTTGACCACCTGTATTGGCATAATTTTCATTATCCAAACAGATATAGGTAAAATCATGACCTCTCTCAACAGCTCCACTTAGCCATTGGAAACCAATATCATAAGTACTTCCGTCACCACCAAAAGCAACAAACTTAACAGGAGCATCTGCATCTTTGAGTGTTCCTTTTTTCTTTCTTGCCTTATACATCGCTTCTGCACCTGAAATAGCAGTTGCTGCATTTTCAAAGCCGATGTGAATCCAAGATGTATCCCATGAGGTGTATGGATATACAGCAGTTGATACCTCTAAACAACCTGTATTTGTAGAGATAACCAAATTGTCATCTGTAGAGTTCATAAGATTTCTAACAATCATAGAGTGTGCACAACCTGGGCAGAGAAGATGAGCCCCTTCCAATCGGTCGTTATTTGTAGAAAACTCTTTTAAGTTTTTAATTGATGTAATTGCCATTCTTAGCTCCTTCTCGATTTAAAAAATCCAAGTTTAGGTCCTCTAACACCAGAGAACTGTTGGATATCAGTTGTAATATAACCTGCATCAGCGTGAGCTTTTTGCTCTCTCATAATTCTTTTTGCTTCATCTACAGAGAAATCTCTTCCACCTAAACCATAGATATAACCTGCCATTAATGGTCTAGCTGCTGTGGTATACGCAGCCGCTGCAAACTCATTGAACAATGCACCCATTGCACCACCTGGTGCTGATTTATCCATACATACTACGGCTTTGAGTCCTGCTCTGTCTAACTCTTCTCTTACCAATTCATAAGGGAATGGTCGAATACATCTAGGTGCAATAACTCCTACTTTAATTCCTTCTTCTTCTCGGAGTTGTGTTGCGGCAAGAACAGCAGTCTCAACAGAAGAGCCAAGTAGTACCATTGCTACCTCTGCATCTTCCATCATATAGCTCTCAACTCTTTTATACTCTCTACCTGTGAGCTTTTTGAACTCTGCAAATACTTCATCAATAACAGTTGCTGAATCCATTAATGCTTTATGCTGTTTTGCTTTATGCTCATAGTGCCAATCCTCTTCAGTTTGAGCTCCATGAGTTACAGGTCTAGTGAAGTCTAGCATATCATCTACAGGTACAAAATCACCAATAAAGTTATATGCTACTTCATCACTTAATGGTCTAACATTTTGAGCTTTGTGCGAAGTGGTAAATCCATCTTGATGTACCATAACAGGAAGTCTAACAGCCATATGTTCACCTATTTTAAAGGCACACAGTGGAATGTCATACGCCTCTTGTGAGTTAAATGCATCAAGATTAATCCAACCTGCATCTCGTCCTAGATACATATCAGAGTGGTCACAACGAACATTAAGTGGAGATGCCAAGGCTCTGTTGACTACACAAAGAACAATAGGAAGTCTCATACCAGATGCCTGATATAATACCTCTGCCATGAGTGCAAAACCTTGTGAACTAGTAGCCGTTGCCACACGCCCACCAGCGGCTGCCGCACCAACACATCCTGACATCGCAGCATGTTCAGACTCAACCATAACATACTCACCATCAATATATCCATTGGCTTTATAAGCACCATAACCCTCAACAATTGGAGTTGACGGAGTAATAGGATACGCCGCAACAACATCAATCTGTGCTTGTCTTAAGGCTTGAGAGGTAGCGTAGTTACCATCCCAAACTTCTACTTCATTTAAATCAAATTTTTCTGCCATAACAGTCCTTTACTTCTTCTCTTTTTTCTTTTTCTCTGGCCATGAGGCTAGAGCTTCATCATTACCAGTGGCTTCACCAAACATAAGGAGTGATTTTGGATTTGTAGGACAAACCTCAACACAGACTCCACACCCTTTACAGTGGTCATAATCAATTCCTAACATCTGTTTATCTCGTGAGACAATAGCAGTATCAGGACACCATACCCAACAGTTTTGACAATCAATACAGATGTCTCTGTTATAGACTGGCTTTAAAATTCTCCATGAAGCAACAGTCGCTGTATAGGAGTTAAAATCATTATAATCTCTCTGCTCTTGTGTGAAAAAAGAAGCACCTATAGTCTCTCCATTAAAAGAGTTAAGAGTAACACCTTGTGTCACCTCATCCCAACCAACTTTCTTCTCTCCACCTAGTTCCTTAACACCTCTTTGTGCTGTTGCACCTGCTGAACCTGTTATACTCATTTTATCTCCTTCCTACTTAACTTCATTATAAGCTCTAGTAATAGCTTCCATATTGGCATCGATTATCTTCTGTGGAAACTTAGAGAGAACTTTTTTCATATTCTCCAAGAAAAAATCCAACTCATAGAGTTTAGAAACCTTCATAAATGCTCCCAATACTGGTGTATTTGGCATCGCTCTACCGATGGTATCAAGCGAAATCTGCATACAATCAACCACATAAGTTCTCTCTACTTTATCTTGCAAAGCAGGAATTTGAGCTATCAAATCCTCTTTTGAGAGGTGTGTAGTGATGATATACTTAGTTTCAGGCTTATCATTTTTAGTAATATCATCAGTAAATGCCAATGCAGGGTCAATAACAAATACAAAATCAGGATACATCTTTGTCTCATGATTAGTAATAGGATTATCATCAATTCTATTGTAGGCATTCATCGCCGCACCCCGTTTTGCAGAACCATAAAGAGCATACGCTTGTACCTCTTTTCCTGTCGTAGCAACAACACTACCTAAACCTTTGGCACCCGTTACAGCACCTTGACCAGCACGACTGTGCCATCTTATTTCTGTCATGATTTCTCCTAGTTTTTTACGATTATGGAGTATTGTATTGTCACACCTCTTAAAAGGGGATACAACCTTAGTAAAAAAAATAGAATATTATCAAGGTGTAGAGTTTCTATGCACTATTTACTGATTTTTAGAGTGATTTTTTATATATTGAATTGCTTCCATTGAGTTGGAGCAGATTGTTAAAGCAGATTTTTTTAATATTTCAACAGAAGTATAACTAGAGGTCATTACTCCTGTATTTTATCATCTAACTCGCTTTCTGCAACGATATAGCAGTATCTATAGCTATCATTGTCTCTGAATCAATAACACCATTAACAGCTAGAGAGTTACTATCTATCTGAAAATCTCTTACAGCCTGTTCCATCTTAATATCAAAATCACCATTCTCCTCTAGTTGATAACCTATAGAGTTTAGCATCTTCTGTGCAATCAAAACCATACTCCCTTGACATCCAAGCTTCAATGATTCAAAATCTGTCTCATTCATATTTACATCCTTATAGAATTATTTTTTGACTTCCTATATTAAAATGATACAAAAAAAACTACTCTTTAAAGGTAAAGAAATATTGGCACTTTAAAAGTATAATTTTGCTTAAAGTTTTATACTGTTTCTTCTTATATATTTTCACATCAGATTAAAATAGTTGCTGTTTCGAAATATTATAAAATAGGGAGGAAAAGGATATTTTTGATGAAAACATAGATACTAATAATATTTAATAAAAATACTAAAGAGTAATAAAATTTATATTTTTTTTCTAAACGAGTAAAAAAGTAACATTTTATCTATACTTTTTCCAATTTTGGAGCTGACATTAACAGCTTTTGCGTATATGAATCTTGTGGATTTTTCATCACACTATCTACATCTCCCTGCTCAACAATCTCTCCATCTTTCATTACAGCTACCTGATGGGCTATTGTGGAGATGATAGACAAGTCATGTGTTATAAAGAGATAAGAGAGTCCACTCTGCTGTTGTAAACCTTTTAGAAGTTTCAAGACCTGAGAACGAACGGAGACATCCAAAGCAGAGGTAGGTTCATCACAGATAATAAGCTCTGGCTCTACAGCCAAAGCCCTAGCAATACCAATTCTCTGTCTCTGTCCCCCTGAAAATTCATGAGGGTAGCGTTCAAAATGGTCAACTTCTAGTCCAACCTTGACCAAAAGCTCCTTGATTCTCTCATCTTGAATATTTTTATCTTTAGAGCCAACACCCAAGCTCACCATCCCCTCACGGATAATCTCTCCAACGGTCATCCTAGGATTGAGTGCTGAGTATGGGTCTTGAAATACTATCTGTATCTTACGACGATAAGGCATCAACTCCTTTTGGCTAAGTTTTGTTATATCAACTCCATCAAAAAGAATTTCACCATCTGTTGAGTCAACTAGTCTAAGTATAGCTTGACCAATGGTGCTTTTACCACTACCAGACTCTCCTACCAATGCCAAGGTTTTACCATGAGGAATAGACAATGAGACTCCATCCACAGCTTTTACATGACCAACGGTTCTTTGAAATAGACCCTTTTTAATAGGAAAGTGAACTTTTAAATGTTTAAGTTCAAGTAGAGTTTTTCTATCAGATATTCCCCCCCTACCCTCTTTTGACGGCATCGCATCACGCAACAGAGCCTGTGTATAAGGATGTTTGGGATTGGTAAAAAAATTCTCTCTTTTAGACTCCTCCAAAATCTCCCCATAACGCATTACAGCTATTCTATCTGCCATCTGTGCTACTACACCCATATCATGAGTGATAAACAGTATAGAGAGTGAACGCTTTTTTTGTATCTCTTTTAGCAGTGCCAAAACTTGTGCTTGAATCGTCACATCCAGAGCTGTTGTAGGTTCATCTGCTATCAAGAGTTCAGGTTCACACGCTAGTGCCATCGCAATCATTACTCGTTGTTTCTGCCCACCAGATAGCTGATGTGGATACCAGTTATATCTCTCTTTTGGCTCTTTTAGTGCTACCTCTTCAAAAAGCTCAACCACCTTATCTTTTATAACTTTTTTATCTAAATCCAAATGTAGATGAATCACCTCTGCTACCTGCTCTCCAATGGTCATCACAGGATTCAAAGCCGTCATCGGCTCTTGAAATATCATCGCAATTGAACGCCCACGAATTTTTTGCATCTCAAATTCAGAGATAGTAAATAGAGATTTTCCATTGAGAAATATATCCCCTGAACTAACCGATATGGCATCAGGAAGCAGTCGCATAATGGCTAAAGAGGTGAGAGACTTACCACTTCCTGATTCACCTACCAAGGCAAAGATTTCACCTTTTTGGATATTAAAACTAATTGATTTGAGTAGCACTTCTTTATCTACTCTTAGACTTAAATTTTCTACACTCAATATACTCATAAACTACTCCTCAACTCATCTAAATATTCTAGGCTATTATGGAGAAATATAATCATCCCCCAGTCTCATAAAAAGCCCGAGCTGAAATATCTTCACCACCATTTAAATCTTCACTCCAACGGTTCTCTTTTGGTTTATCTCTAAGCACCTTTGCCAACACTTGACTTGCCCCCTCAATGTCACCCTCTTTGACCGACTTAGCAATACTCAACGCCTCATCAAAATACAAGCAAGGAATCAAATTACCCTCTGCTGTTAAACGAATACGGTTACAGTTCTCACAAAAATCATGTTTATGTGGGTCTATAAGTCCAAACTCATACCCATCATCTAGTCTGTAGTTAAATGATGGACTAGCACCCTCACGACCTAAAGCGTTGATGGTATGACCCTCTTTTACTTTGTCTAAAATCTCTCTACCATGCATCCCCTCAATCGCTTGACTTGCATGAGAGTTTTCCATATACTCAATAAATCGTACTTTGATATTCCGTGCTTTGCAGTAATCTATAATGTCCAAAATCTCATTATCATTAATCCCTTTCATAGGAACCATATTTATCTTGATACCTAAACCCACTTCTAAAGCTTTGTCTATCCCTTTTAGTACTTGGTCTAAAACATTTTTTTGAGCAATTTTATGTGCTACTTCTGGTTTGAGTGAATCAAGTGAGATATTGAGCCGTTTAAGCCCTGCCTCTTTGAGTTTTTGAGCTGTTTGTGGAAGCAAATAAGCATTGGTAGTTAGTGCCAAATCAATATCTGGCTTATAGTCATGAATCATCTTGATAAACTCATCTAACCCCTCTCTTAGAAGAGGTTCGCCACCTGTAATACGAATCTTGGTAACCCCCTCATCCATCGCTACTTTCATAAATAAAAATAGCTCTTCAAAAGAGAGTAAGTTTTCGCGTGGAACCCAAGAGAATGGTTTCTCTGGCATACAGTACTGGCATCTAAAGTTGCATCTCTCTGTTACCGAAACTCTAAGGTAATCAACGGTTCGTCCGTGTCCATCTATAAGCATAATAATCCATATAATAATTTTTTGCTTAGATTAACCAAAAGTAGATAAAAGTAAGATAATTTCCTTGTCCTAAATCTATAACTCTCTCTTTAAGATTTAATTTTTTGAATTTTATCAAAAATCTTATCTATTAAAGGATTCTCTTTTGTTTTATTATCGTTAACCTCTAAAGCTTTTTTTAGTTCATTATCTTTCTTTTCAAGTTCTGCTTTTAGATAATCTATTGTACCCTGTTTTGCTTTTACTGCTGTCTCTAGTAGAGAAGCATACTTTTTAACTACTACTTTTAACTCTTTACCATTATTTTTATTATATAACTCTTCTATCTTTTTTGTGGTATTTAGTATATCTATAGGTTCTTGAGTAATTAACTTCAATTCTCTATTTTCATCTTTGAGTTTTGTTATCTCCAATAAATTTTTTTCTTCATTTACAAGCATATCTGATATCTTCTCTTTTTGCTTATTTAGCGATATATCAAACTCATTTATACTATTTGTTAGTCTCTCTTTTATTTGAGAGTTCTTCTCTTTGAGTGTTGAAATCTCCTTGTTATTTAAAGCAATAGTACTCTTAAGGTCTTTGTTTTCATCTTCACTCTCTTTTAATTTATCTGTTGTTAATTTTAATTTAGAATTAGCCTCATTTAACTCTAAATGAGTTTTTTTAATCTTATCATTAGCAACCATTAATTCCATTTGGTTCTCTCGTAACGCCACTGTATATTGAATATTATCATCATCTAATTTGCTAATATTACTATCTCTCTCTTCTATACCACTTTGTAGCTCTTGAATCTCTGATTCATATTTTGTTTTAGCTCCTTTTGCAAAAAGCCATGATATAAAATATCCCAATAACCATGCCAAAACCAAACAGAGAATAATCTCTGCTATTACTATATTTAATGTTGTCATTTCCCTATCCTTTTTATTAATATCTCTACTCTTCTATTTTTGCTATCTCTTGGATTGTCTTTGTACAGAGGTCTACTCTCTCCATAACCTATTGATTCCACTTCTAAATTTTCTGTTTTTCCTAAAATATATTTTTTTACTGAGTCTGCTCTTTTTTGACTTAGTCTCTTATTATATTTTGCTGAACCACTTGAATCTGTATGCCCTTCAACTATAAGTGAAAGAGACTGTTTTGAGCTATTAATAACCTCTATAATTTCATCCAAACTATTTTTGCCTTTTGTAGTGATTTTACTACTACCCCGTTTAAACTCTATAGTTTTATCTTTTAATAGAGTATTAATCTTACTCTGTATTTCGCTCTTCTCTCTATCTAGTTTTTTCTCTTCATTCTCTATCTCAACACTATTTTTTTGCTCAATAATTTTTTCTTGACTCTGTGGTGCAATATTATTCATTTTTTTACGAATTAACTTTTCTAAATTTTCAATAGATTCAATATCTTCAGTCACTATTTCTCTCTCTCGCTCTTTTGAGATATTCTCTTCTACTTTTGCAATCTCTTCACTCACTTGTCCTGTTGAGATATTCTCTTCTGCTTTTGCAATCTCTTCACTCATTTGTCCTGTTGAGATATTCTCTTCTACTTTTGGAATTTCTTCACTCATTTGTCCTGTTGAGATATTCTCTTCTGCTTTTGCAATCTCTTCACTCATTTGTCCTGTTGAGATATTCTCTTCTACTTCTGCAATCTTTTCACTCACTTGTTCTGTTGAGATATTCTCTTCTACTTCTGCAATCTCTTCACTCGCTTCTTTTTTGTTAGTATCTGAAGAGCTATTTTCCTCTATTTGAGGTGTTTCAATTTCAGATGATTCACTTATTGCTGATAATCTACCCTTTTCTTTCTCTTTGTTAATTTTATTAACAATGTTATCTTTATGTGAATATACACAATAAAATAGCAAAAGAAGAGTCAAAATTATTGCAAATAGTTTTAATAAACGATTTAACATATTTTTCCCTTTTACAATCTAAATGGAATTCTATCTATTTTATCAATAGAATCAAATTTTTTTATAGATATTTTAAGATTGAAAATTTATATATGTTGAATATATACTCATAAAGAGTAAAAGTCAAACATTAAGATTATAGATTTAAAGAGGAGATATAGTGTAAAGAAAGTGAAGACAAGGCAAAGCCTTGTCCTAAAAATAGATTAAAGATTAATGTAAATCTCTCCATTGGTAGCTTTTCCAAAGATAAGCTAAAACCGTAAAGATAATAAAGAATAGAATTACCCATGGTCCTGCTGCTGATCTTGCTGGTGCAGCTGGGTCTCCTGTCTCTTCTAAGAATGCCATAACTTTTTCCATACCTTCATGGTTAAGTCCTGTTCTAGGCATTGCTGTTCCAGCAAGAGTAGATTGAGGATTCTCAATAAATGCATGTAAGAAATGTTCACTTCTTGCTCTAAAGATAATAGATAAATCAGGTGGCAATTTACCTAAATAATCAGCCAATGCATTTTGCTCTGTTGCAACTTTTTCTTTATATTTAATTGCATCAATATCTTGACCTGTTTTGATATTTGACTTAGTTTTTGGAACATCTCCAAGTTGAGTCATTTTAGCATAACGGTTGGCATGACAACGACTACACGCTTCTGTATAAGCCTCTTTTGGTGTTACATGTCCAGCTTTTTTCTCTTTAAGATAAGCAACAACATTTGCAATATCTTGTGGAGCAGATACCATAGAACTAATGCTACCCATTGGGTGTGTCATTGTTCCATTAGGGTATTTATGGTCTACATTTGTTGCCATTGCTGGGTCTTTAATCAGTGCAATTAAGAAGTCTTTGTCATAAATAACACCTGCATGGTCTAGGCTAGGAGGTGTAACACCACCCATATTAGTAGCACCATCCATGTGACAACCTGCACACATACCAAATGTAGCTTCTCCAGCTACAGCATCGCCTTTAAGTTTAGCTATTTTTTTAACATCTGCCCAAAAAGCCTCTTTTTTAGCTTTTACTTTAGCATCTTTTGCTTCTTCTATATCAGCTTTTCCATCATATACAAGATTGTTACCCTCTACATGTTTATGCATCTGAGAGTGAGCGAATGGCTCAACTCCCCAATATAGTAGTAGCGTAAAGAATACTACAATTCCGAATATTTTCAGTTCTTTATTCATTCCCTACTCCTTATTTCTTTTTTTCTGTCATTGTTATAATAGGTAATATTACCCATAATGCAATAAACACAAGAGCTGCAACCAATCCAACACTGCTCCAGATACCTTGAGGTGGTAGTTTACCCATAAATGTTAATATAAGCATATCAACCAACATCACCCAGAACCAAATATTAAATGCTCCTCTTTTATGTGCAGGGGCAACATTTGGACTTCTATCTAGGAATGGAAGCATTAAGAAGATAACCTGTGCAAATCCAAA
>FPHE01000086.1_pt1 | contig 13278 bp, 14 predicted proteins | sample 1057201 | NCBI WGS metagenome assembly FPHE01 (sample SAMEA4473311, study PRJEB15554) | hydrothermal vent metagenome | biome: marine basaltic hydrothermal vent biome; feature: marine hydrothermal vent; material: water | place: Pacific Ocean | collected 2011-06-14/2011-07-23 | depth 1155 m
CGATTATAAAGATAATATTACTACTTGTAAAGCGTCAGATGTTTTAAAATATAAAACTGGTTGGTGCTATGCAAAGAGTCATCTTTTAGCAGGATTGTTAAGAGCTAATGGTATTCCTACAGGTTTTACTTATCAGCGATTAAGCTGTTCGGAGTATCAAAAAGATGTTTACTGTTTGCATGGATTAAACTCTATTTACTTAAAAAAGTTTGGGTGGTATAGAGTTGATGCTAGGGGGAATAAAGAGGGGGTTAATGCAGAGTTTAATCCTCCTTATGAAGAGTTGGCATTTGAGATTGGAGAGAATGAATTTGATTTACCTAATGTTTTGAGTGAACCTTTGGATGAGGTGCTTTTTGCTTTGAAGAAGTATGGTAGTTATGAGGATATGATTGAGAATTTTCCTGATATTAAGATGAAAGAAAATTAGCAATCTAAGAGGATTTTATATATTTTACAGGAATAATCATGAAATTAAAAAACATTGTCCCATGGGGACGAACGCTAAAAGAGTACAAAGAGATGTTTCTTTTAGATGAAGATGATTTACAAAAAAATATTTTAGGTTGTGGTGATGGTCCAGCCTCTTTTAATGCAGAGCTTAGTAGTTTGGGAGGTAGTGTTGTCTCTGTTGACCCAATTTATGCTTTTAGCAAAGAGGAACTCTCTTCTCGTATAGATGAGGTAGCCAAAGAGGTGATGGTACAAGTTCGTAAAAATGAAGAGACTTTTGTATGGAAAAATATAAAAAATCCTGATGAACTCTACACCATAAGAATGAGAGCTATGAGAAGCTTCTTAGATGATTATGAGCAAGGTTTAAAAGAGGGTCGCTACATGGATGAGATGTTGCCCTCACTCTCTTTTGTAGAAAATCAGTTTGATTTGGTTTTGAGTTCTCATTTTCTATTTTTATACAGTGAACATTTAGATTTTGAGTTTCATTTCAATGCCGTAATGGAGATGATAAGAGTAGCTAAAGAGGTACGAATATTTCCTTTGATGACTTTGAAAAATGAGTATTCTCCCCACTTATTTAAGATTATAGAGAGTTTAGAATTACAAGGCTATATGGCTCAAATAGTCAAAACAGATTATGAGTTTCAAAAAGGAGCTAATGAGATGTTGGTTGTAAAACCTGACACCCAATCATTGTTTCAAAGCACATTCTCTAAACTAATATTTTAAATCAGTTTCTTATCACTATCAATCAAACTCTCCTCCCAACAAAAGAAGCAAGTCTCATCTTCTCCCCTTTCATAGTTTTTGACCAGTATTCATCAATATATATGAACTCTAACTTACCCCTAAAGCTCTCTTCAAGCTCACCACTTTCTAAAAGGTAAGAGCGAGATGATGGAACTTGTTGATTATCAGGATGATAGACAAAAGTTTCATAGATAAATACTCCTCCACTCTTAAGAGCATTGACTATCTGTGGAAAAAGCTCTCTTTTTAGAAAAAAGCTACAAACTATAAGCTCATAACGCTCTTTTTCTAGTTGGTAGTTATCAAAATCAACCTCTTTTGCATTGATATTTGGTAGATTTTGGATAGTTTTAATAGCTACAGAACTAATGTCCAAAGCATCCACCTTAAATCCAATAGATGCTAAATATTTACTATGTCGTCCCATACCACAAGCTATATCTAAAGCTTTGCCTTTTTTGGCATAGGTAGAGTATTTGGTTATTAGCTCTATGGGAGTGTCTGGAATAGGGTTGTTTTGATACCTCTTATTCCATTTTTCTTTATCGTACTGTGCCATCTATCTTGAGATACGCATATCTTTACCATTATATGCAGGTGAGAATATAGCAAATACTACAGAGCCGTCGCTATCTATATTTTCAGCCCAATGATATACCCCTTTTGGGATAAAGAGTACATCCCCTTTTTCTAAAATTGTCTCATGGTCTTTGAAGTGTATAACACTTTCACCTGATAGCATTGTAACTGCTAGATTGTGATAGTCATGAAAATGTGGTGGCTCACTCCCTTTGAGACGGATAATATCTGTGCTAGAGTATTCATTTTTACTTATATGTTTGATGGCTATCTCTTTTGCCATCTCCTCTTTTGACCACTTGACATTTTGATACCCTTTATTTGGGAATACTACCTTTGAATGGTCACTACAGCCTACAAAAAAGAGTGTAGAAATTAGTGTGACTATTGCTATTTTTTTATTCAAATCTCTAAGAATCCACATTATGCCCTACTAATCTCTTTAAGTTTTGATAAAAAAACTTCATCTTCTAAATCCAATAGATTTTTAAAATTTGATTGAATTTTGATAAGTGTAGTAGTCTCTTGTTTTATATGCATTATATTCTCTCTTAAGTTTTTAATATTGATAGTATAATTATAGCAAAAAAGATAATATAATGGATAAAAAATCATTTATAGTTAAAGAGGCAGGACGACTTGACAAAATTTTAACAAACAGGCTTTTGGAGAGTAGAAATCAAGTTGAGCAACTTATAAAAGAGGGGCTTGTCTCTGTTAATCAGAAAGTAGTCAAAAAAACTGGATATAGAGTCTCTATAGATGATACTGTAGAGTACTCTTTTAGAGAAGTAGTGCCAAAAGATAAGATAGTAGTCGATTTTGATATTGAGATAATCTATGAAGATGAGGTTATGATGGTGGTAAACAAACCATCAGGTCTAGTAGTTCATCCTGCACCATCGGTTAAAGGGGCGACTTTGGTTGATTGGTTGATTCATAAAGGGGTTTCTCTCTCTACTATATCAGGTGAAGAACGACATGGGATTGTGCATAGGATTGACAAAGAGACTACAGGTGCTTTGGTTATAGCCAAGACTAATGAGGCTCATCAGAAGTTAAGTGAACAGTTGCAAGATAAGAGTATGGGTAGATACTATCTAGCACTTATTGACTATCCACTAAAGCAGAGTGGTATTGTTGAGAAGCCTATTGGTAGGAGTCGCAACAATCGTCTAAAGATGGATATAGTTCAAGGAGGCAAAGAGGCAAAGTCTGCATTTTATAAACTTTTGGAGAGTGATACAGGTGTAGAGTTGATAGCTGTAAAACTCTTTACAGGGCGTACTCATCAGATTCGTGTACATCTTAATAGTTTAGGTCGGCATATATTAGGAGATGTTTTATATGGTTTTAAGAGCAAAAAAGATACAATAAATCGAGTTCTATTACACGCATATAAACTCTATCTGATACATCCTATCACAGGAAAGAGGATGGAGTTTGTAGCACCCCTTTTTCCCGATATGCGAGATTTTATATATCGACAATTTAATCAAGGAGAGATTGATGAGAAAATTAACCCTGCTGTCATTGACAGTTATTTCACTACTATTGGTCATAGGATGTAGTACAAAAAATTTAGTTAGTTATGAGTTAAACCCTAAACTACCTAAGCTTAATAGTGTAAAAGCTATTGCAAGTAGTACCTCTGTAGGTTTTGAATGGAAGCCTCTAAAAGGTTTAGATGGTATTAATATATATCGAACAGAAGCAAATAAGTATGTAGGAAGTGCAACTAAACAGCTTATTAAAATTGCCACAGTATCTAACCCTTTTGCTACACACTTTGTAGATAGTGGACTAAAACAGGATAGTGCATATACCTATACATTTAGAACTATCAAGGGTGGATATGAGTCTGCTAATGGAAAGATAATTAATATCAAGACTAACCCAGCACTTCCTGCTGTTAGCTTTTTTCAAGGTGTTCAAAAAGCTAAAACTGTTATTAAACTAATTTGGCGACCACACCCTGATAAACGGATTAAAATGTATAAAATATATAAGAGTGTAAATGGTGAAAACTGGAAATGGGTCAGTAGTATCCATAATCGTATGATGGCAGAGTATATAGATACCTATGTTGTATCGGGTAGTAAACATCAGTATAGAGTTATAGCTGTAGGTTTTGATGATAGTTACTCCAAGCCTAGTAAAGTTGTTACTATTATAGCTAGATAAGGGGTTATATGCCACATATTACCGTTAAGCCATTTGATACCTCTATACTAATAGAGGGAGAATACTCTCAAACTAAAATACTTTTTAAATCCCAAGATTTGTACTCTTTGGATGAGATGATTGGTGTAGAGGTTGATGAGACAAAGTTTCTTCTGCATCTAAAAAAATCCAAAGAGAGTTGGCTTTTGAAATACGATAAGGTTACTAGACCACTAAAGGTAAATCTTGTCAAACAGGCTATTGGAGATATATCTAAAGATTTAGAGATTGTCAACTCAAATATTACCATACATAAAAGCAAAATAGCTTTGGCAAATAGCTATGAGAAACGGATAGAGGATTTTGTAGATATTGAGTTTCTTTTTAATTCAGTATCTATAGAGGTTGGATTTGGTTCAGGTAAGCATCTACTCTACCAAGCTTTGAAAAATCCTGATAGACTTTTTATAGGTATAGAGATACATACACCCTCAGCACAACAAGTTCTAAGACAGATTGAACTAAAAGGTATAAAAAATATATGGGTTGTTAACTATGATGCTAGACTTCTTTTGGAGATGATACCCTCTAACCTATGTCATAAGATATTTGTGCATTTTCCTGTTCCTTGGGACAAGAAGCCCCATAGACGAGTTATATCACCCTCTTTTTTGGAAGAGTCTATGAGGGTCTTGGAACAAGGAGGAAAGCTAGAGCTTAGAACTGATAGTTATAACTACTTTTGGTATGCACTAGATATATTTCTTGGTGAGAGTGTAGCACAATCTGCTCTTGAAGTACGAAAAAATGCCTCTTTGGAGGTTACTAGTAAATATGAAGCTAGATGGAGAAAACAAGAGAAAAATATCTATGATGTTTTTGTCAAATCAGAGCATAAATCCCCAGAGAGAGTTTTAGATTTTGATTTTAATTTTGATAAAATTTGCTATAAAGATGCATTAATAGAGAAAATTTCTAAGAAACCTATGCTCTATAATGGATATTTTATACACTTTGAACGGATATATAGAGTGAGCCAAAGTGCAATTTTGTTAAAATTGGCTTTTGGTAGCTTCGATAGACCAGAGCATAAGTATATATGGATAGATGATTCCTGCTGTTACTACTTTGGGAGTATACCAGTAAAAACATTAACAAATTATAAAACACATCTTAAAATTAAGGAGCAGTTGAGTGTCTAATATAATATCAGCACAAAATCTGACCCTCTCTTATGATAGAGAGGATGAGATTATTAAAAACGCAACATTCTCTGTCAAGAAAGGGGACTTTGTTTTTATCACAGGTCCTAGTGGTTCTGGTAAATCTACACTACTAAAATCACTCTATGGCAATATCAAACCACACAGAGGTACACTTCTAATGGGTGGACTAAATATGAGTAGGATACAAAAACCCAAACTCCAAGAGCTAAGAACCCATCTAGGCATAATCTTTCAAGATTATAAATTGATAAATGAGTGGACAGTAGAGAGAAATGTGGTTCTTCCACTTTGGATAGCAGGTTACTCAAAAGAGGTTCAAGAGACACAGGCAAAAAGACTTCTACACCATGTCAAGCTAAGTGGAAAAGAGCATAAATACCCTATGGAGCTATCAGGTGGTGAGCAACAGAGAGTAGGGGTAGCTAGGGCATTGGCAAAAAATCCATTTTTGATACTAGCAGATGAACCAACAGGAAACTTGGATGATTACTCATCTAATGTTATTTGGGATTTGCTAGAGAATGCTTGTCAACAGCTTGATACTACGGTTGTAGTGGTAACACATAAGATTCCATCAGTTTTTAATGTTAACTATAGACATTTTACAATTGATGAAAATGGAGCGATTTATGAGGTTCATTAATAGACATATATCACTTATCTTTCCTATGGTAGCTATTTTGCTTGGTTTGGAGTTTTTTATTGTATTTGACCGTACAACAGAGGGGTATGAGAATAGTCTAAAAGACAAATATGCTATGTTGGTTGTAGCAAAAGATGAGATGAGCATAGATGATTTCAAGTCATGGGATACTCATGTCTATAAAGTGGCAGAGGTAGAAAAAGATAGTATTATTAAGAGGGTTGATGCATCATTTACAAAATCAGGCTCTTCAACTATAGAAAAAAAGATGCCAAATTTTTATTCTATAAAACTAAACAGGTATCTAAATGAGTCAGAACTAGAGTTAGTTAAACGAAATTTTATGAAGAGTGATAAAGTGACTCGTGTAGAGTCGTTTGATACTCTTCACAACTCTAACTATGGGCTATTCTCCTTTATTAGGTTCTCCTTTCAAACCTTTATAATCTTTATGACTATTATTGGATTCTTTTTGATTGTAAAACAGATGGAGGTTTGGAATTTTATGCATACAGATAGAATGAAAGTTATGGATATATTTGGTGCAACCCTATTTCTTCGTTCCAAAGTTTTGATAGTAATGGGAATAATAGATGCTATTGTATCGGCGATTATAGCCTCTGGAGTCTTTTATATTATTCAAAATGTTTGGATGAAAGGACAAAATATAGCCATTATAGAAGATAATACTAGTGCATTGTTCTCTTTTAATGATATATTTATACTCTCTTTTGCCTCTATTGTGATTGTTATGATAGCTGTATTTTTGGTTGTTATTAATGTAAAGGAGGAGTAGATGCAAAAGATTACTCTTCTACTTTTACTGATGCTAGTTCCTCTTTTTTCTAGCTCCATTGATAAAAAAATTAACTCAAAAAAGAGAGAGCTTAGTTCAAAAAAAATTGAATATAACAAGATGGACAAAAAACTCTCTACCATTGCCAAAAAGATAATAGATGCAAAAGCAGAACGGTCTAAATTGGATAAAAAACTTGATTCTTTGGAAAAAAATATAAAACAAGACCAAGGTAAATTTAATGAGTTGAGTTCTAAAAAAAAGGCTTTGGATATAGAGTTATCCAATTTAAGTAGAGAGATTGAAGATAAAAGAGAGGAGTTTATCTCTCTAGTTACCGATAAATTTAGTATGGCATTGGTGCTTGAAGAGTTAAAGAAGCCTACAAAAGAGTCTATTATGATGCAAGAGGCGTATGGGCTATATGAAAAAGAGAACCACAAAGAGATAGAGAAGTTAAAAGATGATATTGAGGTTTTGAGGGTCAAAGAGGAGCATTTTGTAAATAGACAAGAGGAGATAAAAGGGGCAATTGCTAACTATGAAAAAGAGCGAGTTGAATACCAAGAGAAAAAATCTAAAAAGATAAAGATAATCAAAGAGTTAGCAAGAGATAAAGCTATCTATAAAAAAAGATTTGACCATATTCGTGATAGTAAAAGGTCACTACAGAGAAAATTAGCTAAGTTACAAATTATTAAACAAGAGGAGCAGGAATATAGAAAAGAGCGTAATAGAGATAAAACAGAGAGAGTACGGAGTAGTCATCGTTCTAAAAGTGTCAAGACAGCCTCTTATAGAGGAAAAAAAACCATCTCTCCAATGAAAGGTTCAAGGCTTATCAAAAAATTTGGAACCTATATCGACCCTATCTATAAGTTCAAAATTTTCAACAAATCTATTACTCTAAAAGCCCCATACAAAGGTTCAAAGGTTAGAAGCGTTCTTGGAGGAAAAGTTGTATTTGCAGAGAATAGTGGTGGTATGTTAGGCAAAGTTGTTATTATCTCTCACCCCAATAAAATACATACCATATATGCCAAACTCTCTAGGTTAGCACCTGGTATTTATGTAGGTAAGAGGCTATCAAAAGGTTCTGTTATTGGTAAGGTCAATAAGAGTTTGATGTTTGAGGTTACTAAAAATAATAAACATATGAATCCTTTGAAATTAATTAAATTATAAAAATATCAAATATCTTCAAAGCCTTCTCCAAATCATCAGGTGTATCAATTCCAAAACTCTCTGTTTTGACTTTGACCATCGCTACCTCAAACCCATGATACAAAGCTCTCAACTGCTCTAGTTTCTCTATATCTTCCAAAGGAGAGACTTCAAGTTGACAAAATTTTTCTAGGGATTTTTTTGTAAATCCATAAATCCCAATATGCCCTTTGTATTCATCAAAATGGTGGTCTCTAGGGTAGGGGACTTTAGCACGAGAGAAGTAGAGTGCTATATCGTGGTCATCTGTTACTACTTTGACAATATTGGGGTCATCTGCCTCTGGGTTATTTATCTGTTTGTAGCAAGAGTTCATCATAATAGCTTCATTGGAGGCATTAGCTTTAGTCAAATCATAAACTGCTTTGACTACTTCTACCTCTATAAATGGCTCATCCCCTTGAACATTGATAATGATTTCATTATCCTCTAGTCCTAATTTTTCACTAGCTTCATAGATACGGTCAGTACCTGATATATGTTTGGTTGAGGTCATAATCGCTTCTATTCCATAAGTTTTTGCTATATCTATAACCTCTTGTGAGTCTGTGGCAATCGCTACTCTATCAATAGACTCAACAGCTTTTGCTGTGCGAATGACCATTGGCATCCCTCCAATATCTGCTAAAACTTTGTTGGGAAAACGGCTTGAGCCTATTCTTGCTGGTATTATTATCATTTAGGTTCTCCAATATATCTTGAAAATTTTAAGTGTTTGTATAGTGATTTCTTTTGGGTTGATTATATCAAAAAAGTATTAACACTAAAATATTTTGGACATATTAAAGCTCAACCCCTATCACCTCGCTTAACTCAATATCTAAACTCACAATCTCATTATAATACTCATTCTTTACCATCCCAAATGCCGTAATAAAAATTAGCCGAATATTATACCTAAACTTAGTCTGTTCATTAAAAATCTCTATTTTCTTTATCAACGCTTCTCTATAGGCTTTAGTTATTGTAAACACCTGATTGTGGTATTTGCATTCGATAATATCAATATTGTTACTTCCATTTGTATGCTCTAACATCATATCTATCTGTACCCCTCTACTTTTGTTATTAGGTATATAGTTCCAGTAGTGGCTTTGTGTCTCTACTCCTGAAATTCCTAATATCTTTTTGATATGTTCACTGTGCATATGGCAGATATTTTCAAATGCAAAACCTGCCCATGACCTGTAGGATTGGGAGTTGACTATTCTGTTCCAACTCCTATTGTTCCCACGCATCCACTTATTATGAAAATATGAAAAAGAGTCTGTTGCTCTATATAAAATATCTCTCTTGGTTTGGTTAAACTTGGTTGTAGCCGAGATAAAACCAGAAGCCAACAACTCCTTTAAGGGCTTTTTAATATATGCAGATGAGACTCCTGATAGAGTTGATAACTCTTTTTGGGTATGCCCTGTCCATTTTGATGAGAGTGCATTCATAATCTTATAGTGTGTTTTTGAGTTATTAAAAAGTGAAGCAAAAAGTGCCTCATATTCATATTTGAGTAGAGCATCTTTTTTAAAACATAAACTATCAATAGCCTCTGTTGGGGTAGAAGAACAGTCAAGTGAGTCCAAATATTTAGCCACTCCTCCAAGAGCCATATAGGTATCGACAATAGATTTGTCAGCATATCGACAACCTTGTGCCTCTAGCATCTTTTTGGTGGCATTGAGGTCAAACTGTTGTAGTGGCATAATATCTGTTAATCGCCCATGTAATGCTCCTCTGTTATGGATAACTTTTTTGAGCATATAGGAAGCCGATGAACCACAAACAATTAAAATAATATTATCTCTTTGAGTACAAAAATCGTTCCAAAAATCAGCCAATTCACCTAAAAATCCAGATTTTGCCGTATCTATCCAAGGTAGTTCATCTATAAAAACTACTATTTTTTCTTTTTTACTAAATCTCTCTAGGTACTCCATCAAAAGATAAAAAGCATCATTCCAATCTTTTATAGGCTCTCTACTCTGAACTCCATAAACTCTTTTTAACTTAGACTCAAAGGCTTTAAGCTGTTGTCTCTTATTTTGGTCAACTCGACCTGCAAACTCAACTTTTGAAATTTTGTTCTGTTCACAAAAGTATCTTACTATTTCAGTCTTGCCTACTCGTCGTCTGCCATATATTGCTAAAAAAGATGATTTTTTTCTTTTGAGTAGTAGATGTAATTTTTTTAACTCATTCTCTCTTGCTACAAACATATCAATCCTTTATATAAAAGGGTATTATAGTTAATTATCTATTAAAAAACAAGAGATAGTTAACTAGAATAGAGATTATAGTTAACTATCTCTTGAAAAATAGAGGATAATTAACTATAATTTATGGTCAGAGAATTATCTCTTTGTAACTATTTCAGATAATGATTCCTTGGCCACCTCAATCGCCTCTTCTATCATCTCATCTGTAGTAGCAGTAGAGATAAATCCAGTCTCATAAGATGAACAGGCTAGATAGACACCTTTTTCAAGCATTTTACCATGGAATTTTCCAAATAGCTCTGAATCATTCTGTAGTGCATCATCAAAGTTTTTGACAGGTTTATCTGAGAAGAAAAATCCAAACATAGAGCCTCTCACCTCTGTGACCATTGGAATATCAACAGCATCAGAAGCCTCTTTGAACCCCTCTACCAATCTTTTGGCTCTCTTTTCAAGTGTAGCATAAATTTCAGGATTTGCTTTTAGCTTTTTGATACTTGCAAGACCTGCTGACATAGCGATAGGGTTACCTGAGAGTGTACCTGCTTGATAGATTGGACCCTCTGGTGAGAGTTGAGCCATAATCTCTTTTGATGCACCAAAAGCACCCACAGGCATACCTGCACCGATTACTTTTCCAAGTGTTAATATATCAGGTCGTACGGCTGTTATACCTTGAGCTCCATGAAGTGAAGCTCTAAACCCACTCATAACTTCATCAAAAATTAATAAAGCTCCATGTTCATCACAAAGTTTTCTAAGCTCTTGCAAAAACTCTTCATCAGCAGGGACTAAACCCATATTACCAGCAATTGGTTCTATAATGATAGAAGATATACCATTTTTGCTATCAGCAAAACATTTTTTGACACTATCTATATCATTATAGGTTGCTAGAAGTGTATGTTTTGTCAAATCAGCAGGAACTCCTGGGCTTGATGGGTTTCCAAAAGTTGCCATTCCTGAACCTGCTTGAACAAGTAGTGAATCTGCGTGACCGTGGTAACAGCCTGTAAATTTGATAAAATCATCTCTCTTTGTATATCCTCTTGCTAGACGAATAGCAGACATAACAGCCTCTGTACCTGAACTTACAAAACGGACTTTGTCGATGGTATCAAACATCTCAACTACCTCTTTTGCTAGTTTAGTCTCTATCTCTGTAGGTGCTCCAAAGCTAAGACCATTTTTTACAGCAGAGATAACAGCCTCTTGAACATCACTATCAGCATGACCCAAAATAAGTGGTCCCCAACTCTGTACAAAGTCAATATATCTGTTTCCATCTATATCTACAAGGTATCCACCTTCTCCTTTTGCCATAAATGGAGGTGTGCCACCAACGCTTGAAAATGCTCTAACAGGTGAATCCACACCTCCTGGGATGACGGTATAAGCCTCTTGGAATGCTATCTCACTTTTATCGTAGCTCATTATAAATATATCCTTTTTTAAAATTTTTTGATTATACTATCTTTCTTGTTTTAGATTTCTTGATAAGGGGTAGTTGTGCGTTTATTGTTAGCATTTATTATTACGGTTGTTATATATGCGTTGTTAATATGGCTCTATCTTAGTAGTTTTCAAAAGATAAAACTACCGAAGAATCGACACACTGAGAGTATTGTAAAGATAGATATAGTAAATATTCCTCCTCCAAAAAAAGAGATTAATAAAATATTAAATGATAAAAAACTGAAAAAAGAAAATAAAAAAAGAATAATAAAGAAAAAAATAATAAAAAGAAAGCTTAAAGCTAAAAATGAACAAAAAAATCACATTTCTAAAAATAAAAAAATAAAAAAAATAATTAAGGTTAAAAAAGCAAAATCTAAAGAAAAATTTATTCCAGAGTCGGAAATAATCTATATTCCAAATCCTCTTATTAAAGAGGTTGAGATAGATAACTCAGTGTTAGTTGAGGATATATCTCCTAAAATAGATAAAAGTTATCCAAATCCTAAAATAAAAAAACTTTATGGAGAGGAATTTCACTCATATACTCCTAGCCAAAAAGAGTTTATCAAAGATAATCTTGATGAGATACATAGAATTACACAAGAGACTTTATGGCAAAGAGGCTACCCAGGAGGGGCAATCTCTGCTAAAACAGGGCAAGAGGGGATAAATATAGTATCTTTTTATCTACATCCCAATGGGGATATTAGTAATTTGCGACTGAAAAAGCGAGTAGGTTATAGAGCCTTGGATGATAATACCATTGAGACTATAAAATCTGCCTATAAGGATTATCCGTACCCTAGTGAGAAGACTAAGATAATTTTTTTCGTTGAATATTCGATTTTTGGGTATTGAAATTATTTTTTTTATATTCAAAAATATTAAATAGTGTTTTATAATAAATATAGTATAATTGTATAAGTTAAATGAAAATAGGCAATATTGTCTATTAATATTAAATATTAGAAAATATTTTATATTTTATTGGATATAATTTCATTAATATAAAGGGAGATTGATTATGATTCGAAATATATTTTATATTTTACTATTGCTATTTATGATAGTAGGATGTAGCAATAAAGAGGAGTTTATACTCTTTAATCAGGTTGATTTGAATCAGTCACAAGAGAAAAGTATTGAAACTTCACAATTTGATAATATTCAGTTTGAGTATAAAATTGTACCTCATGATAGAGTCTCAATTATTGTCTATCGGCATCCTGAATTTAGTAGTTCCTCTTTAGAAACAAGAGCACAGGATAGGGGTATTTTAGTCAATTCTAAAGGAGATATTAGGTTGCCATTAGTAAAATCTATACATATAGCTGGATTGACACAAACTCAAGCATTAGAGAAAATAGAGAGTGCTTTTAAAAGATATTTAAAATCGCCAGATATCTATTTAGAGGTTTTAAATAAACGAGCTTATGTTGTAGGAGAAGTTAAGACTCCTGGAGAGATTGAGTTAGTTAATGAAAAAACTAATTTGATACAAATTTTGGCTAAAGCAGGTGATTTAACAGATTCTGCAAATAAAAAATCTATTATGATTTTAAGAAGTAAAGAAGGTAAAATTAATTCACAGACTGTAGATTTGACTGATATTAATTCTCTAAGAACAGCAAATTTAATGATTAAGCCTAATGATATAGTATATGTTCTTCCCAATGATATGAAGACATTTAATAGTAGTGTTAAAAATATAGATCCTATCTTTGGACTTATCGGACACATTTTATCTCCACTTGTTAGTGTAAAATA
>FPHE01000107.1_pt1 | contig 13074 bp, 9 predicted proteins | sample 1057201 | NCBI WGS metagenome assembly FPHE01 (sample SAMEA4473311, study PRJEB15554) | hydrothermal vent metagenome | biome: marine basaltic hydrothermal vent biome; feature: marine hydrothermal vent; material: water | place: Pacific Ocean | collected 2011-06-14/2011-07-23 | depth 1155 m
TGGACAATGATTTCAGAGTGGACAACAGGTAGAATTGGTATCTATGAGTCTGAAACAGGTAAGTTTATTAAGTATATTGAAAACTTAACAACTCCTACATTTACATACTCAGTTGAACATAGACAACATGTTCCAGGTGCTTAATAGCTGATATTATTTAGGGCAACCATAAAGGATTGCCCCTACACAGGTCTAATCTTTTGGATATAAAATCCTCCTCTTTAAAACTAGATTAGACCTCTGATTAAAACTATACAATTCCAAAATTGTATTTTATTAAAACAATTTGTCAAGATTTTTTTTATAAATTACATAAGGAGTAGTTCCATGAAGTCTTTTCTCTTTTTTCTTTTACTTTTTTCCTCATTTATTCAAGCCAAAGATAAATATATGGATAATCACGCTTGTAATGAGTGTCATGAAAAAATTTATGAAGAGTATCAGACCTCTGCTCATGCTAAAAACTACTTCAATGATGAACTACATCGAAAGATAGCTGATAAAGTTAGTACCAAAAAATATGATTGTGCTGTTTGTCATATGCCTATGGCAAATAATCTAAAAGAGTTGGTAGAAGGCAACGCACGACCTGATAAAAATAATAAAACGCATACGGATGGAGTCTCTTGTTATTTTTGTCACACCATAGCCTATGTAAAAAAAGCCCATCAATACAATATTAATACAAAAGCACGACAAGCCGAAAACTTCAAGCCAACACTCTATGGACGACTAATTAATCCTGATGATAGTGATAAACACTCATCAAGTAAAAATCCTATCTATGGTCAAAAAGTCTGTATGGGGTGTCACTCACATAAGCTAAATGAGAATAATGTAACTATATTTAGAGCAATGGGTGAAAATCAAGATAGCATCAAATGTATTGAGTGTCACATGCCAGAGCTTAAAGGTGGTTCTGAAAAAATCAATAAGAAAACAAGAGGAACTCATGCAAGTCATAAGTTTTTAGGTATTCATGATAAAGAGTTTAGAAAAACTGGTGTAGATATTAATATCTCGACTACGGCTAATAGCATAGAGGTAAAATTAACCAATAAGATGGGACATCCACTTATAGTTCAACCTTCAAGAGTTAAGTATCTTGAAGTTAAAATCTTAAGAGAGGGTAAAGAGATTTGGAAAAACTATAAAAAAGAGCCAAAAGAGGACAGAGAGGCTTTTTTTGAGTATAGATTCAAAGATAAAGAGGGTAAAAAGATAATAATCCCTGCAAAAGCTTATAGTAGAGAAACAAATAATTTAGAAGCTAAAGAGAGTAAAACGCTTAGTTATAAAGGGTTTGAGCTTAAAAAAGGTGATAGAGTTGTGGCTACACTATTTGTACGATTTGCTAAAAAGGATTGTCAATCGGTTATTACACTAAAAGATGAAATATTTAAAAAAGCATATGTTATAAAAGAGGTAATATTAAATCTGTAGGGTGTTTTCCCCTGAAAACACCGTCAAAACCAAACATCAACAATAAGGAAAATTCGTATTTCTGATTGAAAAAGCTCGTATTTTAAACAAGAAAAGTTCGTATTTCGCTATAATCTACCCATAAGGAGTAGTTAATGATAGAGCGAAAAATCCAAAATAAAATAGTCAATGCCCTAAAAAACTTTCGAGTAGTTATAGTAAGTGGTCCAAGACAAGCTGGTAAAACAACCCTTGTCAAAGCAATAGCTAAAGAGTTGGGACTCTCTTATTATACTTTTGATGATAGCGAGATTTTAGTTACAGCACAAAATCATCCCAAAGATTTTATTAAGTTTATCTCCAAAAATAGGTCAGCAATAGATGAGGTACAGTATCTTCCAGAGATTATCCCTGCTATCAAAATGGTGGTTGATGAGAAAAATAAACGAGGAATGTTTCTTTTGACAGGTTCTTCTGATATACAAAGAATGAGTTCAGTCAAAGAGTCTTTAGTTGGGAGAATGGTTGGGTTAGAACTCTATCCTTTATCAACAGTTGAGATAGAGCAAAGAGAGACCAATATTATAGATTTACTTTTCTCTGATGATATTTTTTTGTTAGACCTATCTGTTTATAATGGAAGTATAGAGTATCTAACAGAAAAACTGTTAGAGGGAGGTTACCCAGAGATTATCGGTTTTGATGAAGAGAATCGGCGAATGTGGTATGACGCTTATGTGGAGTATCGAATTATCAAAGATGCCAAAGATTTTGAGTCCATCAATGCCAATAAAGCCCAATCTATTACCATGCTGTTGAAACTTTTAGCAACACAAGTTAGTTCGCTTATTAGTTTCAATAGACTCTCTAAAAAATTAAAAATTGCCGATAAAACAGTAGCTAAATATATCTCTATCTTAGAGGCGATGTATATTGTAAAACTGATAGAACCCTACTTTAACAATAGAGGAAACAGACTAACCAAAGCTAAAAAAGTCCATTTTATAGATACAGGTTTGGTTGCCAATTTACTTCATGCTGATAGAAGTATATTGGTAAATAAGGGTGAGATATATGGTAATCTTGTAGAGAGTTTTGTCTTTACTGAACTACTAAAACAGAGTACTTTTTCTAAAAATAGAGTCTCTATCTATCACTATCGAGACACGAAACAAAGAGAGGTTGATTTTGTTTTAGAGTTAGCCAATGGGGATATTGTGGGCATTGAAGTAAAATCAGGAAACACTATTAAAGCCCAAGATACCAAAGGGATGGTCTCATTAGCCGAACATGCCAAAGAGAAGTTTTTGAGTGTTTTCCCCTGAAAACACCGTCAAAACCAAACATCAACAATAAGGAAAATTCCAAGAATACAAAGTCACAAATATAAAGCAATTTATTTAAATAAGACAAATTTACTCCTATTTACTTTTAATTAAGAGTAATTTTATCCGATTTAAGATATTATCCAAAATAATAAAAATTATAATGGAGATTTATATGAAAAAACTAATAATCGGAGTAGCACTTTTAACAGCAACCAATCTAATAGCAGATGTAAAAGCAGGAGAGCAGGTATACAAAGCAAACTGTGCAATCTGTCATACGGTAAATGGTGGTTCTGCACTAGGACCTGATTTTAATATTGTCTCTTATACAAGAAAAAAGAGCCAAATAGAACAATATGTAAAAGACCCATATAGTCTCTATAAGGAGTTTGGATATAGTGCAAATGCAATGCCTACTCTACCACTAGAGGAGCAAGAGTTTAAAGATGTGGCTGAGTATATCTCATCTTTGCAACCATTTAAAAAATGGATGATAAAGAAAAAACCTACCAAAAAGATATTGGTAAAAAATTCTGATAATAACATTAGTAGTGATGGATAATTGATATAAGTTAACCTATTTGCTATCTACATCTTAGTACAATAGTGCAATCAAAAAAAGGATATTATATGAAATCTATACTATTAATGCTACTTTTAGGCTCGACCCTATGGGCAGTGACTCCGAGTGAGAGTGAAAAGATATTTGTGGTTGAGAGAGAGAGCGAATCAGTTGCTATTATTAGAGGAGGATTAACTAAGTCGCATATGAAGAATATGCACAATATGAATCACGGTATTATTAAATTTGATGGCAAGGATGGTTATCTTATCTCTCGTGATGGTTTTGTGGTACACTTTGACCCTGTGAGTGAAAAGAAACTTCAAGAGTACAAAACCTCTAAAAGTGCTATTGGGTTTGTGATTGGTAAAAACTATGTTGCTGTAGCAAACTATGATGATAAATCGGTAGATATTCTTACACGAGATTTAAAACCTATTGACAAGATTAAGACAGGTTCAAAAAATGTGGGGATTAAAATCTACAAAGATATGATTATCTTTGCACAGATGGATAAGGATAAAGTCACGGTTTTAAAGGATGAAAACTTTGGTAAAGGTCTGCCTAAATTTAAAATTTTCAAAGAGTTCAAAGTGGGAGAGATGCCTTTTGATGCGATGATAAGGGATAATACCTATATTGTTGGATTCTTTTTAACAAAAGCGTTTGGGGTTATTGACCTTGATAAGATGGAGTTTTCAGAGATTAAAGTTACTGCAAAAGATAATAAACCAGTACTCAAAGTACCACATTTTGGTTTTTGGTCTCTAAGTAAAGATAAGACATTTATTCCTGCTGTGGGTGATAATGCCGTCATGGTTTATGATAAAGATTTTAAATTTATCAAAAATATAGAGATGCAAGGTTTACCAGTATTTACGGCACTTAGTCCTGATAAAAAGTACTTGGCAGTAACCTTTTCAGGTAAAGACTTTCCTACCATTCAGATAGTAGATACCAAAACTCTAAATATTATAAAAACATTTAAGTTCAAGGGTAAAGTTCTTCACTTGCGTTGGTCAAATGTAGATAATTTTCTATATGTTTCTGTTAATGATGCCAATCAGGTAAATGTTATTAATACCAAAGAGTGGTTTGTAGAGAGGGAGATTTTTCAGGTGAAAGCACCATCTGGTATCTTTATCTATCAGATGGATAAACAGTAGAGACAAGGGATTCCCTTGTCTAAATAATTAAAAAGGCATACCCCCAGAGAGAGCCTTTTTGACATTATCATCTGCCATAGAGATATTCCATGCTGGTTCCCATACCACTTCTACTTCAACAACACCTATATTGTCTATTTTTTCAACAGCCTCTTGTACCCATGTTCTTATCATCTGATGAAGAGGACAGCCTCTTGTTGATAGTGTCATTACCACTTTGACATTGCAATTTTCTTCAATAATTGCATCATAGATAAGACCCATTTCATATAGGTTGAAGCCTACTTCAGGGTCTATTACTGTGGCAGTTGCTTCGAATACTTGCTCTTTTGTTATTTCACACATATTTTTTCCTTTTATATAAATACGGTATCGAAAAATGATAATTTAATATCTTTTTTTATCTCTAATTTTTAGATACCCTCATCAATATTATCCTATGTTTAGGGTAGCCACAAGGGCGTACCCCTACAGTCATACCGATAGAACCTTACAAGTTCGATGGTTGTCCATATCCCAACATTTTAGACATTGAGAGATAGAGAAATATTGCTCCAACCATCATCAAACTCGCCCCTGCTTTAAATGAAAAGTCATTTTCAAATAGCAATCCTATACCACCAAAAACCGTACCGATAGAGCTATACCAAAACATCATTTCTGCTTGTGCTTTTGGGTACATCTCATGTAGCATTGGTACTTTCTCTTTTCCTACTAATGGAGCGAATCGTTCAAACCATACTAGAAAAGGAACTATCTTGTATAGATGTCCATTGATAAGAAACCCTATAAAACCTAGCATAAAAAACCATGCCGAAGTGTGAAGTAATGTCTTATCTCCCCCCAAAAGATAGATAATACCTAGCACCATAGATAGAATAAGTGAACCAAAACCAAATATCATTGATTTTGCCCAAATATCCAACTCTTTTCGTACGGTTAGTTTGTAGATAATATAGATTTGGTAGATATAAAATCCTACACCTATTAGTGTAGTGATATAACCAAGCCATTGAATCAAATCAACACCTATCACAGCAGAGATAAAGACAATACCAACCCCAATAGCCACGAGATTAAATCCTCGTTTGATAGGAGTCTCATCAAATCCATGTGCTAGTGAGAACATCGGTATAAGTGTCAATGAGAGACCCATGATTGTCAGAAGCACAAATCCACCAAGTACTGCATATAGATGAGCTTTTAGCATATTCTCTACATCAACAACTACTGCTCCACTTAGACCCAAAGCGATTACAAATCCTGTAATAATACCAAGTAGAAGGTAGCTGTTACTAACAGCAACAGTTTTAACAGTAATAGTATTAATCTCTGCTTTTTTTAGTGTTGCAAAGGCTTCAATCGCAAAGATAATCATTGAGCTTAGAACCAGTAGACCACCATATGAGAGTAGAGAAGGTTGTAGCCAAAAACCGATAACCATTATAGTTGCACCGATACCAAGTAGGGGTAGGATAACATAGTAGAGGTCAACCACTGCGTGACCTACCTCTAAGACTACAGGGATAAGTTGTGCCATTGCTCCAAAGATAATGACCATAACAAATCCTAGCAAGAAGAGGTGAATCCATCCTGCTACTGCCATCTCTTGATAGCTAAAAGTTGCTGAAAAAGTCAGTAGACTTATCATTGCTATTAGATAAAAGGTTACTCCTATCTTAAAGTATGGTGATACCAGTTTTAGTGGTGGTGCAAAATCTTTAGATATGGCTAACATCGCCTATTACCCAGCACAAGTGTTTTGAGTTAGGTCTGCCTTTTCACTCTCTCCTGATTTATATGAGAAAGTTATAGTGATTTTACCATCATCTGTTTTACCTCTCTCATAATCATAGTTCTCACCAATTTTATTGATAAGTCCACCAGGGAATTTATGATTTATCATTAATAGTTTTTTATTTGGACTATCAATAAGCTTAAGCCCTGCCATAGCATTAACCATCGGGTCTGGTGGCCCACATTTTGATGTATCAAACTCAAAATATTGAGTCTCCTCTATTGTGTATGTAAAAAATGGGACAGTTGCACCCATTACCTCTAATTCAGTTTTTGTTATATCGGACATATTTTCTCCTAGTTATTATTTTTCACTATTATATATATTATAAGTTATAAAAAGATTAATATAGGTCAAGAATTAAAGAGATATTATTGATTTTGCTTAATTGGATTATAATCTCTTTTCGCTATTATAGCTAAACAAAAAATAACCGTTTTTTTAAAAATAAAATAGGAGAATATAGTAGATGAAACTAAAATGCTATCCATGCAAAGAGGGTTTATATGACCCAGAATTTGAACACGATGCCTGTGGTGTGGGGTTTGTAGCCCATCTTAAAGGTGAACAGTCACATAATATTGTAGCTAAAGGTTTGGAGCTTTTGGCAAACCTAGAACACCGAGGGGCTGTGGGAGCCGAAAAGAATTCAGGTGATGGTGCAGGTATCTTGACACAGATGCCAGACAAATTTCTGCGTAGAGTTGTGAAGAAAAGTAGCAATATTGATTTACCTGAATTTGGTTCATATGGTGTTGGGGTTGTATTTGTTCCACGAGAACCAGTTGCATTTAGTGAGACACAGAGTATTGTTGAGCAGTGTATAGAGGAGTTGGGGCAAGAGTGTCTAGGTTGGAGAAAGGTTCCAACGGTCAATGAATCATTAGGTGAGACAGTTAGAGCTATTGAGCCAATTGTCAAGCAAGTTTTTATAAAAAAGGCTGATAATATTGATACAGAGACATTTGAGAGAAAGCTTTTTGTTATACGAAAATATGCACAGGCTAGAGTTACTGCTTCACCAGTTAGTGGTACGGGATATTTCTATATGCCATCTATGTCTAGTAAAACAATTTCATATAAAGGGCAGTTAATTACAGAACAGTTACCTCTGTACTTCCCTGATTTAGAGGAGGAGGATTATGAGTCAGCTATTGCTCTAGTTCACAGTAGATTCTCTACCAATACTTTTCCCTCATGGGCATTGGCTCAACCATTTAGATATATTGCTCATAATGGTGAGATAAATACCCTCAAAGGTAATATTAACTGGATGAGAGCTAGACAGTCGCTGTTGCGTTCTAAGCTATTTACAGATGATGAGCTTGATAAAATCTACCCATTTCTTATTAATGAAAAAAGAGGTAGTGATAGTTCAGTTCTTGATAATGTTATTGAGCTTCTAACTCTTGCTGGAAGGAGTCTTCCACATGTTATGACCATGATGATTCCAGAGGCGTGGAGAGATGATGAGATGACACCTGATAGACGAGCATTTTATGAGTATCATGCTACCTTTATGGAGCCTTGGGATGGTCCTGCCTCTGTGGCATTTACAGATGGCAAGGTTGTGGGTGCTACTCTCGATAGAAATGGGCTTAGACCTTCAAGGTACTCTTTAACCAAAGATAATATCTTGGTAATGGCATCAGAGCAGGGTGCTTTGGAGTTTCCAAGCGAAGATATTGTAATGAAAGGGAGATTGCAACCTGGTAAGATGTTCTTAGCAGACTTAGAGCAGGGTAGAATCATTCCTGATGAAGAGATAAAAGAGCAGATGGCAACAGCCTATCCATATAAAGAGTGGGTAGAGAAGCAGAAGATAAACCTCGATGATTTGTCACTTGATATTGAGATTTGGCAACCAAACTATGAGACTGTTAAGCAGAGACAGAAGTGTTATGGTTATACAATTGAGGATTTAAAAACAGTCATTACCCCTATGGCAAATGATGCTTATGAGGCGACTGGTTCTATGGGTAATGATGCGGCTTTGGCTGTTTTGTCTCACCGTTCAATCAACCTATATAACTACTTCCATCAGCTCTTTGCACAGGTGACCAATCCACCTATTGACCCTATTCGTGAAGAATCAGTTATGTCTTTGACCTCTTATATCGGCTCACAAGGAAATCTATTTCAACAGGTAGATGAAGATAGAAACTTTATTAAGCTCAAAACTCCGATTTTAACAAATGAGCAGATGGCAAAACTAAAAGGTGTTAGTAAGTTTAATTTTAGAGCCAAATGTATAACTACTCTTTTTGATGCACACAAAGAGGGAGATATGAGAGATGCTATTGAGAGAGTAAAAGAGGAGGCATCCAAAGCTGTAAAAGATGGATATGAGGTGATTATCCTCTCAACTAGAGGAGTTGATGAGAATTTGGCACCGATTCCAACCCTTTTAATAACTAGTGCTGTACATCAGCATCTAATTCGAGAGGGGACACGAACTAGCTGTGGACTTGTGATTGAGTCAGGAGAACCAAGAGAGATTCATCACTTTGCAACACTTATTGGATTTGGGGCAAATGCTATTAACCCATTTTTGGCATTTGAGACTATTGAGGATATGCGAAGTAGAAAGCTTATTCGTGAAGATTTGACCCAAGATGAGGCAGTGGCAAACTATATTACTGCTATTGGCAAGGGTATCTTTAAGATTATGTCAAAGATGGGTATCTCTACGATTCGTTCATATACAGGAGCTCAAATATTTGAAGCTGTGGGTCTTGGTGATAAATTGGTGGAGGAGTACTTTACAGGAACACCGTCTCGAATTGGTGGGATTGAGATAGATACACTAGAGCAGGAGACGCTTTTGTGTCACTCTTTGGCTTATCCTAAACAGATAGTTGAATCAAACGGTTTGGGTGTTGGTGGGCAGTATGCTTATCGTCAAAAGGGTGAAAATCATCTCCTCTCACCAGAAAATATCTTCTTGTTGCAACAGGCAACTAAAAAGAACAGTTATGATATTTTTAAGCAGTATACAAAGACTGTAGATAGAGTCGATGAGGAGTATATAAGTCTTAGAGGTTTGCTTGATTTCAAAGGTCAGCACCCTATAGATATAGATGAGGTTGAGCCTGTTGAAAATATTATGAAGCGATTTGCTACAGGTGCTATGAGTTATGGTTCTATCTCACAAGAGGCACACGAGACTTTGGCTATTGCTATGAACTCTATTGGGGCAAAGAGTAACACAGGTGAGGGTGGTGAAGATTTTAAGCGATTTGGAACTAATAAAAACTCAAAAATCAAACAGGTAGCATCTGGTCGATTTGGGGTAACAGCCAACTATCTTGTTAATGCAGAAGAGTTACAGATAAAACTAGCCCAAGGTGCAAAACCAGGGGAGGGTGGACAGCTACCAGGGGATAAGGTTGATGAGATTATTGGAGCAACACGGCACTCAACCCCAGGGGTGGGATTGATTTCTCCACCACCTCACCATGATATTTACTCTATTGAGGATTTAAAACAGCTAATTCATGACCTCAAAAACTCAAATGTAAATGCAAGGATAAATACTAAATTGGTTTCAGAGGTAGGTGTAGGAACTATCGCCGCAGGTGTAGCAAAAGCCTACTCCGATGTGATTTTGATTTCAGGTTTTGATGGTGGTACAGGGGCATCTCCACAGACATCCATCAAACATGCAGGTCTCCCTTGGGAACTTGGACTTTCAGAAACCCATCAAACTTTAGTTAAAAATGGTCTACGAGGTCGTATTACACTCCAAACAGATGGTCAGTTGCGTTCAGGTAGAGATATTGCTATAGCAACACTTCTTGGTGCAGAGGAGTGGGGTGTTGCTACCTCTGCATTGATAGTTGAGGGGTGTATTATGATGCGTAAGTGTCACCTCAATACTTGTCCTGTGGGAATTGCTACACAAGATAAAGATTTAAGAGCTAAATATACAGGGAAACCTGAACATGTAGTCAATTTTGTTAGATTTTTAGCAACAGAGCTTCGTGAGATTATGGCAGAGCTTGGATTTAGAACTATCAATGAGATGGTAGGAAGAGTTGATAAACTAAAAGCAAGAGAGGGTGTGCAACACTGGAAAGCAAAACATCTTCACCTTGAAAAACTTCTCTATAGAATGTATGTAAGAGAAGAGGATAGTAAATATAAGACTATAGAGCAAGACCATGGAATTGATGGGGCTTTGGATAATGGGTTGATTGAGACTATGCGAGATGCGATAGATAACAAAACCCCAACTAAAACAGAGATAACGATACGAAATATCAACCGAACTGTAGGAACGATGTTATCAGCAGAGATGACTCGAAAATATGGTGAAGAGGGTCTGCCTGAAGATACGATTTATATCAAAGCCAATGGTACAGGTGGTCAGAGTTTTGGAGCTTTTGTCAACTCAGGAATCACATTTGAGCTAGAGGGTGATGCCAATGACTACTTTGGAAAGGGTCTTTGTGGTGGTAAGTTGATTCTATATCCACCTGCAAACTCTACATTTGATGCAAATGAGACTGTGATTCTTGGAAATGTTGCATTCTATGGTGCAACAAGTGGTGAGGCGTATATCTATGGTTTTGCAGGAGAGAGATTCTGTGTGCGAAACTCTGGAGCTAGAGTGGTTGTAGGTGGTGTTGGTGACCACGGTTGTGAGTATATGACTGGTGGACGAGTAGTTATCTTGGGTGAGATTGGTAAAAACTTTGGTGCTGGTATGAGTGGAGGGATTGCTTATATCTATGATGCAGAAGATAAGTTTTCACAACGAATTAATGATGGTATGGTTGACCTTGATAGAATTGAGACCGATTCAGACTCTGATGAGGTTAGAGGGATGATTGAAAAATTTGTAAAATATACAGAGTCAAAAGAGGCTAAAGTTATATTGGAAGATTGGGAAAATAGTAAATCTAAGTTTATAAAAGTTATGCCAAGAGACTATAAACGAGTATTGGAAAAAAAAGCCATAGAGGCAGTGGAAGAAGATAGAGTGTTAGAGTTAGCAGGAGAGGAGCAGTAAGATGGGTAAAGTAACAGGATTTAAAGAGTACGAGCGAAAAAATTTCACTCTTGCTCCAGTTGAAGAGAGAGTAAAGCACTATAATGAATTTACAACTCCTCTTGGAAAAGAGGAGATGGAGGAGCAGGGTGCTAGATGTATGGATTGTGGTGTGCCATTTTGTCACAGTAACTACGGTTGCCCTATAGGCAATCTAATTCCACAGTTCAATGACCAAGTCTATAGAGGTCAGTGGTATTACGCGTTTAGAACACTAATGAGTACCAATAACTTCCCAGAGTTCACAGGTCGTATCTGCCCTGCAACTTGTGAGACAGCATGTGTATTAGGAATGAATGAAACAGCCGTAGGGATTAAAAATATAGAGTACTCTATTATCGAAAAAGCATACACAGAGGGTTGGATGAGACCTCAAATCCCTGCTGTAAAAACAGGCAAAACAGTAGCCGTTGTAGGAAGTGGCCCAGCAGGTCTAGCTGTTGCTAATCAACTATGTAAAGCAGGTCATACAGTTAGCGTATATGAGAAAGATTCTCGTATAGGTGGACTTGTTCGTTATGGGATTCCCAACTTCAAACTAGACAAGCAAAAAGTGGTTCAAAGACGAGTTGACCTTATGGAACAAGAGGGTGTAAGATTTATACCAAATGCAAATGTGGGTGTAACCCTACCTATCAAAGTGCTACAAGAGACCTATAACGCAGTAGTTATCACAACAGGAGCAGGAAACCCAAGAGACCTACCTATAGAAAACAGAGATGCAAAAGGTATTCATTTTGCTATGGAGTTCCTATCACAATCAAACAGCCGAGTAGAGGGTGAATCATTCTCTACAAAAGATGAAATCTTAGCAACAGACAAGCATGTAGTAGTCATTGGTGGAGGAGATACAGGAAGTGACTGCGTAGGAAACTCAATCCGTCAAGGTGCAAAGAGTGTAACACAGATTGAGCTTATGCCAAAATCACCTGATGAGCGAACCGATGATATGCCTTGGCCTACCTATCCAAGACTCTTTAGGCTATCTACCTCACAAGCAGAGGGGAGTACTACAGATTTTAAAATGGATTTTAATGTATTATCAAAATCGTTCATAAAAGATGAAAATGGAAATGTAACAGGTATCAACTGTGTTTATATAGAGTGGGAAGGACGAGGATTCAAAGAGATAGAGGGAACAGAGTTTGTGCTAAAAGCAGACTTGGTTCTACTAGCTATGGGATTCCTTGGACCATTGCAAGATGATGTTATCAAAGAGATAAATTTAGAAACAGACCAAAGAAGCAATATCAAAACTAATGGATTTGCTACCTCTGTAGAGGGTGTATTTAGTGCAGGAGATAGCCGAAGAGGTCAATCATTAGTCGTTTGGGCAATCCATGAGGGGCGTGAGTGTGCTGTAGAGGTCGATGAGTATTTGACTGGGCAGAGGAGTATGCTTAACTCTAAGACTAAAGCACATTGTGAGGTTTAGTAGACTACTTGGAAAGTGAGAATTAGTCAGGTTGTAATAGACATAACCATTAAAAGTATTACAATTTGACATATTTCTTAACTATAAAATAATTTTATTGTATAATACATACAATAAATGAATTAACTATTTGGATATAAATATGACTATAAAATATTATCAAAAAAATAATTTCAGTGAAAAATGGATAGATAAAAAACTTTTATACCCAAATACCACCATTCGATTAGCAACCATGTTTTCAGGTATTGGAGCTGTTGAATTTGCACTAAAACGATTACAATTAAAGAGTGAAATAATTTTTGCTTCA
>FPHE01000125.1_pt1 | contig 13024 bp, 12 predicted proteins | sample 1057201 | NCBI WGS metagenome assembly FPHE01 (sample SAMEA4473311, study PRJEB15554) | hydrothermal vent metagenome | biome: marine basaltic hydrothermal vent biome; feature: marine hydrothermal vent; material: water | place: Pacific Ocean | collected 2011-06-14/2011-07-23 | depth 1155 m
CCTATGCATGGTGGCTACTACTTAGAGGTTAGCTCCCCAGGTATTGAGCGAAAACTGGAGAATCCTACGCATTTTATGTCAGCTATTGGAGAGAGAGTAAAGTTTAAAATCAATGGTGGAGATAAAGAGAGAGGGCTAATAACCTCTGCTGATGAGAGAGGTTTTAGTATTGAGAAAAAAGGTGAAGATATTCATTTTGAGTATGCTAATATATCTAAGGCTAAGACCTATTTTGAGTGGAATAAGGCTTAATTAATTTCATTTTATTTTGAATATATTAACCCTTATATATTCAAAATCTATCTTTATTACATACATTTTGAAATTATTACGCTATAATTATTCAAAATCTATACTTTAGGACTCTATTATGATAGGTAGAAAAAAAGAGATAAATGAGTTAACTAGGCTCTGTGAAGATAAAGAGAGTAGATTAGCCGTAATCTATGGTCGAAGACGAATAGGAAAAACTTATCTAGTTGATTATATGTTCAAAGAGCATAGAGATGATTGTCTCTTTTTTGAGTTTACAGGGAGTGATAATCAAGATGCAATTGCCCAACGAACAAATTTTATAGAAGCGATATATGATTGGTTTAAAGCCGAACCATCCAAAGAGATTAAGAGTTGGACAGATGCTTTTATCTTTTTGAAACGAACTATCAATCAAGAGATTGAAAATCGAAAGCATAAAGGCAAAGTGGTTATTTTTTTGGATGAGGTAGCTTGGATAGATAGGCATAACAAAGCGAAATTTTTAAGTGCTTTTGGTCACTTCTATAACACATATTGCAAAAAGAGCAAACAGTTTTTGGTGATACTTTGTGGTTCTAATGCCTCTTGGATAAAAAATAGAATTTTAAAAGATAGTAGAGGTTCACTCTACCAAAGAGTTGATAGAGAGATTCCTATGAAGCCTTTTACTTTAGAGGAGACAAAAGAGTATCTTGTTAAAGGGAAGAGATTTGATATTGATAACAGGTCTGTGACCGAGATATATATGATTTTAGGAGGGGTTGCCAAATATCTTGACCTCCTTGACTCTAGCCAATCCATAGCCCAAAATATAGATAGACTCTTTTTTGAGATACATGCACCTCTCTATGGTGAGTATGATGCTATTTTTAAATCACTTTTTTATGATAGGTCTTTTTATCACAAAGAGATAGTTAATCGATTGTGTAGCAAACAGTCAGGATATACCATTGCCGAGTTGGCAAAATTTATCAACAAAAATAGCTCTGATAGCACCAATAGGATATTAAGAAATACAATTGATGAGCTGATAGATACAGGTTTTATAAGACCTATCAATAAACTATATAACAAAACAAAAGATAGCCGATTTATTATCGCAGACCCTTTTTCTCTCTTTTATAACAGATGGGTATCGGTATTGAGCAAAAATGATATTGCTACATTGACCAACTACTATAATAGTAGCATTAACACTCAAAAGTATGCCATTTGGTCAGGTTATGCCTTTGAGATGGTTTGCATTATAAACATAGAGCTATATCTGAAGATAAGAGGGCTGAGTGGAGTCTATAAGAGTGTTAGATACTGGAATCATATAGCAAAAAATGAGGATGAGCAGGGGTGTCAAATTGATATGCTTGTGGAGTATGAGAATTCTGTTTATGATATTGTGGAGTGTAAATTTTATAATAGAGAGTTTATCATAGATAAGAGTGATGCCCAAAAGATGCAAAATAGAGTAGAGATGTTTAAAAAATATGGAATTAGAGCCAAGAGTAGATATGATATTAAATTGGTGTTTTTGACCTCTTATGGGGTTAAGATTAATAGGTATTATAATGCTTTGAATGTGGCTGATACTGTTTCGTTGGATGATTTGATTTGATTTGAAGTTCTTAGGATTATTAAAATGAATTTATATTCCAAACTCGTAGGTCGGGTTGCCCTCAACCCGACATCTGCTTATATTGTTAATACATTTTATCGTTAAATGACAACCTTATATGCGAATATTTCTTATCTGTATGAGCTTTTTATTTATGCCAATTTATGTCGGGTTGAGGGCAACCCGACCTACGGACTTACCCAAAATATGATGTAGAAACATTATCTGTGCATATATAGGAGCAAAGATATTTAGTATCGGTATATAATTAAAAAGAGATGCAATCATAGCAATGGGAGTTGATTTTTTGTTTCTCTTCTTTAGAAGCTTTTTATCAGAGATAAAGAGTCCACCTACATCATATACTGTTGGTTCTTTTAATAAGATTGACCATAGATATAGCATAACAACTTGACCAAAGATAGGTATAAAAATCAGAGGCAATAGGATTATAAAAAGTATAATAAAGACTACAATTGACTTTAGGGTTACGAATATAGACCCCATAATAGGCACAGAGTATATCTCTCTATGCTGTGGGTAGTGCTTTTTTGCCAAAGAGATTAGAAGTTTTTCACTAAAGAGTGAGGTGAGGATAGATATAGTGATGATAATCATTGTATATCCAACAAGAGGCGCAGCTATATAGGTAATTGTATCCAAAGCCCAATCCCATGGAATCCATGTGAGGTAAGAGGTGATGAAATTTTCAAACTCTTCCCAAAATTTCCATAAAATAATAACCCATATAAGGGTAGAACTTATCCCTATTGTAAAGATAAATGTTAAAACCTTTAGGCTTAGAATATCTTTTGTAGTTTTTCCAATAGTCTTAATCATTACTTTCCTACAGACCCCAATAGTCCTTTAATAGCCCCTTGAATATCAGCAGGATAGACTACAAATTTAGAGTTAGGAGAATGAGACATCTTCTCTAAGGTATTGATATATCTGTCTCCTAGTAGGAACATGGCAGGTAGCTCTTTGCCATCTGTTGCATCAGCAATCATCTCCATGGCTGTAGCAGATGCTTGGGCTAAAGCTATTTGGGCTTGGGCTTCTAGTTTGGAAGCCTCTAGTTCTCCTTGTGCCTCTAAGATAGCTGCATTTTTATTACCCTCTGCTGTGGTCTCTATGGCTCTTCGCTCTCTCTCTGCCGCTGCTTGGCGTTCCATAGAGTCCTGCATAGAAGCACTTGGATTGATGTCTTGAATCTCTACAGATTTGACAGTCACTCCCCAATCTGCCACATCATCTATAATACTATCTTTTAGTCTAGCTTTTATTATCTCACGATTTGAGAGTGCTTCATCTAGTGCCATCTCTCCAATAATAGACCTTAGAGTAGTCATAATGAGACTAGATATTGCTAATTTGAAATTTTCAACTCCATATATAGCATCTTTTGGGTTGGTAACACGCACAAAAGCGATAGCATTAGTACGGATAACGGCGTTGTCTCTAGTTATGACCTCTTGTTGAGGAATATCCATAATAATATCTCGTGTAGAGATTTTAGCTCTTACAGTCTCTATAAAAGGGATAATTAGATTTAGCCCAGGGGTGAGTGTTTGGCTAAATTTTCCTAATTTTTCAATAACCCACTCTTCACCCTGTGGGACGATTTTAATTCCTTTGTATAGGGTAACAATAACTCCAAAGAGTAGTATGACTAATATATTTAAAGCTTCCATTTTTTATCCTTTATATCTCTTTAACCTCAATAAGTTGACCTTTTATCTCAACTATCTTAACTCTACTTGTTAGATTAATATTCTCTTTTGCAGTTGCATGCCATATAGTATTGCCCAAAACTGGTCTATCAAATCTAACCTTTCCTCTACCATAAGCTGGTATAGGCTCTTCTATAGTACCTTTTGTTTTTAATGAGTAGTTAGATTGCCCTGACTCCTCTACTCTCTTATCTCTTAGATATTTAAACCATATAGCAATAGATAACAAAGATAGTATCATCCATATTATAAGTTCTATCTCTAAACTAACAGGATAAAAATAAGATAATGAGCCCACAATTATAGCAGAAACACCTAATCCTAATATAAAAAAAGTCCCTGTAAATATCTCTAAAATAATAAGTGAAAGACCAAATATAATCCAGTGCCACCAGAGTAGATTTTCGGTTAAAAATTCTAACATAATATCTCCAAAATAAATATAATTCGTTAAAACATATTATACCCATAATTATTTTAAGTGTATAAGCAACCTTACGCTATAATCGCGAAATTTTTTAAACCGTATAAGGAAAACGATGGAACATTTAAATGTATATTATGACAAAGATTGTAATTTAGATATTATCAAATCAAAAACAGTGGCAATGATTGGTTTTGGTAGTCAAGGACACGCACACGCAGAAAACTTAAGAGATAGTGGTGTTAATGTTATTGTTGGACTAAGAGTTGGTGGTAGCTCATGGGCAAAAGCAGAAGCAAAAGGTTTTGAAGTTCTTACTATAGAAGAGGCATCTGCAAAAGGTGACATCGTGGTTATACTGCTTCCAGATGAGAATCAAAAAGAGATTTATGAGGCACAGATTGCTCCACATCTAAAATCAGGTGCAACTATCTCATTTGGACATGGTTTCTCTATTCACTATGGTAGAATCAACCCTGCATCAGACATCAATGTAATGATGGTAGCTCCAAAAGCCCCAGGGCATACTGTAAGAAGTGAGTTTGTAAGAGGTGGTGGTATTCCTGACCTTATTGCTGTTGCACAAGACCCAAGTGGAGAGACAAAAGAGTTAGCAAAATCTTATGCTTCAGCTATTGGTGGTGGTAGAACAGGTATTATTGAGACCACATTCAAAGATGAGACAGAGACAGACCTTTTTGGTGAACAAGCTGTTCTTTGTGGTGGTATCACAGCACTAATCCAAGCTGGTTTTGAAACACTTACAGAAGCAGGATACCCACCTGAGATGGCATATTTTGAGTGTCTTCATGAGACAAAACTTATTGTTGACCTTATTTTTGAGGGTGGTATAGCAGATATGAGATACTCTATCTCAAACACAGCAGAGTATGGTGATATGGTAAGTGGACCAAGAGTTATCAATGCAGAGTCTAAAAAGGCTATGAGAGATATTCTAAAAGAGATTCAAAATGGTCAATTTGCAAAAGATTTTGTACTTGAAGGTCAAGCAGGTTATCCTAGAATGAATGCAGAGAGAAGAAATCTAAAAGAGACCAAGCTAGAGAAAACAGGAAAGAGACTTAGAGCTATGATGCCTTGGATTAAACAGAATAAGATAGTAGACCAAGAGACTAACTAAAAATAGGTATTAGGGCAATCCAAGTACAAGAGATTGCCCCTACATAAACAAAAGAGCCATCCGAATCTCATAATAGCTAACCTCCTCATTCAGTGCATCAAAGATAGGTTTTAATCTAATTGTTCCATCTTCAGAAAAGTTATTCTCATCTTTCTCCAACTTTATACGCTTGATGGTTTTTACAATCTTCTTGAAAGTTTTAGATTTAGGCTTAAATTTACTCAAATCTAAACTCTTATCCTCTTTTTTGAGTCTGGTTAGATGATTGACAATCGTCTCCTCTAGTAATCCTCTCGCTTTGGCTAGTTTGCTAATGCTGTTGACCTTAGAGAGTAGATTTTTAGTTTCCATATATGTTGAAGTTTTCTTTTTTATAAAAACCTTTTTGGACTCTATAGCCTCTCTCTCCTTTTTTATCTCTTTTATATTTACTGTTCCACCAAGTTTTCGTATATACTCTTTATGTTTTCTATCTAAATTAGCAATCTTATCTATCTCTTCTGTAGCTTTACTGGAAGCAGATTTGATTCTACTATCTACTTTTAGGATTAGTGGGTCAACTCGTAGTGCCATATCATTTAGACCTATTAGCCTAAGTCCATCTATGCTTTTTATCCGTGATAGTGCTACATATCCTTGTCCAGTCTCAAAAGTCCTAGATAGGTCTATCTCTACAGCATCTAGTGTCATTCCTTGGGATTTATGGATAGTTATCGCCCATGCTAGACGCAGAGGAATTTGAGATATAGAGGCTATCTTTGACCCCTCATCATCCTCTATTGACCACTCATCATAAGTGACAAATATCTTATCTCCTGATGCAGTCTCTACGATAGGTAATCCATCTGATTTATTGAAACCTATTACTACTCCTGTTGTACCATTGACATATTTCTGCTCTGGAGAGTTTTTGATAAAGATAACAACAGCACCTTGTTTTAGAGTCACTACCTCCATAACCATAGATGTATGGAATATCTTATCTATATGTTTTTTTGAACCTTTTGAGGTATGGTTATACTCTCTTGCAGGAGCTTTTAGCTTATTTAGTTCACTGTTGTTAATCCTATCTACATCCATATTGTGTGTATATAGTCTTGTTGGGTTATAGTTTGTATCTAAAATTTTTAGATGGCAAGATTGTAGATTTTGATATGTTTTATCTGATATTTGACCTGCTCGTATATCATCAAGTATATCTATAAGCACATCATCCTTTTGTCGAAACTTGACATCGAGATAGCAGGTTCTAAAATCTAAATCTCTCCAAGAGGGTGATTGCCAAGAGAATCTCTTCTCTTTTGGCTCTTTTGAGACAGGGGGAAGCTGAAAAAAATCACCACATGCTATAACCTGAACACCCCCAAAAGGTTTTGGTGAGTTTTTAAAAGCTTGGAGAATTCTATCCATAGTAGAGAATAGTTCAGGAGAGACCATTGAAATCTCATCTATAATCAATACCTCAAAGTTCTCAAATCGCTTTTTGAGATATTTTTTAGAGAGGAGAAGCTCAATAAACTTATTATCAATAATTTCACGAATACCTAGACCAAAAAATGAGTGGATAGTCTGCCCTTTTAGGTGAGAGGCCGCTATACCTGTAGGTGCTATTATAGCAGGTATAATTTTTCTCTCTTTTAGATATTCTATATATAAATTTAGTAGATAGGTTTTACCTGTACCTGCTGAACCTGTTATGAAAACATTCTTTCCTGTTTTTAGAATATTTAAGGCTGTTGACTGTTTCATTAGCAAATTCCTTTTTTAAAGTGTATTTTATCTGTTTATTCTTGTTCTTATCAAAAATATTTCAAATTGTCATGTAATTTATTAACTTATTTTATGCTATTATCCCATATTTAAAAAAAAATGGAAAAATTATGGATAGAGTTAAATCATTTTTGGAGAGTTATCGACTTATAATATATGCATTTATAATAGGTTTAGGTTTTTATATTTTGGCACTATCTGCCTTTTCAGATGTTCAGGCTAGATTGGTTGGAGTTATTGCTTTTTTGGTGACACTTTGGACTAACAACGGTCTGCATATGGGGGTAGTTTCTCTATTGCCTATACTGCTTTTTCCTATGTTTGGTTTGGTTGACCCAAAGGATGTGGTTACTAACTACTCCAAGACAACAATATTTCTCTTTATAGGTGGATTTTTACTAGCGATTGCCACCGAAAAATCAGAACTCCACAAGAGATTGGCTACAAAACTTCTTTCTATATTCCCAAACTCTCCAAGGGGTGTTCTACTCTCTTTGATGATAACAGCAGGGATTCTTAGTTCTATATTGTCTGATACTACAACAGCCCTTTTGATTATCCCAATCGCAGCATTTTTGACAGATAATGTTGATTATAAGTTTCGTCTACTTTTGGGTGTTGCTTACGCCTCTTTGATAGGAGGGATTATTACACCTGTGGGGACTCCACCTAACTTGATATTGATGGATTTTATAGAGACTAAGGGGCTAGAGATGATTCCATTTGCTACATGGATTGTAATGATGCTACCTTTGGCAATTATGATGATGGTGGCAGCTTCTGAGATTCTGCTCTATGGGTTCAAAAAAGAGAATTTTAAGTTGGTCAAGATAGATATGACCAAAAAGCCTTTGACTCAAAATCAGAAAAAACTAGTTTGGATACTCTCTTCATTGGCTATGATACTAGCTCTTAATCCTATTTTAAAATATTTTTTTGGTATTGTGATTAATGAGAAGTTGACACTATTAGCTTTTGGATTATTTCTATTTCTTCCAAAAGTTGACCTATTGGAGTGGAAAGAGGATTTTATGAAGATTCCATTTGCTATTATTTTTCTCTTTGGTGCAGGATTCTCTATAGCGATGGCATTTCAAAAAACAGGATTGGCAACCGAGATAGCCAATATCTTGGTTAGTTTCAACTATCTACCTCCAATTGTCTTGATGTTAATTATTGGCTCTGGTGTAGTTTTTGCTACAGAACTCACAAGTAATACAGCTTTGACCTCTATTATGATACCTATTATCTATCCATTTGCTGTCAAAAGTGGGCTTGACCCAACACTATTTATGCTTATTGTTGCTATCTCTGCTAGTTACGCCTTTATGTTACCAATTGCCACTGCTCCAAATGCCATAGCAATGTCTACAGGGCATGTGAGTACTACACAGATGGCAAAGAGAGGAATCTTTTTAAATATCTTTGGAATTATAATTACATTTACAGTAGCCTTGACCTACTGGAGGCTATTCTTATAGGGTGTTGTGCTTCACAACACCATTATTCATTTAATTAGACAACTTTTGTCCAAAAAAAATAGTATAATTCCCCCATATAATCTAAAGGACTTAAACAATGAAAAAAATGATACTGCTATTTTCTCACAAACTAACAGCAGAGCAGATAGCTGATGCCAAAGCTTCTTTGGGGGTAGAGGAGTTTGTGGCTCTTGATAATGATTTACAAAATATCTGGTCAAATATTCCTGCTAGTTTAGAAAATTTAAGCGATTATCTACAACCTATTCGAGATTTTTTAACGGCAGATATCCAAAAGGGTGATGTGGCATTGGTTCAAGGGGATTTTGGGGCTACTTGTGCTATTGCTTCGTTTGTTAAATCTTTGGGTGGGGTGGCTGTTTATGCTACTACTAAACGAGATGTGGTTGAGAAAGAGATAGATGGCAAGATTGTTAAAACTTCGGTTTTTGAGCATGTTAGATTTAGAGAGTTTTAGGGGGGAGAAGAGATGAAAAAGGCAGTTATTACAATTTTAGGAATGATAGGTACTCCAAGAGAGGGTCAAGAGAGAGCAGAGTATTATTTATCTAATAGTTTAAAAAATGATGGTTTTATTCTAGCAAAAGATAGATATACAAATATGTTACCACTTTTGATTGATAATTTTAAAGATAATTATGGGAGTATTGAGTGTATATATACAAAAGATGCAAAAAATACTCAATCTAAAGTTTTAGAGTATGAAAAGTTGGATTTTAATATAGAAAAAAATGGTCTATATATCTCTGATAATGAAGAGGATATAGAGGCTCAATACTCCTATTTTTTAGAAAAATATAATGAAGTTATAGAGAAGTATGATAGAGTGATTATTGATGTGAGTCATGGGTTTAGACATCTTCCAATTTTAGCCACTGTCAATATGATTATGCAAAATATTAAAGACCCTAAAAAGATAGAGTATATATTTTTTGCTAAAGAGATAAAGAGATTCTCTAAGTATGAAGTTATAGATTTAAAAGAGTATTTAGAGTTGGCAAACCTCTCTTTTCTACTCTCTAGTTTTAACCAAAACTATACAGTTTCATCAAATATTCGTTTTAAAAATCCTTTATATCGAAAAATAGCACAAGAATTGGCTGAATTCTCGCATCATTTTTTATCTAATTCTTTAAAACCATTGATTGAGGGTAATTTAATATCTGATATTATTGATAACTTAGAAGAGCTACAAAAAGATAGAACAATAGAGAATTTTAAACATTATATTGAAGTTATAATTTATCATTTAGAGGATATAAGACAATTAAAACATCAAAAAGAGTGGAAAAAGCTCTATGAAATTTCAAAAATCATGGATAAAAGAGGTTATCAACTTAATGCGATTACACTTCTTTTTGAGGCTCTTGGTTTTTACTGTTTAGAGTCTTTGGCATATATTGAAATAGTTGGAAAGCGTACTAAAGAGTATTATGGATATATAAAACAAAAACGAAGACCTGAGAATATATACTCAACCTATACCATGACAAACCAAATAAGAACTTTAGTAAAAATTCAAAATAGATTTAATGTTAGTGATGAGCGACTTTTTATTGGTAGTGATGAGATAAAAGATACTATTATTGAGTATTTAGATGATGTTAATCAGATACATAAATTTAAAACTTTTATACAAGATTTAGAAGCTTTAAGAAATAATTTAGCACATGGAAATAGTAGCATTAAAATAGAAGATGTAAAAAAATCTTATAGAAATCATTTAAATATATTTAAAGATTTATGTATAGATAAAGATATTTTCTCTACAGCAAAAAAATTTAATAATATAAATCCAGTTGAGAGATTACAAAATAGATGGCAATAACAAAAAAAATAAACGCCCTTTTTCGCCTAATGGAGCTTTTCCTAACCCAAAAAGAGATAAGCTCTTATGATAAGAATATACTCAATGAATTTGGATGTGATAGAAAAACGCTAGAGCGATACCTTAGTGAGATAGAATCCATGTATGGGCATATTATTACCATAAAACAGGGGCATAAAAAGAGTTGGAAGCTAATTCGAGTCTCTGATATATTTAGTGAATTTATTGAAAATAGTGATGATATATCCCATCTTTTTTGGATGGCAAATGAGTTTAATAGCGAGATTTTCAAAGAGTTAGAAACGAGTACCCTCTCTCGTATTTCCAAGAGTGACAAAAATGTTTTTTTGTTTAAAAACTCCATAATGGAAGAGATAGAAGACAAAAAGAGAAATCAGATTTTTAAAAACCTAAAATCGGCTATTCGTAACCATGAGTATAGAGATATAATCTATAACTACAACGAAGAGCGTTACGAAAAAAATATTAAGTGTCTAAAGTTGGTTTTTATGAACAATAATTGGTATCTAGCTCTTATTGATGAGAATGCAAAGTTGAAGTTTAGGCGACTTAGTTTTATTCAAGAGGTTAGATACGCTTCAAAAAATAGTTTTCAAAAAAAAGATATAAAACCCTATTTGGAGTTTTTAAAAAATGTTCAAAACTCTATGACACTTTATGGTGTCACACCAAAAGTAGCAACCATAAAAGCCACATCAACTATAGCAAAATATTTTGAACTCAATATGAAAAAATTTTTGCCCTCACAGCAGTTTAAAAAAAGATGTAATGATGGAGGTGTGATTTTTACTGTTAGCTATACCCAAGAGTTAGAGATACTTCCTTTTGTGCAGAAGTGGTTGCCCGATTTAATTATTCTTGAACCTAAAGAGCTTAGAAAAGCTTATATCAAAAAATTAAATGCTACTTTGGGAAATTATCTGAGTTAAACTGTGTATTTGTGACCTGACCCTATCTTTTGACCTGACCCTATCTTTTGGAATAAAAATTGTGTTGATTTTTATAGTTTTTTAGCTTATATATGGCTTAAATTGCAAACCCCAGGTCTGGGGTTTGCAATTTAAGCCACCTTTAAACTCACTTTACTATCCCTGTTTTGTTCCACTCTCTCTAATCCATAAAGCTCCTTTCTTTGGGCTTGTATAGTAGTTCCTATCTTCTTCTTGCTCCATTTGTTAATCATATCTACATTGACAGTTTCTAACGCCTTTTTAAGTCCAGTCGTTGTTGTTTTTGATACCATTGCACCAACAGATAGTATAAGATTTGTAAAACTACTCTTTGACTGTTCCTTCTCCAAAAATTTCAATTTGCCAAATAGTGACTCTATAAGTTGGCTACTATGTAGCAATCTCTCATTTTCATTACAAACTTTTTGTTGCTCTTTTATAAAACTTAAGATTTGAGTAGCTAATCCTTTTGCTTCAGCCGTTTTTAGACTCAATAGTTTATATCCATGTAGTTCATAAAACTTCTCATAGCTATCTTGTTGGAGACCATGAATATTCATAAATCTTTCAATTAGCTCAAATACCACTACCATTTCACTCCACGCCTCTATACTTTTTTCAAGTTGTGCAACATCCTTGATTATACTCTCTAGTTTTATCTCATCATCTGTTTTTGTTTTAGTGTTTTGAAGATTTTCATATTTTATCAATATCTTGTCTCCCCACCTGACTAAATCTTCAATATTCATATATCTTGCTTTCTCTTTCTGTTTTGGTGGTCTATATCCTGCAATTTCTGTATTTTGTAATTTTTTAACTACAAAATTGGCAAATAATTTAAATTCACTCCATTCCTTATCTGATTCAACTATACCTTTTATAAGAAGTGCAATTTTATGTTTCAAGTCATACACATGTACTGTATTTGAAGATTTCTCTTGAAATTTTTCTATTCCTAATTTTATATCACTTCCCATATCAGAGACTATAGCTCTTGGTTTTCCTGTTTTTTTGGTGGCTTCTTTTATCTGCTCATGGACTATCTCACCTGTTGATTTTTTAACTGGCTGCAAATCTATAATTTCTGTATCTTCATATCTCAAAGCCCTATTTTTCGGTAAGTCTTTAACTCTTACTCCAACTATCAGTAGAAGTTTATCTTTGCCCATTTGGATTGAGTGGTCGATTATGTATATCCAATCATTAGCTATTGTCTGTTCTTTTGTTAGATTATAATATCCTAACTTTAGCATCCATAGTTTGCCTGAATTTATTGAAGGTGTTCTTTTTAAATTAAACATTAGGGGAAGGATTTTTGATGATGCGTTCATGCTGATAGAAAATGAGAGTACCAACTCTATAAACCTCTCTATAGCTTCGACTTGATAGCTATAATTTTTAGCTCTTATTGGTTCATGTTCAAGTTCTACTAATTGATTTTTTTTTCTACGGGTTTATTATTTATCTCTTCTAACGCATCCTCTGCTTTTTTTGCTCTCTCTTTCCAATCCTCTTTTCTCTGCTTCAAATCATTAATCTGATTCTTTGCTCTCTTTAACTCTTTTGTCTTTTCAAAATATTTATTTTTCCATTTATCTCTACTTGTTTCAAAAAATTTTACTAATTTCTTTAATGGGCTTTTATAGGTTTTTTCTTGCATCTGTTTTACTTTGTTTTGGAATAAATATAGTGTTGATTTTTATAGTTTTTTAGCTGTTGTTTTGCTTAAATTGCAAATTCCACCCCCGACCTGGGGTTTGCAATTTAAGCCACCTTTAAACTCACTTTACT
>FPHE01000097.1_pt1 | contig 13020 bp, 3 predicted proteins | sample 1057201 | NCBI WGS metagenome assembly FPHE01 (sample SAMEA4473311, study PRJEB15554) | hydrothermal vent metagenome | biome: marine basaltic hydrothermal vent biome; feature: marine hydrothermal vent; material: water | place: Pacific Ocean | collected 2011-06-14/2011-07-23 | depth 1155 m
ATCTGCGCCTGATGTATCCAAATCAATCGTTGTTTTCCCATTATCTCCAATAGTTCCCTTTTTAACACCATTTACCCAAACAGTCGCTCCAACTTCTCCATTTACCTCTACGCTTTGAGTATTGTTAGTTGTTTTAGTTGGTGCTGTTGTTAGTGTTGCCTTTTTGGGAGCTTTAGTATCACTTATATCTGTACAAATAGAGTTTTTAATAGTATTTTTATAATTCCAAGATGAAGATGGATCAAAAGCATTCATTACAACAATTGTACTTTTAAAATTTGGATAAACGTCGTAACTATCTCCAGTTTTTATACCAAATCCTATTAATCCTTCTTTCCCATTTTCTCCACTATTGTCATTTAACCCTTTTGCTAAACAAAATTTTCTATGTCCCCATGAAGATTTATCAGCATATATCCAATTATATATAGCTTTTGCAATAGGGTTTTTTGTATAAGAAGCTGAACCTGCCGCAGCATATAAGTTTTCAGCAAATTGAAAAAAGTCTTTATTGTTTTTTATCTCACTTACTTTATCTAATCTATCCCAAGGGCTTCCATCTTCATTATGTCCAAACTTACCCTTAGTATAAAGTAAATCTGCATAATCCTGTGCAACCTTTACAACATTTAAATCAATACCTTCAAATGGTTTGAGTCCTCTGTCATATCGCTCAGAGTTTAATAAGAACAACGCTTTTTCTTGAACAGTCATAGCATCCCACTTTGACTGTGATGGCATAATTAGCTTCTTACTAATTGTTGAATCTTTACTTCTTGCATTATTAAATGCCTCTTCAATATCTTTAACAGTTTCCCCAGTTGCACTATACTCTATATTGTCTGATGGAAAGTTATCTACAAAGTTTGAATCATCACTTATATTTGAATGATTACACTCATTTGAATTATTTTGATTATTTTCACTACTCTTAGCCTCAACAATAACTGTTCTTACAATTTGAGTTGCATTATTTCCTGCACTATCGTTTACATCATAAGTAACATTATAGGTTCCTACGGTATTTACATTAACAGAATTACTTACAACTATATTAGCTGTAATATCTCCATCTTTATCATCACTTGCTGTTGCTCCTACATCTGTATAAGGAGTTCCTTCTATTATTGTGACAGTTAACTCTCCTATTAAAGTAATAATGGGTTTAGTTGTATCATTATTATTAAGTTGACTCTCTCCATCTTTAATTACATCACTTAAACTATTATCAGTTAAAGTTCCCTCTTGACTTTGCCAAAATCTATTAATCTCTTGAACAATAGATTTAGTCTCTTTTTTTACCTCTTGAATTAAATCTTTATCAAAAATATCATTCTTTTCCATGGTGCTATCTAAAGCAATAATTAAAGCATTATCGCCTTTTTTAATTGCATCTTTTTTTATTTTTCTAAGTGTTTTTCCTAAAGCTCTATATGTTTTTAAAATAGACTTTTTAAGGTTTTTAACTTGACCTTTCATAGCTTTTTTCATTTCTTTAGCCGATTTATGTAGTTGCAAAGAGCTACTTAACAGACTTTTGTCTCCTGCTTTTGCTAAGTCAATGGGATTTTTATTTAGCAAACTCTCTTTAATTCCAAAAAGTTCTGCTAAATTCTTTTTTATTAAAGCTATTTTCTCATTTAAAGAAGAGAGTCTTTTTCTATTAGTCTTTTGAAGTTTATTTGCGTTTGTTTCATCTAATTCATCAAAAAGTGATTGAGCTATTAGTGTAGAAAAAGGAGTAATATAGGTTAAGTTACTATCCTCTCTTATAGCCATAAGATAATCTTCAAAAACTTCTTGGGTTCTAATATCTTTTCCATTATACACGACTAAAGGAGCAGTTTTGTTTAAGTAGTTTTCATCTTTCCTATCTTTTGAGGTAAGTATTAAGCTATAACTTCCATCAGCTTTTGTTTTTGTTGAGGGTTCATTATTGTCTAATTCATTATCTCTATCTAAATCTAAAAAGAGTATTGCTCCTGAAATTTCTCCATCAATTACTTTACCTGTTAGTGTTGAGTTATTTTCACTTGAATTGTTGTTATGAGTTAAGTTATTATCATTTGAACTATTGTCGGTTGAGTTGTTCTCATTCAATACTTTTGTTTGATTACTTTCTACTATCTTGCTTGTAGAATCTCCACATCCTACAAGTAAAAATAGACTTAAAATTAAAAATCCAATTGTCTGTTTCATTTTTTTCCCTTATTATTTAATTCCCTGAAAAGCCCTCAATGCTTGGGCTAGGGCTTGTTGTTACTCCTGTGTCTAAATCGTCACTTAGTCCACCTTCACTATCATAAATATTCACACCATCTACAGCACCAATACCTACAACACCAGCTTTCCAAGCACTAAGCCAAGATTTTGTATCTACTTCAAGAATAGCAGAGGTACAAATAGCCAACATATCTGTTTTTGTTTTACCACTCTGTTTCATACAAACATCATATTTATCATTTTCAGTAGCTCTATCTCTAGCTTCACGATGTAAAATTTTATATACATCAAGACCATCTCCATCTAAAAATGGGTATTCAGCCTTTACAGAACCATTATCTTCATAATATTTAGAATTTTTCGCTTTAAACTCTGTTAAATAGTTTGCATCAATCCATCTAGGAAGTTGATTGAACATCATAAGTCGTCCTGCATTTCCACCATCTGCCCAAGGTTGTTCTTTGGCTAAAACAGTAGCCACATTAGCAATGCTTTTTTGGGTTCTATTAAATCGCTTTTGTTGATGTCCTGCCATGACATTGTTAGCAACTTCTGTTGAACCTGGAATTGTTAACCAACTCTCAACCATGTTATGTCCCATCTCATGCCATAATAAAAAACTATTTGTTGGGTCTTGTGGAAATGTTGTTTTGCTTGGCTTCCAATTCATTACCATGACAGGGTAACCCGAATGCCCAGCTCCAACGCTAATATGTGGGTCAAAAACTTCTCTATTCTTATGAGCTAATTTCTTATCATTAGAACAGCTTGGTGGAGTATGTTCTGTATAAGGCAAGGTACAGTTTCGGTCATATCCGTAAAAATCATAAGCATTAATTGCCTCTTGGTCATAGTTTTTTGCTATTTGTGTTACCTCAGCAAAACTCAAACTTGCCATATTAGCTCTTGGTACAGTGATAATGTGGTGTTTTGACTCTAGTTCTGCTTTTGGTGCTGGATTACTTTTCATATTTTCCCACTCTGCTTCTGTGGTCTCTCCCAAAATAAATCTAATCCCTTTTTGCACTCCTGTAAAAGAGATAGTAGCTTCTGCATCCTCAGCAACTGAATTGTCAAATGATTTTAAGAAAATCAATCCTCCATAAGGGTGTTGCACAGTTAAGGTGTTACCTGATGTAAATTTATATTTTTTTACATATCTAGGTGGTCTTTTTAAATTAATCTCATGTCTGAAAATTCCACCGACATTGTCTCCCACACCAATTTGAAGTTGCATTTTTGTAGCATCTAAGCCGTCTGGTAATGTTATGGTAACATCTTGATGAGCAGGAGCATAAAGTCCTGTAGATTGCATATTTCCTGCATACCATTTTTGGTAACTAGTATTTCTTTTAAGATATATTTTTGCACTCTCTGCTCCACCTGTGCTAACTGTTTGCCCTGGAAACTCTGATGGGTCATATTTTAATGTTTTATCATAAAAGGCTCTCTCTACCATAATTCGTGTTACAGGTTTTCTTCTAAAGTCCAAAGTCTCTTTTTTGCTAAATGAAAAACCAGGGTAAAACTCTCCATTGGCATTTACAAATCTTCCACCTGCTTTATATTCATTAAGTAAATCATTAAGAGATTTAAATTTATCTCCTGTAAAAACAGCATCATTTAAAAGAAGTGCTGACATATTGGTATATTCACGATTTAAATCAACTTCTGAAAGTTTTTTCTTATTAAGTTCATGTGCAAGAAGAGTATTCATACTTCCACCCACATCTCCTTGGGCTTGAACAAAGTTTAAATCAACAGGATATTTGGCATATTTATCATAGTTACCACCATCTTGAACAATTCCATCACCTTTTACTAGTGTAGTTTGAACAGGAGATTTAGTTCCATCAGATAACTCAACTTCAACAGTTCCACAATTAGTTTGTGTTAACTCTGTAGTACTATTTCCCTCTTTAAATATTTTTCGTTCTCTTCTTTTTAATACCTCTTCTAAATAAGAAATTTTTCCCTCACTATCAAGTAGGCTCTTTAGCCCCTCTAAAGTTGTTGGAACATTAGAGTAATCGTCCATACCTAAACGCCGTTGTAAGTCAGTATGACCAATATAATCTACTAAACACATATCAAATTGATGTACACCCCCCACTTCTGTTTTATTAGGCAATAGTTTTACATCAGCTTTATTATTGGCAAAATAAGTTGTAATTCCTGCTTTCTTCATTATCTCATTAGAAGCAGTTTTTCTAACTCCCTCTTCTTCTGCAAAACTTGGAGAGTCCATAATAAGCAATCCACCACCTGCACGAACATAATCTACTAACATATCAACTTCATCAAGTTGTGTTTTTCGTTGGGTACTTTTATAGTAATGTGTCCATGAACTAACACGTCTAAAATCTTCCATAATAACCAAAGGATAGATACTAGGGTCTAGTAATCCATTGGCTTTTGCCTCTTTCCATGTAGGTATAAGTTTAGGATTTTCTCCACTTGTTATATTAAAATTATCATGAAGTTTAAATGGAGCTGAGTCAGTTTCATATGACCAACCACCAATTGCCCAAAACATTGTTCTCTCTTTGTTAGATAAGATAGGAATTGAAGAGCCTGTTTTAGAATATCTTAGATTTTCATTAGGATTTTGTTCTGTTAACCAAGCCATAACATTATGAAAAAAGTTTTCCATGTCTATAGAATCTACAATTTCATGATTATTATTTCTGAAATTGTCAGAATAGTTTCTAGGATTAACTAAAATAGAACCATAAAGATGACTTCCCATTACCAAAACACGACCTTTTCCTATGATTCCAGCTGAAACAATAGGAGCATTATAGGTCGAAGTGTTTGCATCGCCAAAAGCAATATGATTGTCTGTATAATAAGATTTTACAGATTCAGGTGGTCGTACAGGACGGTAACGAGATATTGTATGGGTAGTATAATCAATAGGATAGTCTGTATATTTAGGGTCTTTGTCTGAACGAGGAGAAAAGACAGGGAATCCATTTTGACCTGTTACCAAAGTGGTATAAGTGTCTGTTCCAGACCACCTAGTATACATGGGTTTAAAAATATGAAATTCACGAACACCATTATAAATCTTTTCTAACTGTGTATCAACATCAGAGGCTATAGAAGCAGATTTTAATTCACTCATATTAATATCGACACTGTTATCTATAGCCCCATAAAGTGCTGTATTGACTAAAATAGTTACTATACTTAGTTTTATAATACTCTTCTTCATTATGATTCTCCTCTTATTCTCTCTATCTCATCTAAAATATCTTTACCCATCTCAAAATCTTCAAATTGAGCTCCGAACTCATCAACACCTTGTGGAATACCCAAATCACTATTAGCTTTTCCATCAGGAAGATTAATATCTATTTGAGAACGATACTTCTCAAGAGCCTCTCTTACAGCTTCATCAATTACTATTTTATTAGGCGAATTTGGTGTATCAAAAGCATTTAAGAGTCTAATAATATTTCTTGGTTTAGGATGATTAAAAGAACTTGCAGGAACTAAGTCAGCAGGAGTAATTACTGCTTTAGCATCTGTAACACCAAGTTCAAGTTGATATATATAAAACTTAACTTTTTTACCCTCTTCATATTTAAAAGCACCATTTGCATCTGTTCGTCCAAATTGATTTCCTGAACGATACTCTAAACCTTCAACTACACCACCTACAGATTTAAATACACCATCAAGTACTTTGATTGCCTCTTTCTCTCCACTTACTTTTTCTATTTTATAACTTTTAGTTGCCAGTTTATTGTCTCTAACAGCTACTAAATGTGCTTTTACATCTTCTGTATCTAGCAGACCTCTATGCTCTCCAAAGTGACCTGCTAAATCATTAAATAGTTCATATATGTCATTATGTACATGAAAATCTTCTACATCCATATTAAAATCAATTCTATTTTTTAGTCCAAGTAGGGCTATGGATTCTCTTGTTCTATCATCAATTGTAATTCCATTGGAGACATCATTGTCACTGTCCAGTGATTGTAATAATTTAGCCATATTAATGACTCTTGTATTGTTTTCATCTTGTGTACCAGCTAAATCAAATAGGGTAATAATGCGTCTTTGATTATTATAAGGGTCAATTTTTTCTATTGCTGTACCAAGAGAGATACCCGTTGATTCATCTCCAAGATAAAAAGTAACTCCTGCACCTTTGTCATATTTAAATAACCCATCTTTATCGGTATACCCACTGTATGCACCTGAGACATATTTAATACCCTCTAGGGCAGAGTCAATTAAAAATCCTGTATTGTCTATCTCTATTTTTCCTGCTAAAAAGGTTGAGCTTGAATTATTTGCTTCATCTGTAACAGTAATGTTTACATCATGAAAACCCATTTCTAAAGCAGAAATAGTATCATTCTCAATACTCCAAGTTCCATTTTTATTATTGACTGCATCATAAGTATCACTATCTATTTTAACTTTAACGCTATAGTTTGTTGTATTTGTATCATTTTCTCCTGATGGAAGATTTCCACTTAATGCAGGGGTAGTATCATCCGTTGTTAATGAGTTGATTGTGGAATTTTGGGCAGGAGCAATAGTATCTTTTTTAATTTTAATATTTAGTATAGAACTCTCATTTGAAGAGCTATCTTTAAGTGTTAAATTAAAATCTTTTTCTCCATCATCTCCAGATGTATTTAAAAAAGTATTTAAAGTTCCAGTAGAACCTAATGTTCCCAAAGATACACCATTAATAAATAGTATTGAATCTTTTTCTCCATTAACTATAATGGCTACACTATCTTGATTTGTAAAGTGTGAAATAGTACCTGTTAAAGTAGGTGTCGTTGGTGGTGTATTATCAACTACAATAGCTGTTGTTTTAGTAATCGTTAAAACTAATGCTTCACTAGCATTTCCCCTAGCATCTTTTAAAACAATTGAAAATCTCTTCTCTCCATCTGCTCCTGATGTATTCAAATCAATTGTTACTTTTCCATTATCTCCAATAGTTCCAACTTCTACATCATTAACCCAAACAGTCGCTCCAACTTCTCCATTTACCTCTACGCTTTGAGTGTCATTAGTTGTTGTGGTTGGAGTTGTGGTTAATGTAGGTTTAGTTGGTGGGATTGTATCAGGAGTTTCTATAATAGGTTTAGCTTTTACTATAACTGTTCTTGTAACTTCATTTGCACTATTTCCTGAACTATCACTAACATTATAAGTAATATTGTAAGTATCCACATGATTAGTATCAACAGGATTATCTACTTGAATATTAGAGCTAATATCCCCATCCTTATCATCTAAAGCTCTTGCTCCTGCATCAGTATAAGTAGTTCCTTGAATTAATGTAATAGTTGATTCTCCAATTAAAGTAATAATAGGTTTAGTCGTATCACTATTAAGCCTATCCTCTCCCTCTTTAATTGCATCACTTAATTCATTATCTGTTAAAGTTCCTTTTTGACCTTGCCAAAAGGTATTGATATTATTAATTATCTCTTTAGTCTCTTTTTTTACATCTTTTACTAAATTAGCATCAAATAACTTACTATCATTCATTGAATTATCTAATGCTTCAATAAGAACTTCATCTTTGTTTTTTAATGCTTTTCTTTTAAGCTTTTTTAACTCTCTCGACAAAGACCTATAAGATTTTAAAATAGATTTTTTTAATTTTTTTACCTCTTTTTTCATTGCTCTTTTCATAAACTTTGCCGTTTTATGTAGTTGCAATGATTTGCTTAACAGACTATTATCCCCTGCTTTTGCTAATTCAACAGGATTTTTATTTAGCAAACTCTCTTTAATTCCAAAAAGTTCTGCTAAATTCTTTTTTATTAAAGCTATTTTCTCTTCTAAACTAGAAAGTTCTCCTCCACTAGCTTTTTGAAGTTTATTTGAGTTTTTATCTTCTAGCTCATCAAAAAGTGTTTGAGCAATCAATGTAGAAAAAGGAGTAATATAGGTTAAGTTATTATCTTCTCTTATAGCCATAAGATAATCTTCAAAAACCTCTTGGGTTCTTATATCTTTTCCACCATAAACAATTAAAGGTGCTGTTTTATTTAGATAGTTTTTATGTTTTCTATTTTCTTTAGTTAAAATTAAAATATAACTACCATCTGAATTAGTAATAGTACTTGGTTCATTCAAATCTAACTCATTATCTCTATTCAAATCTAAAAAGAGTGTTGCTCCTGAAATTTCCCCATCAATTACTTTACCTGTTAGGGTTGAGTTATTATCACTTGAACTATTATTGTAGGTTGAGTTGTTCCCATTTGAACTGTTATTGTCGGTTGAGTTATTCCCATTTGAACTGTTATTATCGGTTAAGTTATTCTCATTCGAACTATTATTATCGGTTAAGTTATTCTCATTCAAACTATTATTATCGGTTAAGTTATTCTCATTTGAATTGTTATTATCGGTTGAATTATTCTCATTTGAACTGTTATTGTCGGTTGAGTTGTTCCCATTTGAACTGTTATTGTCGGTTGAGTTATTCCCATTCAATATTTCCGTTTGATTGTTATCTATTACTTTGTTTGTAGAACTACCACATCCTACAAGCAAAAATAGACTTAAAATTAAAAATCCAATTGTCTGTTTCATTTTTTTCCTTTATAAACTATCCTTTTAAGCACCTAAATAAAGAGCTACCCCATAAACCCCAAATCCTTAACCGAAAAATTATCCAATTCAGGCACAACTTTAGCCAATAGTACATCATCAGCCCCAAACCACTTTACAATCGTTCCATAATATTGACTCATAGATGTAGTAGGAATTAGTCTACCTTTTTTTGCAATATCATCATCACTACCAAGGGTTAAATCAGGCAAAGTTCCATAGAGTCCACCTTTCACTGCTCCACCTACAACAAAAAGATTACTACCCCATGCGTGGTCAGTTCCATCTCCATTTTCCCCAATGCTTCTACCAAAATCGGATATATTAAAAGTAGTTACTTCATTTGCCATTCCCATCTCTTCTAAGGCTTTGGTAAAGTCTCCAATACCTAGGCTTAATCCTCTTAGTTTTCTTGCGTGTTGGATTGATTGATTATTATGTGTATCATATCCACCATCATAAACAAAAAATATTTGTCTTTTTAGACCCCTATTCTTACCAATATATGCAAGTTTGGCTACAGCTTTTAATCTTTTTATAATAGAGGTATCTGTGAGGGTTGGTTTGCTCTCTTGAAGTTGTTCATGAGTTGGTTCAGAAAATAGCTCTCCTCCATAAGCATTGGTAGAACTAAATGTGGGAGCATTATTATTCCAATCTCCTACAATGACATCTTGCATCTCAAATGAGTGTTGTTGTAACTCTTGGTAGAGTTTTTTAAATTTATCACTCTCTCCTACTTGAACTAGTTCATCATAAATATCTCTTTTAATATGTTTATAAGAGGTTGGACCATTGGAATTAATATTTAAACCCTTTGTTTTATCTCCATAAAAGAGATGCTCACTTCTTCCAACAGAGATATTCATACCATATATATCTCCACCATTAATATCTATCCAATTATCAAAAACTCTTCCTGCCCATCCACTATAATTAAGAAGTGATGCTTCTCCTGTCATTGCTAATTTTGTTTGATGGTTGTGTGCAAAGAGAAATGGTGGTCTTACTTTGGTTTTGGCTAAAAATTCTGCTTTTGTGGCAGGTTCTATAAGATTTCCAACATTGCTTACTACGGCTACTTTACCTTGATTGACCAAATGAGCAAGTTCTGGCATAAGTGCATTGGTGGCAACATCCATACCTATATGTTTATAAAAACCTTTAGTGTAAGAGTCTGAAAGCTCATTGTTTAAAGCATAAGGATTTCCTGCTGTTAAATCAAGTTGATTATTTGTTACAGTTAAGGGTAAATCACTATTTGCTACTTTAATATTTTCTCTGGCTTTTGCATAGTTACTATACCCTGTTAATGCATCATCTCCTGATGGAATAAACATATTAAATCCATCATTTCCTCCAGCATTGTAGATAACCACTAAAGCTTTATAATCACTAAATGATTCCTCTGCAAATAGAGTTGAAGGAACTGCTAAAGCAGATATGGTAACGGCTGAAAGTTTTAAAAAGTCTCTTCTATTTTTCATTATCTCTTCTCCTATTCTGTCATATATGAGCTTGAAGTTACTATGGCTCTAATTGCTGGGAAAATTACATTTCTTAGTAATTGTCTCTTTTTATTGTATTTCGATTCATCTATATTTCCATCTTCTGGATTTCCTACACTATATTTGTTAAATATTTTATCTTTTAGATTGTTAGCAATAATAGCTGTCTCTTGAGACGTAAGTAATCCACCTGTTAATTTATTATTTAGATGTTCAACAACTGCATCAACAGCTTTTTCATCATTGGTATAGTCACTTACTTGATAGTATTCAAGATTGACAAAATCTCCATTTTTATCTCCATCTATTACCATCTCCATTACATCTAATTCATCAGATACATCCAATAACATCTTATTTGCACCAACATAATAGACAGGTGTATATCCTCGGCTAGGAGCATCATTAATAAATGCTTCTACTGTATCATAACGCTTTCTTTCTCCATGGTTTTTATAGTCATATTTATAAGCGTTGAGCATATAGTTTTTTTCCCAATTAAAAAGATTGTCTCTTATCTCATTGTTAAGTTTTATAAATACAGTATCTGTTTGTATTTGTAGTTCAGGGGCTACCAATTTAGCTGTTTTAAACTCGGTACTATTAGGGATAAAACTGTTATCATAAAAGTTAAAAACAGTTGGGGCTAAACCTGCACCTTGATTTAAAAATTTTCGTGGATCATTAAATAAAAAACTATCTCTTACTACTTGACAATTAGATGCTGTGTCGTCAGAAGGACCTCCATAGCCACAATAGTACCATGCAGGAAATGCCTCTGCATTAAAAGCTCTTAAAAATGATGTATAAGCAACAATTGGTTCTTTAAATTTAATCACTCTTTTTTCTTTAATATCTTCCCATAACTCTTCATCTAAGAAAATCGCCTTTGTTACAGCTTTTAAATCTCCTCTACTATTTTTAAATACTTCTGCAATGCGTTGTATATAACTAGGCGTTGGATTAGATTTAGTCAGTCTCATAATAAGGTTTTTAGATATATATGGAGCCATGCTACTATCAGACATAAGAATACTTATTGCCTTTTTTATATCATCTTCTCCACTAAGTCCTGAAGGTATGGTATTTCCAAGTAGACTCTTTTCTCCACTGTCATGATATTCAGAAGTAAACTCTAAGGGGTGGGTATAATCTCCTTGTTTAATTCTAACCATACCATATTTACGATTTCTTTTTAAATCCCAACCTGTAAAGATACGAGCAAGTTGATTAACATCTTCTTGACTATAAGTAGGTATTGGATTACCATTATCAAGTATTGGTGTTCCATCCATATTGAGTTTCATAAGACCAATAGAGAAGAGTTGCATCACTTCTCTAGCATAATTTTCATCGGGATAGACGGTTACATTGGCTTCATTTTGGTACTCTTTTTTACTTCCATTAAAGGTTAAAAATACACCCATACCTGAATTGAGTGAGATTTCATTGAGTAAATCTTCATAACTCCCAAAAGCATTTCTCTGTAAAATATCATAATAGGTAGCCAATGCTTCAGCTCTTCGTTTAAAGACAGGTTCAAAGTCAGACTCTACAATAATTTGACTCAATGCATAGGTCATTTTTTGTCTTAGTTGGTCTTGTGATTTAAGTACAATATCAAACCAAGCACTCATTCTATATCTAGGAGAGTGAAAAGAGCCTACATTTTTGTTAAATACAATATCATTATCAGCTAAATACTCTTCTATACTATTAGGATTTTCATTAGGAGACATTTTTTTAGCTAATTTTATCATTTTTATTAGATATTGATTGTCATTTAAAGGGAGTTGTAATTGTTCATCTATCCATACTTCAACCCCTTTAGATTTTAGAGCCTCTATATTTTCTTTGGTTGCACCAAAGGTAGCTTTATTTAAAAATCTAATGGCTGTGGCATCATCTAACTGTTTTGGGATATAAGAGTAGTTATCAAGAAGAACATTAACTGTTCGAGTAATATTAGCATTATTTCCTGCACTATCTGTAGCACTGTAAACAATAGTATATTCTCCAACTTTTGAGCTATTTACTTCTCCTGTTACTGATACAGAAATATTTCCATCTTTATTGTCAAGAGCAGTTGCTCCACCATCAATATAGGGCGTTCCTTGAGTAATAGATAGATTTTTATCTCCAACAATAGTAATTACAGGAGGAGTTTTATCTTTTGTGACTGTAGGAGGAGGTGCAACAACAGGGGGAATAATATTAACTGTACGAATCATCTCTTTAGCACTATTTTGAGCATTATCACTTACGTTATATCTAACCAAATAAGTACCATCTATAGAACTGTTTACAGGATTAGTAACAATAATATTACTTGTCAAATCTCCATCTCTATCATCACTTGCAGTTGCTCCAGCGTCAGTATAGAAAGAGCCTCTTGTAACTGTTAATGAGCTACTTCCGTTCAGTATAATTATAGGAGCAGTAGTATCAGGTGCGAGAATTACAGAAACGGTTCTTGTTACTTCAGTTGCACTATTCTTGCTAGCATCTGTTACATTATATGTAATGATATAGTCTTCCACAATATTAGTATCAACAGGATTATTAATCTGAACACTAGAAGTTAAGTCTCCATCTCTATCATCACTAGCTGTTACTCCAGCATCAGTATAAGGTGTTCCTTGAACTAAAGTTACAGTTGATTCTCCAATTAAAGTAATAATGGGTT
>FPHE01000034.1_pt1 | contig 12498 bp, 10 predicted proteins | sample 1057201 | NCBI WGS metagenome assembly FPHE01 (sample SAMEA4473311, study PRJEB15554) | hydrothermal vent metagenome | biome: marine basaltic hydrothermal vent biome; feature: marine hydrothermal vent; material: water | place: Pacific Ocean | collected 2011-06-14/2011-07-23 | depth 1155 m
AACCAAGCAATAAATATGCCTTTATTATAATAAAAAACTTTCTCTTTTGGTTTCTGCTCTATGAGTCTGATTTTAAGCTCTCCCTCATAAGGTTTTCCAAATAGTGCTTCATATTTCTCTAAGGTATTTTGAAAAATAGTATTTTGAAATCTTTCACTTTTAGGTTCAAGATATACTTTTTTCTTTGGATTTTTATCATCTTTTTTATTGGCACAGACAAAGCCCCCTACCCTCATAGGAGATTTTATTTTACTGTTTCGCTCAATAATAGAGACAGAGGTATTGGTTATATGTATCTCTCCTAGTTTTAGCCCATTAAATAGCATATATTGAGCTAGTAGCTTCTCATTCTCCTTATCTAATGCTACATATTTCATATGTATCTCATTCTCAATATAAGCGATTTTGAAATTCATAGATTTAAAGACTTTGCCATTGACATGTTTGTAGCCGTCATGTTCTTTGTCATCTAAGGCTGTATATATATATGACTGGAAGAGCTTTGTTATAACTCTTCTGATTGGTAAGTTTTTAGTTGGTAATTTTGTTTTTATTATTAACATGGTGGAATTATACCACCAAAGAGTGACAAAAATTGTCTTTTTAATGCAGTTTTATAAAATAGTTGCCTATTAAAACTTCCGTCCCATAGTAAACTCAAATTTTGAAGTTCTATCTAACACACCAGGGTTTTTGGCTCGTGCAAATACTAAATTGATAGGTCCCATAGGTGAATACCACTCAAGAGATATACCATACCCTGCTCTTTTTATTTCATCAAAATTATCCTCACCAATCATACCATAATCAGCAAAAAATGCTAGACGCATCTTTGCCGCAGTTGATAGGGGGATACTCGCCTCAACTGTATTGACTACACTTTTCATACCTCCAAGATATTTTCGTGTAGTCTCACCATCGTCATTTTTCCCAAATTCAGATGGAGCGATACTGTATGGCTCATAACCTCTAACACTTGAAACCCCTCCCAAGAAAAGCTTCTCTGGTCCAGAGATATGCCCTTTGTCTTGTAACCATTTTGCTCGAAGTTTATATCTAAAGATTAAATCATAATTTATATAGTCTTCAACACCATAATAAGCACCAAATTTTGCAGAGTATGCCATAAACTCCTCATCACCACCAACACCTGAATAAGCTATATTACCACCCAAGATTATCCCCTCTCTTGGGACAAAGAAATCATCTGTAGAATCATAAGAGAGACCAACAGAGACAGTACTCTTTGCATAATTTAGGTCTTCATTTGAGAAAACAGAAGAGATTCTGGAGGTTGATGTCTCATTTGCATCAATATCATTTTCACTATAACTATATCCCAAAGAGCCATATAGATTTCTAGTTAACTGTTTACCAATATTGGCACTTCCACCAAATGTATTATGTTTATATGTTGAGTACTCATACTCATTTTTATAGATACTCATACCCAAGCTATACTCACTATCCCATACTCTTGGATTATTGATAGAGAATGAATAATTTGTAGATACTTTTGATAAGTCAAATCCTAAACTAGCACTCATTCCTGAACCTAAGATATTACGGTCTGATAGAGAGGCATTGAGCATAAAACCTTGATATGAACCATATCCACCACCTGCTTGTATACTTCCTGTAGCAGTCTCTTTTACCTTGACAAGTAGATTTATACTACTCTCATCAACTCTCTGTTGCTCAATATCTATCTTTTCAAAATATCCTCTTCGACCCAATGCACTCTTGCTATCTTTTAAATCTGTTAGACTAAATAAATCCCCTGGAGCTAGAAATATATCCCTTCGTATAACTCTATCTTTAGTTGAGTAGTTTCCAGAGATGATAACATCATTGATGGTAACTTTGTTTCCTGCTCTTATGCTAAATTGAATATCAACTGTTTTATCTCTCTCATTTTTATTAAAGTTAGGAGCTACTTTTGCATAAGCATAACCTAGATTGGCAACCTGCTCTTGAATGTATGCCATATCTTTTCGTAGCTTATCTACATTAAATACTTTTCCTTTAATAAGTCTAAGCTCATCCAAGATTTCATCCTTATCCAAACCATCAACAAGACCTACAATCTGTATAGAGTTGATACGATACTGCTCACCTTCATTAACCTGATAAGATACATCAGCCAAATAAGAGCCACTATCCACACGCATCAAAGGCTCACTAACTGTTGCATCGAGGTAACCATTTTTCATATAGACATCTTTTGCTCTAAATGAGTCATAACCAAGCTGATTCATATGTGCTACACCATTATTGAGTCCAGGTAGCCATCCTAATGTATCCTCTTCTTGATTAGCTAAAGCATCCTCTAACTCATCAGCGTCAATATGTTCAGCACCTGTAAAACTAATATTTTGGATATAAACTTTCTCTCCTTTGTTAACATCAAATGAGAGTGCGATACTATCTGTCTTTGGCTCTGCATTGACCTCTACAACGGTATCATAATAACCCTCTGACTCAATCTTTTTAATTAGTCTCTTTTTGGCTTTTTCTACTTTTTCAATATCATAGAGGTCACCTTTTTTAAGTCCTATCTCAGCAAAGAGTGCCTCCTGCTCATCATCAGAGCTATATCCATTCATCTCTAACTTGGATATAGTAGACTTCTCTTTAAAGTTATAGACCAAACCACCACTCTCTGTAGTCGAAATCCATATATCTGTAAAATAGCCCTGTTTATAGAAATTCTTAAGTGATTCATCTATCTTGTTTATATCAAACTCATCTCCTACATGAATACCTGATATCTCTGTTGCAACATCTTTTGAGAGGTGAAGCAACCCTTTGTACTCAATAGAGGTAACTGTTTGTGAGAGAAGTAGAGAGCTTAGTGTAACTGATAATGGTAGAATTTTTCTCATATAATTAATAATCCCTTAAGTCTGTATCTTTATTATTCAAATGTTGCTAGTGTATCTTGTTTTCACTAAAAAAGTGCTATACTTTTATCCTAAATCAAGGAGAATATATGAATATTGGCATTATAGGTCTTGGATTAATGGGTGGTTCTCTAGGAATGGCACTAAAAGAATTTCCACAAAAATATCATATTATAGGTCATGACCATAACAAAAAACATCAAAAAGAGGCTCTTCTTCTAAATCTTGTTGATGAAATATCTGATAATATTGAAGATATAAAATCTTGTGCTGTTATTATTTTGACTATTCCAGTAGATGCAATTATAGCTACGGCTCAAAATCTAAAAGATATTCATAAAGATTGCACAGTTATTGACTTTGGTTCTAGCAAAGCTAAAATCTCTGCTAATATCCCTCCAGAGATTAGAAAAAACTTTGTAACCTCCCATCCCATGACAGGTACTGAAAGATTTGGACCAACGGCTGCTATTGATAATCTATACAAAGATAAAATGATAGTTGTCTGTAACAAAGAGCAGAGTGGAGAGTTACAAAGAGATATTGCAATTGAACTATTTAATGATATAGATGCAAAAGTTATATTTATGGATGCAGAGGAGCATGATAGACACGCAGCATTTATCTCACACATGCCCCATGCTGTGAGCTATGCTATTGCCAACTCTGTAATGAAACAAGAGGATTCAGGGAATATTATAGCACTTGCAGGTGGTGGTTTTAAAAGTATGAGCCGTATAGCCAAAAGTTCACCCCATATGTGGGAAAATATTTTTAGGCAAAACAGAGACAATCTATTGAAGTCGATGAAGATATTCAACTCTGAAATGAGCCGTTGTCAAAAGATGATAGAGGATAAGGATTGGGATGGTTTACATAAATGGATGTTGGAGGCTAATAGGCTTCATGACATACTTTAAGAATGAAAAATGAAAAATGAAAAGTGAAAAATTGAAAAAAATACTGTTTATACTTTTATTTACTTGTTTGCTTAATGCTGATGAGGGGAGTGATTTATCAAAAACGGAAAAGTTGGTTTTAACAAATATTGGTATAGCTACAGGTGTACTCACTTGGGGGTTTACTCAATGGGGTTATGGAGATGAAGCCTATCATTGGGATAATGAGGGTTGGTTTGAGAAAACAACCTCTAATGGTGGTTCAGATAAACTCGGTCACTTCTATACCAACTATCTTACAACACGAATTATGTCACCGATATATGAAGATTGGGGATATAATAAAAAGGAGTCTGCTTTGTATGGTTCACTTACCTCTATATTAGTTTCAGGAATTCTTATTGAGATAGGTGATGGATATAGTGAACATGGATTTTCACAAAATGATTTTATTGCTGATGCTTTTGGTGCTTTATCAGGCTATCTATGGTATCTTAACCCCTCACTAGCCAAAAAAATAGACTTTCGTTTTGAATATAACCCATTTGTAGATACTGGATTTAAAAATCAAACCGACTTTACCACCGACTATGAACGGATGAAACACCTTATGGCTATCAAAGCAGATGGATTTGAGATTTTTGAAGATACCCCACTAAAATATTTTGAACTTCATCTTGGCTATTATAGCCGAAACTTTAATCATGACTCTTTGCCATTAGAGGGGAGAGAGAGAAATATCTATATAGGATTAGGAGTCAATCTATCTAAACTTTTTCGTCCTACTCTTGGGAGTTACTCTACTCTATTTAACTTTGTTCAAGTTCCATATAGTTATGTTGATGGGGTAGAAAAGTTTTAGCTATACTTCTCTACCAATCTTTTCAACTCACTTTTATCAATATTGACCTTTTTGCCCTGTTTCACATCATATAATTTTCTCACCATCTCCTCTACCTCTGCACTCTCACTCATTTTAGGATAGAGAACAGTCAACGCTTCATCTCGACTTATAGAAAATTGTGGTCTAAACTTACCAAAAGATGGAAGAAACCTCTGCCCCACAATAGTAGCAACAATACCCAAAATAAACGCACCCAAAAGCATAAACCAAGATGGAATATCCCAATTTACTTTATAGGTAGATTTCTGTTTTATCTCACTATTATCATTAGTATCTACTCTATTTTTAGTATATACAGCAGGTACAGACTCTTTTGAACTACCTTTAACTTTGATATGATACTCTTTTGTTCTAAGTTCATTTATCTCTTCTGTTTTATAGTTATAGACACGAATAGTCCGAGAAGGAATAGTAAAGTCATGGTCAGAGATAAAAACAAACTGTTTGGTATAGCGACTACGCAACTCATCTCTAACTAACTTATTATCTATTTTAGCATCATCACTATAAAGAGTCACCCCTGCCAACTCAAATTCCATACCCTCATAATCATCCAAACTACCCTCACCATCTAACACAATCTTTAGATTAACAGGTTTGTTTGCCTCTACCTCTTTGGTATCTACACTATCCTCCAAGCTATAGTTCCCCACAATATCAAAATCACCATTAGGTTTTTTTATATTGATTAGAGGAGAATCAGTAATAAGATTGCTCCATTTTGCTCTATCTGAAAACCATAAACCTCTCCTACCAGAACTCACAGCTATCTTTGCACGAGCAGGGTCAACCCTAACCTCTCCATCCTGCTTTGCAATTAGCAGATACCGAAGTTCCATATAGCTATATTGCCCCTTATTGTAATTTCTCTGCTTCCCTATCATCTTGCTAAAGAATCCCTTGAACTTAGGCTGTTGATACTCAATATCCAAGATATTAATATTCCTCTTCTGCCTAAACTTCACCGTAACAATAATCGGCTCACCTACAAAGGCCTCTGTTTTGCTCAACTCCATATCCAAAGCAAAATTTTCTGATGATACGGTTCTCTTTTTTAATGGATTAACACTTATCTTTATAGGTTCACTAGACTCAATTTTCCCATCTACTTTAACTTGAAAAGAGGGAATAGTCATATTCTGCTCTGGTACAAACTCCAACATTAGAGACTCTGTTATCTCCATCTTTGCTTTACCATTGGCTGAAGTAAAAGAGGAGCTACTTCTACGACTAGAGTTTATAACCTGAACACCACCAACCGAAGAGATATTGGGTAGACTCTTGATATTCTCACCCACTACAGAGATAGTCAAAACAACACTATCACCTGGGAAAACCTCATCACTATCTACTTCTGCCTCTACACTACCTGCATTGAGCAGAGTAAAAAACAACAATATACTACCAAGGATTAATTTCATTATCTCTCTCCTTTGGTGCTTTTGTCTGATACATCATTGTTGGCATCTTCTTCTCATTGAGTTTTTTCATTAATCGTTTTAACTCTTTTTTTGTTAATTTCTCTTTGGGTGTCATTTTCTCTTTCTGCTCTTTTTTCTCTGCATCTCTAGCCTGTTGTTTGTTGGACTTTTTCTTCTCTGATTTCTTTTTCTCTTGACCCTTTTTATTATCTTTGTTTTTATTCTGCTTATTTTTTTGCTGTTTCTTTTTCTTGTTCTCTTTCTTTTTATCTTTGTTCTTTTGCTCTTTTTTCTTTTTTTCCTCTTTTTTTCTCTTTGCAAGTTCGAGATTAAACCTCGTATCTTTATCATCACGAATCTTCAAAGCCTTTTCATAAGAGCTAATCGCAGAGTCTAAATCACCTTTTTTAAAATAAGCATTTCCCATATTATGATTTAAGATAGCCTCATCCACCCCTTTAGCCTTTTTATAACTTTCCAAAGCCTTGTCATAAGCTCCTGCTTTATAGTGTGCATTCGCCTCATCATAAGCCACACTTGGGTCATCTTTATCCAATGATTTAAAGAGCTTTGCACTCTTGCGATACTCTCCCTTTTCATAAGCCTCATTGGCTCTATCTATAGTCTGAAAAGGTAGTATATCAGCCAATAGTGTTAATGGTAACAGTAAATAAAGTATTTTCAATCTTATATCCTGCCTAATAATTTTTATTATTTTATCGTAAATTTTGTATTTATATGGTTTTATAATTGGGATATACCAAATTTTATTTAACGGTGTTTTCGGGGGAAAAGACCCTACGAGGCAAAGAGCTAAACCCAATCAACAAAAAGAGTAACCCAAGCCCAAGAGGATAATAAAAATACTCCTCTCTATCATGAATCGTAATCTCTCCTTGCTCCTTGTTTTGGTGATTAGCTTTGATAATCTCTACAAGCTTTTTGATACTACCACTTCCACTACTAGCCACAACAAACGCACCATCACTATCTAAAGCAATCTCTCCCAATCCATCATTTCGTTGAGTAATTACAATCTTGCCCTCTCTATCTTTGATAGGTTTTCCTTTTGCATCAATCACAGGTGAGCCTTCTTTTGTTCCAACAAGCACAGCATAGAGAGTAATATCCTTAGATTTAATTATCTCTGCAAACTCCTCTAGCTCTTTTTTATCACCACCATCAGAGAAAACAATCAAAATCTTTGGCTTTTTCTTCTCCAATAAATCAACTGCAAACCTACCCAATGCTCTAAAATCGGTTGAAGCCATATTGATATACTCATCAGTCACCCCCTCTACAATCTGTGTTAGTGTCCCCTTGTCAGCCGAAAATGGAGCTAATACAAAAGCACTATGAGCAAATGCAATCACACTCAACTCATCCGTTGGCATCTCCTCAAACAGAGCCACCATCTTCTTTTTGGCAAACTCCAACCTATTTGGGTATATATCTTTTGAACGCATAGAGCCTGATATATCCAGTGCCACTACAGCACTTAGCCCCTCTAGTGTCACCTTTTTATCTCCATGGTCAATCACAGGTCTAGCCATAGCCACTATCATAAAAAAGATAGCCAATATCAAAATAAGATTACGAATAACCAGAGGCAAAGAGTCATCACCAGCACTTAGTCTTGCTAAAACTTTCTCATCAAAAATCTGTAAAAAATTATCTTTGTGGGTCAAAATCAGATAGCTAAAAATAGCCAATGGGATAACCATAGCCCAAAAAAATTGTGGGTTTACAAAGCTCACAACTCCACCTCCAATTTCTCTAAACTTTCTATAAGTGAATTAGATTTTTTCACAAAAGGAATTTCAAACCCCTCTTTATGCTCATTTTCATCTATAAAAAATCTAAAGTTATTAAGGGTTATTTTATCTATTTTAATCATCTTTTACTTCCATTTATTGCTTTTATTACAGAGATAACTCTTCTATATATCAAACCTCTCTGTATTGTTCTATTATTATTAAAAATCTCATACATCTCTTGTATCGTGTCGAAACTGTTATCAAACTCTTTTATAACTTTTCTAACCTCATCAGAGATAAAGCAATCCCCTTTTTTCATCTCCTCTTCAAAATATAAATCATAAACCATTCCATCTATAACAGATTTAAAGAGTGAAGTTTCTAGGGTTAAATTTTGCTCTTTTGCAAAGAGGATATAATCTACTAGAATTTCAAAGGGTTTTTGGGCTTCTTTTGAGATATTTAAACTTTTTAATTTATCAACAGATTCAAAATCTATGGTATTTTTATAAAATTTTAGTAGATTATAGTTTAGAAATGAAATAATATTTAATATACCCATATTTTCAATTTTATGTTTTATCTCTATCTCTTTTAAAGATAAAAATTTAAACTCTTTAACAGATAAATCATCCATCAGGTAATTATAACTATTTTTATTTATAAAATCTGTTATATTCTTGCACCTATTTGTTATTTTGCAATAGATAAAATCGGGACTTTTCTCTTTTGACTTTTGATAGGTCAATATACTTTTGTTATCAAAATCAATATATTCCAAAATATTTACACTGTTTAAAATAAACTTTCTAAAATTCTTAGCATATCGTGCTTTTAAATATTTGCTATCCGTATAATAACTTAATATTCCACCCTCTTTAAGTAGTCTAAATCCTTTTTCAAATAGATATACATTTAAATCTGCTGTTTCAAAATATGATTCATAATCTAAAAGCAAAGGCTTAATAGATTTTATTTTTTCTTGTCTTGTGTTTGGTGGATTACCTATAATTAAATCAAAACTACTCTCTTTTAGGCTTTCATCTTGAAAAATATTACTGTTTTCTATACTTTTTATATTCTCTACTGGTATATTAAATTCTTTAAGAATATTTTTATAAAAAGTAGCATTATCTGACAATATAAGCACTTTTATATTATTTTTATTGATATGTTTTAATGCCTTTTGAGTTGAGTATTTTATAAAATCATTTATTATCATTATGTTTCTTTTCTTCATTTGTAAAAAAATTTGAACTCATCTTTTATTTTCCTATTTTTGGGTCTGTTTGTGGGTATGTAATTATAACAGAACTTGAACTTTTAATAGTTTATATAAACTTCCACAGGATAGAACTAGAGATATGTCAAGTAAATTCATGATTACTACGAATTATCTCTACTTTTTTTGTAGATAATTCGTTATAATAAGTAAATTGTTTAGATTTAGGAGTTATTAATGTTTGTGGCAAGAGAAGAAGAGCTAAGTATCTTAAAAAACCTTCTTTATCAAAAAACATCTTCATTTATGGTTATTTATGGTCGAAGACGAATTGGAAAAACAGAAACCATACGACACTTTATCAAAGAGAACAACTTAAGTGCCATTGAGATTACAGGTGTTTACGGAGCAAACAAATCCTCACAAATCAACTCTTTTATACGAAAAATAGAGAGAGCCTCAAAAAGCAAAATAACCCAAAAACCAAAAGAGTGGCAAGAGGTCTTCTTTTTGCTAGAAGATTATATTGAGACAATAAGCGATAGAAAAAAAGTTATTTTTTTAGATGAGTTTCCATGGTTAGACACCCATAAATCAAATTTTTTAACTGCTTTTTCTGAATTTTGGAATGATTTCTGTACACGACGCAATGATATTTTGCTTATTGTTTGTGGTTCAGCCACCTCATACATGATAAATAAAATTGTACGCAATAAAAAGACCCTACACAACAGAGTAACTCATAAAATCAATATGCAACCATTTAAGCTAAAAGCTGTCTCAAAACTTTTAGAGATTAAAGGTTGTCGATATAGCCCCAAATCTATTGTAGATACCTACATGGTTTTAGGTGGTGTGGCTAAATATATCAACGATATGGATTGCAGGAAACAGCAACTAGAAAATATTGATTTTCAATGTTTTAATAAAAATGGTCTTTTGATTTATGAGTATCAAGAGATTTATGAGTCACTCTTTAAAAATTCGGAGTGGCACTACAAAGTTATGACTCTACTCTCAAAAAAGTGGAGTGGATACATTCAAAAAGAGATTGCAAAAAAACTCAATACCTCTGCTTCTGTTATTAAAGATGTACTAGAGGAGCTTGAACTCTCAGGATTTTTAACATCTGTACCAAAGTTTGGACAAAAAAGCCGAGAAAAAATCTATCGAGCTACTGATGCATTCTCCTATTTTTACAATAAATGGATGGTAAATCATCAAAATATCAAATGGCAAAATATCGCTCTCTCTCAACCCTATAAAGTTTGGTCAGGGTTTGCATTTGAAAATATCTGTCATATTCACATTGATGAGATTAAACAGGCTCTTGGTGTTTCGGGAATCAATACACAACTACACTACTGGAACTATATCGCTCAAAATCAAGAAGAGAAAGGTACGCAGATTGATATGCTTTTAGAGTATATTGATGGAAGTAAAAATATTGATATTATTGAGTGTAAATATTATGATGATTTTTTTACTATTACAAAAAAATATTATAAAGAGCTACGAAACAAAATAGATGTATTTAACAGACAAACCAAATATCGCTACAACATACGACTAATTTTTGTAACAACTTTTGGAGTTAACAAAAATGAGTATTATAATGAATTGGTACATCGAGATGTTGTTATAGATGAGATTTTTTAATCTAAGACCAATTAATCAAACACTCTCATTTTTCTATCTTAAATTGTCCTCTAGCAATAAACTTCACAAACCCATACTCTGCTCTTTTTGGTCTTATTTTCAGCTCTTTCATAAAATATACTACACTTTTCTCTCTTGCTTCAGCCAAATCAATAAGATGTTCATAATGATTCTCAAAAATATTAATTCTACATCCATCAACTTTTTTATTCTCTTTACAATAACCCAATCCATAAATTTCTATGCTTTTCTTTGCTCTTCTATATTCATAAGATGATTTATCAAGCTCTCTATGTGGTCGAACTTCTAATATCAAACTCTCTCCACTTCTCAAAAAATATAATTCAAAGTAATCAAGTAGATTATCAACTCTAGGATTAACCAAGAGAGGTTTTTCCTCTTTTATAGAGTTTTTATCAGAAGCTATAAAATCATTATCAAGAGGAAAAGAGGTTCTTTTGTGTGTACGATTGCAGTCACTACACATAATCATATAGTTGTCACAACAGCATCTTAAAAACTCATATTCTGATTTTGGTCTATAGTGGTCTATATCATCATATTTGTTTAGGGTATCTTCACATATTGGACACTTATATTTTGAAAACTTTAAAAAAATTTCTTTAAAATCACTCCATCTACAATCGACCTCATCTATACACTCATCTTTAAAATTTGTAATAAATTTTTTTCTTGCTTTTATAAAATTTGGTTCATTTTCAATACCTACCATAGATTTCATTCAAACAAATCCTTAAACTCATCTAGTAGTGACTCCATCTCTTCATCTGTCATCTCTTCATAAGATTCAAAATCTATCTGCTTGTTCTCTTTTAAAAATTTTAAAAACTTATAATATGCTCGATTATAGATAAAATTAGTAGCAACTGTCTCATCCAAAAACTCTTCAAGCTCATCTAGCCTCTTTTTTTCATCTTCGGTCAACTCATCTTTCAATTTTAATTTTGTAAACTCATCTATCTTATATCTCATAGTGTCACTAACAGTTGATTCCACACCAAAATATTCAAGTAAAATAGTAGAGACACCTATTTTTTTTGTACCAACTCTTTTTTTAACAGCCACTATCTCCCCATCTATCTCTTTAAGTATCGTAATCTCATCAGGCTCTCTATCCAAAATAGACATAGGATTATGAGTAGTCATAATAAACTGAATTTTCGGAAAAGTTTTTGTAAGCTGGTTAACTAATCTGCTTTGCCATTTTGGGTGTAGGTGTTTGTCAAACTCATCTATAAGTATAATACCCTCTATAGTATCTACTGTTTCTCCTACACCAAAAATTCTAATAAGTATATCAGTAATAATCAAAACATTACCTCGATACCCCTCACTTAGCTCTTCTAAACCTAATCTATCCTCATAACCCTCTTTTTGAAAAAAGTAGTTTTTATCTTCTGCCTTTAATTCAAAGCCCTCTAAAAAGCTATTGATTGTATTGATAAAATCTTGTTGAATCTTGGTAATTTCATCATCTTTTTTAGGGTCTAAATTTTTTTCTAAGTCCAAAAACTCCAAAAGTCGAATAGGATTAACAAATCCACTCGTATAGTCCATAAAGATTGAACTTGTAAAGTCTTTGTGAATAGTCTGTTTTATAATGCCTTGTGCCACCTCTTTAATTTCATTGGTTTTTGATGTAAAAAAGTTTGAACCATAAGCAAGTACAAAAGGGATAAAATAGTTCTCTTTTATCTCTCTTTTATCTTTCA
>FPHE01000118.1_pt1 | contig 12478 bp, 10 predicted proteins | sample 1057201 | NCBI WGS metagenome assembly FPHE01 (sample SAMEA4473311, study PRJEB15554) | hydrothermal vent metagenome | biome: marine basaltic hydrothermal vent biome; feature: marine hydrothermal vent; material: water | place: Pacific Ocean | collected 2011-06-14/2011-07-23 | depth 1155 m
CATCAATTTTATTACGAAGAGAGCTAATAAAATGTTTAAGCTCTGGCATATCTTGTGGGTGAGCTGTGATAATAGTCCCTTTTCGTTGCATACCATTATAAAGCCCCACATCCCTTAAAAGAGGTTTCCAAAGCTCTATTGAGCGTTTTCCAAGTTCAAATATAACCGATTCAGCCGTCTCTAGCTCTGCAAAAGGGGCTAACATTCCAGCGGCTGTAAACCCTGCTGAATGCACTCCCTCTCTTGTATCTTTGTCAAATAGTGTTAGGGTATGTCCGTCTTTTAGTAGGTTGAGTGCTAAGACTCTTCCAACAAGTCCTACTCCTACAATTGCTATATTCATTTTTTTCCCCTTGTAGGGTGTTTTCCCACGAAAACACCGTTAATTAATTTGGTTTTGATGGTATTGTCAGGGACAATATCGTTAATTATATTAATTTGGTTTTGACGGTGTTGTCAGGGACAACACCCTACGCGTCAACCGTCTCTTTGATATATACTTCGCTTCCGTGTTCTTTGAATTTTTGGCTCATCTTATCCATTCCTGCTTGAATCTCCAACTCATCAGAATAATCTCTAACCTCTTGTGAAATCTTCATAGAGCAAAATTTTGGTCCACACATAGAGCAGAAGTGTGCTACTTTTGCAGCTTCCATCGGTAACTCTTCATCATGAAAATCTCTAGCTTTATCAGGGTCAAGAGCGATATTAAACTGGTCAACCCATCTAAACTCAAACCGTGCTAGACTCATTGCATCATCTCTAGCTCTTGCCCCTGGGTGACCTTTGGCAATATCTGCTGCGTGTGCTGCTAATTTATAGGTAATAAGCCCCTCTCGTACATCTTCTCTATCAGGAAGACCAAGATGCTCTTTTGGTGTCACATAACAGAGCATTGCACAACCATACCACCCAATCATAGCCGCTCCAATCCCTGATGTGATATGGTCATAACCTGGGGCAATATCTGTAGTTAATGGCCCAAGTGTATAAAATGGTGCTTCATGACAATACTCTAGCTGTTTGTCCATATTCTCTTTTATCATATGCATTGGAACATGCCCTGGACCTTCGATAAGGGTCTGCACATCGTGTTTCCATGCAATCTTGGTCAAGTTTCCAAGCTCTTTTAGCTCTGCAAACTGTGCCTCATCATTGGCATCTGCTACAGAACCTGGTCTTAGCCCATCACCTAGAGAGAATGTAATGTCATAAGCTTTCATAATCTCACAAATATCTTCAAAATGAGTATTTAAAAAATTCTCTTGATGGTGAGCAATCATCCATTTTGCCATAATAGCCCCACCTCGACTTACGATTCCTGTTACTCTGTTTGCTGTCATTGGTACATGATGAAGAAGAAGCCCTGCATGGATAGTAAAGTAGTCAACACCCTGTTCTGCTTGTTCTATAAGCGTATCTCTAAATACCTCCCAAGTTAAATCCTCTGCGATTCCATTTACCTTTTCAAGAGCTTGATAGATTGGCACAGTCCCAATAGGCACAGGAGAGTTTCGTAAAATCCAGTCTCTAGTCGTGTGGATATTTTTACCAGTTGATAAATCCATAACAGTATCTGCACCCCAACGAGTTGACCATACCATCTTCTCTACCTCTTCGGCGATTGATGATGAGGTGGCAGAGTTACCGATATTGGCATTGACTTTTACCAAAAAATTTCGACCAATAATCATAGGTTCAGCTTCAGGGTGATTTATATTGATAGGTAAAACAGCACGACCCTCTGCTATCTCTTTTCTTACAAATTCAGGAGTGATAATCTCTGGAAGATTTGCACCCATATTATCACCTTTGAGTCTTGCTTCTCTCTCTGGATTTTGTAAATACTCCTCACTCATAGCACGGTTTTGATTTTCACGAATTGCCACAAACTCCATCTCTGGGGTGATTATTCCTTGTCTAGCGTAGTGGAGTTGAGTTACATTTTTACCAGCTTTTGCTTTGAGAGGTGTTCGTACCAACCCTTTTGCTCCTGCTGTTACAAAATCAAGCTGTTCATCTGTAGAGTAACCATTATCTTCAGGCTCCATAATTCGCCCTTGGTACTTCTCAGTGTCATTTCGTCTAGCTATCCACTCTTTACGAATAGTAGGAATACCCTCGCCTACATCAATCTCAACTGATGGGTCAGTATAGACTCCTGATGTATCATAGACACCTAGTTTTGTACCATTGCTTAGAGCAATCTCTCTAATAGGTACACGAATATCTTTGTGAAGTTTACCTTGGATATAGACCTTAGTAGATGCAGGTAGTGGGTCTCTTGTTAGTAGTTCATTGGAAGTTGTTAGTGTATCTTTATAGTTACTCATAGTTTCTCTTTTATTTTAAAATTACGAAAAGAGAGAGTTGTAGATAGAAAAGTAGAGCTATAATTCTACTATTTAAATACAATCTCTTCCTTACGCCGATATTAATCGGTTCAAGTTCAACGGACTAGCCTGTGGCTATCTCAGCTACTTATGTAGCACCCCGAGAGATGAATATAGATTTATACATGATATTTAATGATATATTGCTTAATTTTATAGGTTTTTATTTTATATAGATAATGTTTAAAAATATTTAATTTTAAGTGTATTCTAATGTTTTTTGTTAGATAATTTCGAAAAAATGTGGGGAAAGCACATGTCAACGATATATTGTAATTCATCAAATATAGGAAAATTATTAAAAGAGATAAATATAGGTCTAAATATTGGAAATGAGGTTCAATTGAAAATACAGTTGGATAAATCTATAACTTTATACTATGGTTACTTTGTATATCATGGATTTAAAGTAAAGAATATGGTGGAGTTGAAGAATAAAATTATTGTAGACCTTGTTAAGAGCAAGAGTATTCAAACTTCTAAAGATAAAAAATACTCTTTTCTTATAAAATTGCCTCGTACAGGTAAGTATGGGAAAAGAATTTTTGTTTATAAGCTAAGAACGATGCAACCCTATTCTGAATATATACAGGATTTAGTTATTAAGAAAAATGGACTTAATGATGATGGTACTATTAGAGATGATTTTAGGATTACAAAGATTGGAAAAATTTTGAGAAGATATTGGTTAGACGAATTACCTATGCTTATAAATTTCTTTAAAGGGGATTTAAAATTAATTGGTTTTAGACCTTTGAGTGATGCGATGTTAAGTCAATATCCAAAAGAGTTTGTTTTAGTAAGAAATAGGTATAAACCAGGGCTAATCCCTCCCTATTATATAGATAAACCAAATAGTTTTGAGGGTTTAGTTGATTCCGAGAAAAGATATATACAAAAATATAGAGAAAGTGGCATTATTACAGATACTGTATATTTCTTTAAGTTTTTGAATGTTCTTTTGTTTAAAGGGGTTAGAAGCTCATGAGTAAAACCAAATATGACTATTTAATAGTTGGAGCAGGAATAATTGGTATGACAATAGCCTATGAGTTAAAAAAAAGAAACTCTAATATCACTATTGCCTTAATTGATAAGGAAGAGAGTGTTGCACTTCATGCAAGTGGAAGAAATAGTGGAGTTTTACATGCAGGGTTTTACTATAGTGCTGATAGCCTAAAAGCTAAATTCACGGTTGATGGAAATCAGAAGATGAAACAGTTTTGCAAAGAGCAGAATATCTTTGTTAATCCTACAAAAAAGATTGTAGTTATCAAAGATGAGAGTGAGTTAGATGGAATCTATGAACTTCAAAAGAGAGCAGAGATAAATGGGGTTGAAACTTCTATTATTAATGAGAGTGAAGTTAGAGATATTGACCCCAATATAAAAACCTATAAAAAAGCTCTCTACTCTCCAACCACTGCTAGTGTTGACCCAAAAGAGGTCTGTTTTAGACTAAAAGAGGTTTTAGAAGAGATGGATGTTGAGTTCTTTTTTGATACACCATTTGATAGTTGCAATTTAGAGTATGAGTATCTTATAAATTCAGCAGGTGCATATTCAGACAAGATAGCAAAAGAGTTTGGATTAGCTAAAAACTATACTATGTTACCTTTTAAAGGTATCTATCTAAAATATTTGGATAATAAAACTGATATAAAAACCAATATCTATCCTGTTCCAAACTTAGCAAATCCTTTTTTAGGTGTTCACTATACTGTTACAGTTGATGGAAGCATAAAAATTGGTCCAACTGCTATTCCTGCTTTTTGGAGAGAGAATTATAAGAGGTTTGAAAACTTTAATCTATATGAGATGATAGAGATACTCTACTACGCAAGTAAACTATTTCTATTAAACTCATTTAATTTTAGGGATTTGGCTTTTTCGGAGATGAAAAACTATAGTTCAAAAGTATTTATAGGTAAAGCCAAAGATATGGTTTATAAAATTGGAGATAATTTTAAACCAATTCCTGCTGGAATTAGAGCTCAACTTTTAGATACTAATACAAATGAGTTGATTCAAGATTTTGTGGTTGAGCATACAGATAGCTCAACACATATTCTAAATGCAGTTAGCCCCGCTTTTACATGCTCTTTTGCTTTTGCAGAGTATGTTGTAGATGAGATTAATAAAAATATAGGAGAAAAAAATGTTAAATAAGTTAGAAAATTCAAGAGTACTAGTTATTGGTGCAGCAGGTTTTATAGGTGGATTTGTGGTGAGTGAACTACTTAAAGAACCTGTAAAAGAGGTTATTATATATGATAATTTTACACGGGGGAAAATTGCAAATCTTGAAGAGTCTCTAAAAGATGAGAGGTGTTCAATCTTTCCTTATGGTGGTGATGTACGAGAGATTGATATTTTAGACAAGGCTATGGAGGGTGTTGATTATGTATTTCATCTAGCAGCTATGTGGTTACTTCATTGTAAAGATTTTCCTAGAACTGCCTTTGATGTAAATATTGCAGGTACATTTAATGTTCTTGAAGCTTGTGTAAAACATAAAGTAAAAAAATTGGTATATAGTTCTTCTGCTTCTGTTTATGGTGATGCAGTTGATGTACCAATGACAGAAGAACACCCTTTTAATAATAGAAACTTCTATGGTGCAACTAAAATTGCAGGTGAGGCAATGTGTACAGCATACAATGACAGATATGGTCTTGAGATAATAGGCTTACGATACATGAATGTCTATGGACCAGGGCAAGACCAACATGCTGTGTATAGTGGTGTTGTTCCTATTGTATTAAACAAGATTGACCGAGGAGAAGAGCCTATGGTTAATGGAGATGGTTCACAAGCCTATGATTTTATCTATGTAGAAGATATTGCTAGATGTAATATTTCAGCAGTGAAATCAGATGTAAAATTGGGTTACTATAATGTAGGTACAGAGATACAGACAACTATCAAAGAGCTTTGTAATACTATGTTGGAACTGAAAAAATCAGAGTTAGAGATTAAATATATTCCATATAGTGAAGATGATGCTAGACAGTTAGTTCAAAATAGAATTGGTTCACGCAAAAAAGCAGAAGTTGAACTAGGGTTTAAATATAAATATTCATTAAGAGAGGGGTTACAGAAATTGATAGATTGGAGAGAAGAGCAAGGAATTAGAGGTTAAAAGATGAATATACCTATTACAAAAACAATATTTGGAAAAGAAGAGAGAGAAGCGATAGTTAAGCCTTTAGAGACAGGTTGGGTAGTGCAAGGTCCAAATGTAGCTAAATTTCAAGAGATGTTTTCTGAATTTACAGGAGCTAAATATTCCCATGCAACGACCAGTTGTACTACTGCTCTTCATTTAGGACTTGAAGCGATGGGGATTGGTAAAGGTGATAAGGTCGTTGTACCATCTTTTACCTATGTGGCAAGTGCAAATTCTGTTGAATATACAGGTGCTGAGGTAGTGTTTTGTGATATTAATTTGAGAACTTTTAATATTGATGAGACAAAACTTGAAGAGCTTATTAAAAATGATAGCTCTATTAAAGCTATTATGCCTGTTAATCTTTTTGGGTTGTGTGCAAATATGCCATATATTATAGAGTTAGCAAAAAAGTATAATCTAAAAGTTATAGAGGATTCTGCTTGTGGATTTGATGGTTGGATAGGTGATAAACATAGTGGTACTTTTGGAGATGTTGGTTGTTTCTCTTTTCATCCTAGAAAATCTATCTGTACAGGTGAGGGGGGAATGTTGATTACCAATGATGATGCTTTAGCTAACAGAGTTTCTCAACTAAAAGACCATGGAGCATCCAAATCTGATTTGGAGCGACACAAAGAGAAAGGTGGCTCTTTACTTCCTGATTTTACTATGCGAGGGTATAACTATCGTATGACAGATATGCAAGGTGCTTTGGGTGTTTGTCAGATGAATAAAAAAGAGTATATTATGAGTGGAAGAAGAGCTGTAGCTTCAAAGTATGATAAGGCTTTAAAAGAGATAAAAGAGTTGCTTACTCCATATACTCCTAAAGATTATAAGCATGGTTATCAATCTTATGTATGTATCTTTACAGATGGTGAGGATATATCAAGTTTAACAAAAGAGCAGATTGATAGAATTAATATCAAAAGAAATCTATTTATGGAAAAATTAGAAGAGAAAAATATAGCTACAAGACAAGGTACACATGCTGTTCATACTCTTGGATACTATAAAGATAAAAACTCTTTTAAAGATGAAGATTTTTTAATGAGTTATGCATCCGATAGACTCTCTATAGCTTTACCATTATATGCAGGTATGAGTGATGAGGAGTTTGAGTATATTATATCAAATATTAAAGAGGCTCTAAGATAATATGTGTGGAGTAGTAGGGGCATTATCTTTAAATAGACAATCTATAGATGTTAAATATGCTAAACCGATGGCTGATAAAATAGCACATAGAGGTCCAGATGATGCTGGGTATCTCTTTGTTCATACAGGTGCTAGACATGAAAGAGGAGTCTCTTTCTATCATAACCTTACAGATTATAAGTTTAAAAGTATTGAGGATATGTTGCCTGTTATTGAGTCTGATTCTGTTCAAGCTGAATTAAACTATCATGATTATGACCTATATATGGGACATAGAAGACTCTCTATTTTAGATATTTCAAGGGCAGGTCATCAACCTATGAGTGATTTATCTAAAAATATATGGTTGGCTTATAATGGAGAGGTATATAATTTTAAAGAGTTAAGAGCAGAGCTTAAAAAGTTAGGTCATCAGTTCAAGAGCAATACAGATACAGAAGTTATTATCTACGCTTATATAGAGTGGGGGATAGAGTGTATAGAGAGATTTAATGGCATGTTTGCTTTTTCTCTTTATGATAACTTTAAGAAAAAATTCTATCTAGTAAGAGATAGGTATGGAATTAAGCCAATCTATTATCATATTACAGATGAAAATACACTAATCTATGCGAGTGAGATTAAATCTATTTTAGAGTACAAAGAGTATAAACCTCAAATTGATAAAGAGGCATTGTTAGAGTATTTTACATTTCAAAATATATTTACAAACAAGACTCTACACAGAGATATTCAAATTTTAGAATCTGGTCACTATTTTGAAATAGACTTAGAGAGCAAAGAGATAGATAAAAAACAGTATTGGGATTTTGATTTCTCTGAACCTCTTAAGCTAAAAGATGAGAGAGAGTATATAGAGGAGTTAGATAGACTATTTAGTCAAGCTGTTAAACGGCAATTAGTAGCAGATGTTCCTGTGGGGAGTTATCTTAGTGGGGGGATGGATAGTGGCTCTATTACAGCTATTGCTTCTAAACATTTTAGAGGTAGCAATGACTATCTAAAAACTTTTACAGTAGGTTTTGACCTTAGTAGTGCAAGTGGGATGGAGCTTACCTTTGATGAGAGAGCAAAAGCTGAGTATATGTCTTATAAGTTTAAAACAGAACACTATGAGATGGTACTAAAATCAGGAGATATGGAGAGATGTATGCTAGATTTTGCATATCATCTTGAAGAGCCTCGTGTTGGGCAGAGTTACCCTAACTATTACGCTTCTAAATTGGCAAGTAAGTTTGTCAAAGTTGTGCTTAGTGGTGCAGGTGGAGATGAACTGTTTGCTGGGTATCCTTGGAGGTACTATAGAGCCACTAATAATAAGAATTTTGATTGCTATATAGATAAATATTATAGCTTTTGGAAGAGACTTATTGACAATAGAGATGTAAAAAAAGTTTTTGCTCCTATATATGATGAGGTAAAAAATGTATGGACAAGGGATATATTTGCAGATGTATTTAAAACACCATCTTCATTACAGACTCCAGAGGAGTATATTAATCATTCACTCTATTTTGAGGCAAAAACTTTTCTTCATGGTATTTTGGTTGTTGATGATAAACTCTCTATGGCTCATTCAATAGAGACTAGAGTACCATTTTTGGATAATGATTTAGTCAATTTTGCTCAAAAAGTACCAGTAAATCTAAAACTTGGAAATCTACAACAGGTGACAAGAATGGATGAGAATGAGATTGGGAAGATGCAAAAAACAAATGATGGCAAATTAATTTTGAGAAAATCTATGAGTCGGCATATACCAAAAGATATTCACCAAGCAGTAAAGCAAGGATTTAGCTCTCCTGATAATAGTTGGTTTAAGGGTGAGAGTATAGAGTTTGTTAGAGATAAGCTTTTGAATAAGAATGCTAATATCTATAAATATATGGATAGAGGTGCTATAGAGAGACTTGTTAATGAACATTTGAGTGGAGAGAAGAATAGAAGACTTTTTATTTGGTCTCTTTTGAATTTTGAAGAGTGGAGTAATATATATGAGGATTAAAGAGTTAGAAGAAAAAGATTATAAGAGATATGAAAAATTTCTACTTGAATGTGATAATAGTCTATTGTACTACTCAATAAAATATAAAAATCTTTTAGAAGAGCTTTTAGAGATAAAAAGTATCTATCTGTTGGCTATAGATGATGAGAATAAAGAAATTCAGGCAATACTACCACTTATGAAAAAAGAGGGGTGCTATGGAACGGTGATAAACTCTCTTCCCTATTATGGTAGTAATGGTGGTGTACTAAAAAAAACAGCTGAGGCAGAAAAGTTACTATTAGACTACTACGATATGTTAACACAAGATGTAGCAGGAAGTACCTATATTGCAAATCCTTTGCAAACTAATATTCAAGATTTAGAATATGATGTTTTAGATAAAAGAGTAGGGCAGTGGACACCCATAGAGTATAGTAAAAATATTGAAGATAATATTATGAAAAGTTATCATTCTAAAACACGAAATTTGGTTAGAAAAGCTATAAAACTAGATGTAACGGTGGAAGTTGATAATAGTCAAATAGAATTTTTATACGAGACACATTATCAGAATATTACCTCAATAGGTGGTAAAGCCAAAGAGAAAAAGTTTTTTGAACTTATAGAAAAATATTTTGAAAAAGATGTTGATTATAAAATATATATAGCAAAGCTAGATGGTAAAAAGATAGGTGCAGTACTACTCTTTTTTTATAATGGGGTTGTTGAGTATTTTACTCCTGCTGTTGTTTCTGAGTATCGAAACTATCAACCAACCTCTCTGATAATATATAGAGCTATGATTGATGCTTCAACAGATGGCTATAGATGGTGGAATTGGGGTGGAACATGGCTAACACAAGATGGGGTTTATCACTTCAAAAAGAGATTTGGAGCGATAGATAAAGAGTATAAATATTTTATAAAGATTAATAATAAAGATATTTATAATTCAACAAAAGAGAAGTTGCTTGAAGAGTATGATAACTTTTATGTGATTCCTTTCGATAAGTTAAAGGCTAAAGTATGAGTGATTTAAATACAGATTTAAAAGTTTGCTCAAAATGTATATATGATGAGAGAGTACCCTCTATTTCGTTTGATTCAGATGGTGTTTGTAACTACTGTCATCAGTTAGAACAACTAAAAGATGAATATGGAACAGGAACGCAAAAAGGGGAAGAGAAATTTCAAGAGATTGTAGCAGAGATAAAAAAAGCAGGTAAGGGTAAAAAGTATGACTGTATTATAGGTGTTAGTGGTGGTACGGACTCTTCATATATGCTATATCTAGCCAAGAAATATGGGCTTAGACCTCTTGCTGTTCATTATGATAATACTTGGAATACTGCAATATCCACTCAAAATATTAGAAAAGTTTTAGAGGCTTTGGATATAGACCTATATACATATGTAGTAGATAACAGAGAGGCAGATGATATTTTAAGAGCATTTTTTCTTGCAGATGTGGCAGAGATTGATTCTGGAACAGATTTGGCTTTAGCCGAGGTTATGTATATAGCCGCATGGAAATATGGTGTCAAATATGTTTTAGAGGGACACTCATTTATAACCGAGGGTATTACTCCTGTTGGTAGAAACTATTTTGATGGAAAGTATATTGAGGCTATACACAAACAATTTGGAAAATATCCTCTAAAGACCTATCCTCTTATGACTTTTTCAAGATTTCTGTTTTGGAGTATGTTTGCCAAAATAAAAAAAATTAGACCATTTTGGTATATAGACTATAATAAAGAGGATGCGAGAGCTTTCTTAGAAAAAGAGTATGATTGGAAATATTATGGTGGACATCATCTTGAAAATAGAATAGCTGCTTTTTATCATGGGATTTATATACCTCAAAAGTTCAAACTTGATTTGAGAAATAATACACTCTCTGCACTTGTAAGAAATGGAAAACTATCAAGAGAGGAGGCATGGGCAGAGTATAATACTCCACCTACAGTAGAAAAAGAGCTTTTAGAATATTTTAAAAAGAGGCTGGGATTTTCTGATGAAGAGTATGAAGAGATAATGAATAGAGGAACTAAATCATGGTATGAGTATCCTACATATAAAAAGAGATTTGAATTACTTAGACCACTCTTTAAAGTATTGGCAAAAGCAAATTTAGTACCTATGAGTTTCTATCTAAAATACTGTTTTCCAATGGAGGGTAAAAAATGATTACTATTATAGATTATGAGATGGGCAATTTGGGTTCTATTCAAAATATGTTCAGATATATTGGTGTAGAGTCAAAAATAGAGAGTGACCCTGATAAGATTAAAAATGCTTCTAAAATACTTCTTCCAGGTGTTGGCTCTTTTGATATGGCAATGAAAAAAATAAGAGAGAAGGGGCTAGATAAAGTATTAAACGAGAAAGCACTTAAAGAGCAGATTCCAGTGCTTGGAATATGTTTGGGTATGCAACTTTTGACAGAGAGAAGCGAAGAGGGAAAATTGGATGGATTGGGATGGATTCCTTCTAAAACAATGAGTTTTAAAAATAGGGTTGATGAAAAATTAAAAGTACCTCATATGGGATGGAATATAGTAAAAAGTTCTCAAAGTAATCCTTTAACAGATGGCTTTAATGAATTGGACGAGATAAGATTCTATTTTGTTCACTCATATTTTGTTAAAGTTGATAATGAAAAGAATTCTATATTAAAAACAGACTATGGATTAGAGTTTGACTCTGCTATCTCTAAAGATAATATTTTTGGTACACAGTTTCATCCTGAAAAGAGCCATAAGTTTGGTATGAAACTTTTTGAAAATTTTGCGAGGCTTTAAGTATGTTAAGAACTAGAGTAATTCCTACATTATTATTAAAAGATGGTAGTTTAGTTAAAACTATAAATTTTAAAAAATATAACTATATTGGTGACCCTGTCAATACGGTTAGAATTTTTAATGAGCTAGAGGTTGATGAGCTGATATTTTTAGATATTTTTGCATCTAAAAACAACTCTGATATAAACTTTAAACTTCTAAAAGATATTGCTAATGAATGTTTTATGCCTCTATCTTATGGAGGTAATATTAAAAGTTTAGATGATGCAAAAAAGATATTTGAGATTGGTTTTGAGAAAATAGTTATAAACTCTAATGCTTTTGATAATCTTAAGCTTATAGAAGAGATTGCTAAATACTTTGGTAGTCAAAGTATTATAGGTTCTATAGATGTTAAAAAGAATTTTTTTGGAAAATATAGAATTTTCTCTCATCATGGTCGAATTAAACAGGAAAAAGATGTTATAATTTGGTCTAAAAAGTTAGAAAGTGTTGGAATTGGTGAATTGTTTCTTACATCCATTGACAAAGAAGGCACATGGGAAGGTTATGATATTGAACTGATAAAAAAGGTTACAGATAGTGTACAGATTCCTGTTATTGCTAATGGTGGAGCAGGTAGTATAGATGATATTGGAGAGGTTGCAAGAGAGGCAAATGCTTCTGCTTGTGCTGTTGGTAGTTTAGTAGTGTATCAGAAAAAAGGTATGGGAGTTTTAGTTAACTTTCCTGATAGAAAGAGACTAGAGGATGCGATAAATGGATGATTTTACATTTGAGTATTATGAGAAAATATTTAAAAAAGCAGTAGATAATGATTATAAGATTATTACTCTCAAAGAGTTTTTTTCAGAAGAGTACAATAAAAATGAGAAAATACTCATAAATCGAATAGATGTAGATGTCAAAATAGATAGGCTTAAAACTTTTTATAAAATATTTAAAAAATTAGGTATTAGAGCTA
>FPHE01000121.1_pt1 | contig 12128 bp, 12 predicted proteins | sample 1057201 | NCBI WGS metagenome assembly FPHE01 (sample SAMEA4473311, study PRJEB15554) | hydrothermal vent metagenome | biome: marine basaltic hydrothermal vent biome; feature: marine hydrothermal vent; material: water | place: Pacific Ocean | collected 2011-06-14/2011-07-23 | depth 1155 m
CACCTAAAATATCATACATATCAAAAGTTCGAGAGGGGATATAATATTGTGTTCCCTCTTCAATAACAGCAAAAGTAAAGACAATTAAAGCCCCCAACTGCATATTGAATCCAAAGATTTTATAGCTTTTGAACTTTAGTCCAAAATTTAATAATAGTGCCATAACTCCATACAGAATCGTATGTCCTATCTTATCGCCATAAGGGATATGACCTAAAAGCCTAAATGCAAAGTTATGGTCGGCTGTATCGGCTAAAAATATAATAAATAAGATAAAGACAAAAAAGCCCAAAGGTAATATTATTCGTAAATTGATACTCTTATTCATGTTTTTTACCTCCTACTATTAGAGAGGAAATAGTGACTCCAGCCATATCAGCTATAAAATCAAATATATCACAAGTACGATTTGGTATCCAGTATTGACTAAGCTCTTCAATCCCTACAACAGTTAAAACAATGATTGCACCTATTTGCATATTAAATCCTAAAAATTTATAGCTTTTAAATCTTAAGGCATAATTTAAAAGCAGAGCCATAACACCCATTCCCAATAGATGACCTACTTTATCTCCATAAGGAATCAATTCTAAAAAACTAAATATAAAATTTTGTTTTTTTATATCAGCCAAATAGGTCATAAATGCTAAAAAAGTGAAGAATCCAAATGGTAAGGCAATTCGCCAGTTAATATTAAGCATATTTAGCCACCAAACTTTTTGCAAATCTTGTATCTATCTTTGCTCCCATCTGTTCAAACATCGCATAATAACCCAAAAGTGTTCTATCCAAAAAGATATACTCTGCATTTATCTTATGTACAGCTTCTATTTGAGTCTTTTGTACCTGCATAATGGTCTCAAATCCTCGTTTTGAAAATCCTTTATTCTCTTTAAAATCATAGCTATCTTCTTGAAAAATTTCTATATAAATCCTATCTAGTGGTTTTATAACATTGAGATAAAAAGCCAACATCTCCTCATCACTAGCTCTATCTATCATCTCCAAATCGTGATACTGTTCAACGAGTATCATATCATCCTCATTCAAAATTAACGAGTTGTGAAGTTTGGAAAATGAATGCAAAAATGTATCATCAAACCGTTTGACACATCCAAAATCTATCATTCCAAGCTTATTTTCACTCATAAATATAAAATTACCAGGGTTTGGGTCAGCATGAACAGTTTTTAGCTCATATAGGCTTATAAAAAAGCTATCAAAAATAGTCTGTGCAAAATCATCTCTCTCTTGTTGTGATGGGTCTCTTGCCAAAAACTGCTCAAAGCTATCACCTTCTAAAAATGATGAGCTAAGGACTTTTTGAGTTGATAGCTCCTCTATTACTGTTGGTACTACTATCTTCTCATGCTTTAGATTTTGCTCAAAAAAGCGTGTGTTGTGAGCTTCATGTTCGTAGTCCACCTCTTCATGGAGTCGCTCCTCTATCTCATCCATAATATGGTCAATGTTTTTCCCACCTGCAAAGCGTTTGATGCCAAATTTCAAAATCCCTAAGTCACTCTCTACACTGTGGGCAATTCCTGGGTATTGAACTTTGACGGCTATCTTTTGACCCTGATGCTGGGCTAGATGTACCTGCCCTAAACTGGCACTTCCAAAACAGTTACCCTCAAATTTCTCAAAAACCTCTTGTGGGTAAGCTTCCAACTCTTGTTTGATAATCTTGCGAATTAAAGCTCTGTTGATAGGGGGAATGTTGGAGAATGATTTACCTATCTCATCGAGATACTCTTGTGGCAAAAATGGCATACCCAAAGCGATATGTTGGGCTATTTTGACTGATATTCCTTTGAGTTCCCCTAAAGAGTCGATAATTACTTTGGCAATTTGGGCATGGGTGTCTGATTTTGAAGCCTCTTTTTTATCTTTAGACATAAAGGCTCTTTTGACCACGCCTTTGGTACTAGTTGCCCCGATTTTGAGCATCGCTTTTCCAACAACTTTGCCTCTTGCTATCTTTGAAGTGGGGATACTATTTTGCATTAAAAACTCCTTTTAGGTCTCTCTTTATCTTTGTAAATTTTGATTGTTTGGTTGAGAACTTCTCTAATGAAGAGAGTAGATGTGTCTTAAACAGAAATATTCCCAAATCATGAGCTTTGTTCATAATACTTGACTGCAACAGTGCCTCTATAACCCCTAACGAGTGGTCGATAAACTGGGTAGTATTCTCAAACGACTCTGAATCATCTTTGACCCAATAGGCTACCACCATAATATAGTAATCCCAAAAGAGCTTTGGTAGATGCTCTTCGAGTGGTGGTTGTGGAATCTCTTTGGCTTCTATGGCAATCTCTAGCATATCTTTTACCATATCTGTAAATATTTTATTATTGCTATAGAGTGATTCTAGTTTTAGCCCTGCTGATTGGAAAACCATATCAGAGATTTGCAAAATAAACTCTCTATCTTCTAAGTAGAGTTCTAGTTCGGTCTCTATCAAAGCCTGTAGCTGTTCTCGCAAGGTATAGGTGTTAAAATCCTCTATCTCTTGTAAAATTTGTGCTGTCTCTTTGTGCTTCTGCTCGACATAAGCATAGAGTATCTTCTCTTTGGTTGGAAAATAGTTATAGATGGTCGGATTACTAACCCCTGCATTTTTTGCCATCTCTCTCATTGAGGCATTTTTAAAACCTTTTTCAATGATAAGGTCAACGGCTGACTCTAAAATTTTGGCTTTTGTCTTCTCTTTGGCTGATTGTGATACTTTCATCGTAGCTCCATAAATTTTAAATATTTAACATAGTATACAATAAAGTAGATATTTTGTCAAATTTATTATAGTGATTTAAATTTTTTTAGGCATTATATCTTAGGAGAGGATGAAATGATAGGTGTAACTAGGAAAGGATTATATTTTTTCATTGCTATTGTTGAGGATGATTCTAAAATTAATATTATAATCCAAGATGAAAAAGAAACTTTTACTCATTAATATACTGTTGGCTTTCTGTTATCCACCTGTTTACAAAGAGCGTATATAATACTATTATGAAAGATAAGGAATTAAAAACATTCCTCCTTAAAATTAATTCCAATATGAGTTGAGGTTGACTTAAATAATTTCGTTCACAAACTCCTTTGATATACCTCCTTTGTAAAATATCGCTTCAACTCTTATCTTTCTTCAAACAATAAATCTACCTATTTTACAATTTCTAAACTATACTTTTTTTTAAAAACTGAGTTGATAAAGAGTTTAAATAGTCTCAATAAATTTTGCAAAACTAATTTGGCATGTATTTTATTATAGCTATAATAGATTAATTTAATTAGAAGGTCAGCTTATGCAACTCACAACAGAACAGTTAGATTCATTTAACACCAATGGATTTTTGATAATACGAAGTTTTGCAGATAAAGCAAAATGTGAAGCGATATTGGATGTGGCAAAGGTTCATCTAAAACATAAAATAGAGCCTATAGAGACAGAGATAGGATATAGAGATAAATCCAAAGATTATCGTAGAGATGTAGTAGATTATAACTCAAAATTAAAAGAAGATACTCCTACTGTACGGCGTTTGAGACAAGTATACTTTCGTGATATACTTTTTAAAGAGTGGATGGAGGATAGAGAGATTCGTCCTATTTTAGAGCAGATACTTAATGACCAAGTGGTGATTACTACAGCACATCACAACTCTATTATGACCAAAATGCCATACAGTAGTACAGAGACAGGATGGCATCAGGATAGACGCTATTGGCATTTTTCAGATGATAATCTTTTGAGTGTGTGGTTAGCCCTTGATTATGAGTCTAGTGAAAATGGGGTTTTGGAATTTATACCAAAGAGTCACAAGATGAGTTTTGAGCCAGAGCAGTTTGATGAAAAAGAGTATTTTAGAACTGATTATTCCAAAAATATGTCACTTATAGAAACAGCAGTATCAACAACTTTGCAAAGAGGTGATATAGTACTTTTTCACTCTCTACTGCTTCACCGTGCTAATGCAAATAGAACAGATAAGCCAAAGATTGCATTTGTCTATACAGTTAAAGGTGCATCTACCAAAGCCATTGAGGGAACTCGCTCTTCTGAATATCCCGAAATTTGTCTTAAAAACTCTTGACAATAAAGAAAAGTTCAGTTATAAATGCAATTGCAATAAACCTAAAAATTAACGATTTAGGTTTAATAAAGTTGATGTATAATTACGACATTAACTAATTTAAACAAACAGAAGGACAAACAATATGGCAAAATATATTGATTTAACAGACGAGAATTTTGATGCAACAATTGCAAATGGTGTAACAATGGTAGACTTTTGGGCTCCTTGGTGTGGACCTTGTAGAATGATTGCTCCTGTAGTAGAAGAACTTGCAGAGGATTTTGATGGAAAAGCAACTATCTGTAAGGTAAATACAGATGAGCAACAAAATATTGCTATAAAGTATGGTATCCGTTCTATCCCTGCTATTCTTTTCTTCAAAGATGGTGAGCTTGTTGACCAGATGGTAGGTGCTGCTTCAAAAAATGCATTTGCTGAAAGAATCAATGCCCAACTCTAATATTTAGTTAGTGGTCGGTATTACCGACCCTACACCAAATTTTTATTAAAATTATACTTCATATCATTTTTGTAAAAATTTAATCCAAGGAATTTATAGATGTTAGATTGTGCAATTATCGGTGGGGGACCAGCAGGATTAACAGCAGGGCTTTATGCAACTCGTGGTGGTCTTAAAAATGTGGTAATGTTTGAGATGGGGATGCCAGGTGGGCAGATTACTCAAAGTTCTGAAATAGAGAACTATCCTGGATTTTATCAGCATGGTAAGACAGGTATGGATTTTATGGACACATGGCAAGAGCAGTGTTTTGCATTTGGTCTTACTCATCAGATGAAAAAAGTAGAGAGAGTTGCTAAAACAGGTGAATATTTTAGTATAACCCTCGAAGGTGGTGAGATAGTAGAGGCAAAAACAGTTATAGTAGGAACAGGAAGTACTCCTAAACGAACAGGTATAAAAGGTGAAGATGAGTTATGGGGAAAAGGTGTAAGTACTTGTGCAACATGTGATGGTTTTTTCTACAAAGGTAAATCAGTAGCTGTTCTTGGTGGTGGAGATACAGCACTAGAAGAGGCTCACTATCTATCTAATATCTGTGCAGAGGTTAATCTTATCCATAGAAGAGATGAGTTTAGAGCCTCTCCATCAACAGTAGATAGAATCAGAAGAACAGAGAATATCAATATGATTACTAATACGATAATAGAAGAGATAGAGGGCGATATGATGGGTGTAACTGGGCTTAAACTCAAAAATGTAAAAACAGAAGAGACCTCTAGCCTTGAAGTTCCTGGTCTCTTTATCTTTGCTGGTCATAATGTCAATAACTCTGTACTCAAAGATGAATCAGGTAAGTTTATCTGTGATATGAATGAGTGGGGGCAGGTGATAGTTGATTTAAATATGAAAACTTCTATAGAGGGACTTTTTGCTACTGGTGATATGAGAATAAATGCTCCAAAGCAGGTTGTTTCAGCAGCAGGTGATGGTGCAACGGCTGCATTACAAGTTATTGCTTATATTCAAGAGCAATTTTAAATCGACACAATTTAGACACTAATTATAGATATACTACGGTCATGAGAGCATATTTTTCCCTCCTAAGTTTTTTTATGACTCTTCATATATCTTTATAACTTCTACCTTCATATAAAATTAACGCATTGCCGATTAGGCATGGTAGAAGTTTATAATTATCCTCCATAAATATAATCACTACATTAGAAAAAACCGTGTATAATTCCACAAAATTTAACGCTAGGATTATCAAAATGACAAAAGTAGGAATATTGGGAAGTACAGGACGAATGGGCGAACATCTTATCAACAATGTACTTGCAGAAGATGGATTGGAGTTGGCTGTTTTACATGTGTTTGATGAGCTTAAAGTAGCTGTTCCAGAGAGTGTTTTGATTACTAATAATATGCAGGTTTTTTTAGAGAATTGTGATGTTGTTATTGATTTCTCTGCTCCTGTTGCTACACAGGATTTGTTGGAGTCTGCACTTAAAAACCCTACACCACTTGTGATTGCAACTACAGGATTTAGTTCTCATCAAGAGAATCTTTTGGCAGAAGCATCCAAAGAGATGCCAGTACTATACTCCTCTAATATGTCAGCAGGTATTGCACTACTTAAACAACTTGTAGAGCAGGTATCGGCAACGCTCAAAGATTTTGATATAGAGATTGTAGAGCAACATCATAGACACAAAGTTGATGCACCAAGTGGAACGGCTTTGACTCTAGCAGAGTTTGCTGCCAAGGGTCGTGGACAAGATTTGAATAATGTTAGAATCTCTGGTAGAGATGGACAGATAGGTGCAAGAACTAAAGATGAGATAGCCGTTATGGCACTTAGAGGTGGGGATATAGTTGGGCGACATACAGTAGGCTTCTATAATGACGGAGAGTTTTTAGAACTTAATCACACAGCAACAAGTAGAGAGACCTTCTCAAAAGGAGCAATCAGAGCAGCAAGATGGATAGTAAATCAGGAGAGTGGATTCTACTCAATCAATGACTGTTTAGGAATATAATATGAAAACAGACCATCATTTTTCACTTTTCACTTTTCATTTTTCACTTGAAACTCCCCAAGGAGTTTCCTAATGTGTGCAATTGTTGGAGTATTTGGTGCAGAGAATGCAGCTAAAATAGCCTATTATGCTCTCTTTTCTATGCAACATCGTGGTCAAGAGTCAACTGGAATCTCTTCAGCAGATGGTAAGAAAATTCGACTTATCAAAAAACGAGGGTTAGTCACAGAGGTATTTGATGAAAAGGCTTTTAATCTTCTACAAGGCTCTTGTGCTATTGGTCATAACCGATATTCTACAGCAGGGGCTGACTCTATTTTGGATGCTCAACCTGTATTTGCCAAATATAAACTAGGTGAAATTTCAGTAGCTCACAATGGTAACTTAGTCAATAAATATGAAGTACGAAATGAGCTAATTGACAAAGGGGCAATTTTTCAAACAGGAATGGATACGGAAAACATTGTTCACCTAGTGGCAAAGAGTCGAAAAAATAAACTCAAATCACGAATCAAAGATATGTTGAAAAAGATTGAGGGGGCTTATTGTCTAGCGATACAGAGTCGTAAAAAGATGTTTATAATTCGTGACCGTTTTGGTATCAGACCACTAAGTCTTGGTAGACTCAAAAATGGTGGTTGGATAGTGAGTAGTGAGACTTGTGCTTTTGATTTAGTAGGTGCAGAGTTTATTCGAGATGTTAAACCAGGTGAGATGTTGACTTTTGAAGAGGGAAAAGAGCCAAAATCAGAGCAAATTTTTGAGCCTGATTATCATCCTTGTGCATTTGAGTATATCTATATGGCACGACCAGACTCCATTATAGATGGTAAAACAGTCTATAACATGCGTCTGGAAATGGGAAAACAGTTAGCCAAAGAGACACCTGCTGATGTAGATTTGGTACTACCTGTACCTGACTCTGGAGTGGCGGCTGCAAAAGGGTATGCTTATGGTATGGGAGTTCCTTTTGAGATGGGAATAGTAAGAAACCACTATATAGGCAGAACATTTATAGAGCCAACACAAGAGATTAGAGACCTAAAGGTAAAACTAAAACTATCTCCTATCAAAGATATGATAAAAGGAAAACGAGTAGCCATAGTAGATGACTCTCTAGTAAGAGGTACAACCTCACGACAGATAGTCAAAATGCTAAAAGATGCAGGAGCTATTGAGGTACATATGCGTATAGCAGCACCTGAAATTAAATATCCATGTCGTTATGGGATTGATACACCAACTAAAAAAGAGCTTATATCTACTAAATATACGCCCAAAGAGATAGCTAAAAAAATAGATGCAGAGTCGTTAGGTTTCTTATCTATAGAGGGGTTAAAAAATTCACTAGGTAATGATAGAGAGTACTCTTTGGTTAGTTTCGATGGAAACTACTTTGCTGGAGGGAATGCAGATAGTCCATCTTGTAGAGTTTGTGATTAAAGAGTTAATGTCATGATTTTTAATAAATTTGTTTAAAACCATTAAAATTCTTTAATAAAACTAGAAAATAATAGTCTTATATGGCACAAACACAGTACCTCTATCCCTTAGAGTTTCAAAAACTACCTCAGGGACTACTTTTAAATGTATTATTTTATGACTATTACACTTATTTTTACTTCACATATAATGTGGTTTGTGTAAAAAGCAAATATATACTGTAATTATTTTACAGAATAACAGTTTTTTTATTCTAACTCTAAAAATAATCTATTATGATTTTATCATATATAAGATAAATTTAGATTTAATATTATTAAATTTTAACTATTTTAAACAATTTTATCAAAAATTGTAACTATATAAAATGGCGATTGAACATAAAGATAGTAAATCCAAAAAGAAGTTATATAAAAAAGGAACAAAAAATGAAAGATAAACAATTAATAATAGACAAAATCAATAAGACTTTGTATGGATTGTGGTATAATAAAATTGAAGAGAATGAATCAACTTTTAACTTTTTAAAAGAGATAGATAGTAGTCTCAAAAAAGATAAAGCATTCATTTTGGAGATATTAGAAATAGATGATATTTGTGATTATATAGATATTTTTAACTATATAGATGAATCATTAAAACAAGACAAAGAGATAGTCCTCAAAGTGATTCATAAAGATTATTGGGAAGATTATGAACTGTTGGATAAACTTGACCCATTATTACAAAATGATGAAGAGATAGTTTTAGGAAATGGTAATGTTTTTGACTATATAGATGAATCATTAAAACAAGACAAAGAGATAGTCCTCAAAGCGATTTATCAAGGTTATTGGGAAGATTATGAACTGTTGGATAAACTTGACCCATTATTACAAAATGATGAAGAGATAGTTTTAGCTTCTATCAAAGAGAATGGGCATGGATTAAAATATGCTAGTGAGACCCTGCGTAATGATAGGGAGTTGATTTTGGATTTAGTTGAAAAAAACGATTCAGAGCTACAATATATTGGTGATACCCTAAAAAAAGATAGAAACTTTATAGCAAAGATAATAAAAGAAAATTATCATATATTTGAATATGCTGATGAGAATTTAAAAAGAGATAGAGAGATGGTGATGATGGCTATAGAAGAGGATGGATTTGCCTTGCAATATGCTCATAAGGATTTAAAAAAAGATAAAGAGATAGCAATAAAGGCAATAGAAACATCTTATCGTTCTTCTTATGAGGATATTTTTGACTATATAGATGAATCATTGAGAGATGATAATCAATTTATGGAAAAAGCTCTATTGATGGGAAGTGGTCTAAAATATGCTACCAAAGAGCAACAAGCAAATAAACTATTTGTTCTAAAAAATGTGCAATATAATTCATCATCATTGAGATATGCTAGTGATGAACTAAGAGCCGATAGAGATGTTGCAATGTGGATTCTTCATTCAGCACAAGATGAGGAGGATATCTCCTATCTTGATGAGAAGTTTTTAAAAGATAAAGCATTTATGCTTTTGGCTCATAAGAGGCTTCCAAGAGTTATTAATTATGCTCATAAAGAGCTTAAAAAGGATAAATCTTTTGTTTTGGAGCTTTTAGCATCCAATTATGAGGGAGGATGTTTTCTCTCATCTAACTCTTACTATTCTGATATTCTTGAATGGATGGATGTAGATTTACGAAGTGATAAAGAGATAATTATATCAGCTACATATAGAGACCCTTCTCTATTTAAATATGCTGATAAGTCTTTGAAAGAAGATAAAGATTTTCTTATAGAGGTATTAAAAGAGGTTGACATCTTTGAGGATATTGATGATGAAATCTTGGAAGATAACGCCTTTATTGTTAGAGCCATCAAAGAGACAGGGGAAGGATTGAAGTATGCAACCCAAGAGCAACAAGATAATGCTTCATTGGTACTATCAGTAATAAATCATCTTGGTCTCTACGGATTAAGATATGCTTCAAATCGATTCAAAAAAGATAGAAATCTAATCTTGGAAATATTGAAAAAGGGGGAGAGTGCAACTATTGATTATATAGATGAGAGTCTCAAAAAAGACAAAAAGTTTATAACTCAATGTATTGCACTTTCAGGTATAGGAATGAAATATGCAACACAAGAGCAGAAAGATAGTAGAGCTTTTGTTTTAGAGGCTACCAAAAAATTTGCTAATGCTTTTTATTATGCTAATGATAAATTTAGAGCCGACAGAGAGATAGTTATAGAAGCGATTAAACAATCAGAATATATTTGGCTCTGTTATAACTCTGAAGTTGAGACAATTAGTTTTGAGTTGACAACTGATAAGTCATTTGTAATGGAAGTGTTGAGGATTCAACCAAGTATCTATACTTATTTAATGTGTAATGAGTTTAGAGAAGATAAAGATATATTGGCATTGATGGATGAATTAGGTTATAAAGATTCTAGTTTAACACTCTATAAATACCTTTTACCTCTTTCTAAGAGATATGATATAGATATTAGTAGATGTTCGGACTAAAAGATGAAACAAAACATCCTCTTCATCTGTAGCCGAAACCAATGGCGTAGCCCAACAGCAGAAAAAATTTATGCTAAAGACCCAAGAGTTAATGTTCGTTCAGCAGGAACAAGTCCACGAGCCAAACGAAGAGTTAATATAAAGGATATTGAGTGGGCAGAGCAGATTTTTGTGATGGAATACAAACATAAAGATAGACTAAAAGCACAGTTTAACCGACCTCTTCAATATAAGAAAATAATTGTCTTGGATATTCCTGATGATTATTTATATATGGATGAGGAGTTGGTGGAGTTATTGAAAGTGTCAATTGAGGTTTATTTATGAAGGATGCCTAAAAAGGGTAGTTTTTTCATCTTTTTACTTTTTGTATATTATAGCATATTAAGAGTTAAGGGGTCAAAACCCTTTTGTAAACAAAACTTAAATATAGCTTTATTCCCTCAAAAACTAAATTTTAAAGTGATTACCTTTGGACTTTAATTGTCTTTACTTTTGCTGTTATTGAAGAGGGAACACAATATTATATCCCCTCTCGAACTTTTGATATGTATGATATTTTAGGTGATTTTATTGGGGTTATTCTATTTTCAATTTTTATCAAGAAAAATACCAATTCTTAAATGAAATTAAAGTTTTATTATGAGCAAATGTATTAAATTATTAAAATTTGGTGCATTGGTTCTATTAATATTACTCTATCCACTGTTTTACCTTATGAGAGAACTCTTCATCAAAAAGATAGGCAATAAAAACACCAAAGTATATAGCAGAGTTTTGACACATAAGTGGACTATCTTCAAAAATAGCTCCTGATAAACTATAGTGTCTCACAAAAGCCCCTGCCCATACCTTTTCAAACTTTTTTGAGATACCAAACGATGTTTTGTATCCACTATAACCTGCCTCTGCTTTGTAGTAGTCTCTGTCATCTGTTACAAACTTCTCTTTTACACCATAGATATAGTTATTATATCTACTATCTCCCCAAACTCCACCTGTATGAAACTGATAGAGATACCCCCCTGCACTCTCATACTCTATCTTGGCTTTTAGTTCATAGATATAACCCCTATAGTCAACCCCCTCCCAATCGGTAGAGACCACTGCACGGATAGGTAGGTCTAATTTAATAGAAAATCCACTATTTTTATAGAGACTATAGACCAAAGCAGGGCCAATCTCACCAGCTAAGTCCAACTCGTTCATCCCCTCTCTAGCTTTTGAAGCTTTTGCAGGAAGAGAACCACTCATACTCAATCTAGCACTTAGACCATCTATAGCAAATAGTTGCTGTTTTAGACCATCTTTGTCAATTTTTAGATTTTTGCTACGATAGTCGATATAAGGATAGGGAAAAACTAAATTGCTACTACTATCCGAACCCAAATAATCAGGATAGTAGAGAGTTCCTATACCAAGACCTAAATCTAATTCAGAGGCTTTGATAAAAGCAGACAGCGTCAAAAAGAGTAAGAGTAATTTTTTCATAATGAGATTATATCTGTTTATTACGTGAACTACCTCTAGCTAAAGAGCTAGAGGCTTCCTAACTAGCAGACTCCAACGAGTCTGAATTTGAAAGGCT
>FPHE01000122.1_pt1 | contig 11904 bp, 12 predicted proteins | sample 1057201 | NCBI WGS metagenome assembly FPHE01 (sample SAMEA4473311, study PRJEB15554) | hydrothermal vent metagenome | biome: marine basaltic hydrothermal vent biome; feature: marine hydrothermal vent; material: water | place: Pacific Ocean | collected 2011-06-14/2011-07-23 | depth 1155 m
AGTGGGCTTTTACATCTTCTGTATCTAGCAGACCCCTATGCTCTCCAAAGTGACCTGCTAAATCATTAAATAGTTCATATATGTCATTATGTACATGAAAATCTTCCACATTCATATCAAAATCAATTCTATTTTTTAGTCCAAGTAGGGCTATGGACTCTTTTGTTCTATCATCAATAGTAATCCCATTAGAGACATCACTATCACTATCAAGTGATTGCAACAGTTTACCCATGTTAATAACTTTTGGATTGTTCTCATCTTGTGTACCAGCTAAATCAAAAAGGGTAATAATGCGTCTTTGATTATTATGAGGGTCAACTTTTACCTCTGCTGTACCAAGAGAGATACCTGTTGATTCATCTCCAATATAAAATGTAACCCCTGCACCTTTGTCATATTTAAAAAGTCCATCTTTGTCTGTATAGCCACTGTATGCACCTGAGATATATTTAATACCCTCTAGGGCTGAGTCGATTAAAAAGCCTGTATTATCTATCTCTATTTTATTTGCTAAAAAAGTTGAGCTTGAATTGTTAGCTTCATCTGTTACTGTAATATTTACATCATGAAAGCCCATTTCTAAAGCAGAAATAGTATCATTTGTAATACTCCAAGTTCCATTTTTGTCATTTACTGCATTATAAGAGTCATTATCTATTTTAATCTTAACCTTATAGTTTGTCGTATTTGTATCATTATCTCCTGATGGTAGATTTCCACTTAATGCAGGGGTAGAATCATCTGTTGTTATTGTGTTAATAGTGGAGTTTTGAGCAGGAGGAGTGATGTCTTTTATAATTTTAATATTTAATATAGGACTCTCATTTAAAGAGCTATCTTTAAGTGTTAGATTAAAATCTTTTTCTCCCTCATCACCAGATGTATCTAAAAAAGCATTTAAAGTTCCATTAGAATTCAATGTCCCAGAAGATACACCATTAATAAATAGTATAGAACTCTTTTCTCCATTCACTATAATAGATACACTCTCTTGATTTGTAAAGAGTGGAATAGTGCCTCTTAAAGTAGGTGTTGAGGGTGGTGTAGTATCAACTATATCACCAGAAGTAGTTGCTCCTGTATTAGTATAAGAAGTTTCTTGTGTTGATTCTTCTCCAGTAATGGGTGGTCTGCTTGTATTATTTTCAAGCCCACTATTACACCCTCTAATTGCATCACTCAAATCATTATCTGTTAGAGTCCCCTCTTGACCTTGCCAAAAGATATTTATATTATTAATTAGCTCTTTAGTCTCTTTTTTTACATCTTCTACTAAATTAGCATCAAATAGCTCACTATTACTCATTGCATTTTCTAATGCTTCAACAAGTGCTTCATCTCTATTTTTTAAAGCATCTTTTTTAAGTTTTTTAAACTCTATAGCTAACGACCTATAAGCTTTTAAAATAGATTTTTTTAACTCTCTTACCTCTTTTTTCATTGCTTTTTGCATAGATTTTGCCGATTGATGTAGTTGCAATGATTTGCTTAATAGACTATTATCTCCTGCTTTTGCTAATTCTATGGGGTTTTTATCTAAAATAGTCTCATTTAACCCAAAAAGTTCTGCTAGATTCTTTTTTATTACAGCTATTTTCGCTTGTAACTCACTAGCAATTTCTACTGTTGTTTTATTAAAAGTTTTTGAACTATTTGTAGTACTACTCAGTTCTTCTAAACTTTGAGCAATAAGTGTACTCATAGGAGTAATGTTTATCTCTTTTTTACCTTCTGTCATTGCCATAAGATAATCTTCAAAAGATTCATTAGTTCTAATATCTTTACCACCAAATGAAACCAAAGGAGCTGTTTGATTTAAATAATTTTCATTTTCTTTATCTGCTTTAGTAAGCGTCAAAGAAAATGAACCATCAGATTTACTTTTGGTATTAGATTCATTGTTATCCAAGATACTATTTTTATTTATATCTAAAAAAACAGTAGCTCCTGAAATCTCCCCATCTATTACTTTACCACTTAAAGTTATATTTTTCTCTATGGCATTATTATCTATTGTAGAGGTATCTCTATCTCCACACCCTAACAATAAAATAGCTAAACTTCCTATACCTATTATTTTAGTTAAACTTCTCAACTCATATATCCTTTTGAATTAGTTAAATCTATTTTAACTTAATTATTATAAAAATATTTATAAAATGAGATATCATATAAATTAAGGAATTATTTATGTAACAGCTTTTAAAAAAGCTGTATTTTAATGTTTTAGGATATTTATTATAAATAGAGGTTTAAAAAAGAGTGATATTAAAACTCATCAAACTCGCGTTGCAACCTCTCTTCTTCTTGAGCTTCTAACTCTGCATCACTCATCATCATAGTTTTAATCTTTTTAGATAAGCGTGTTTTGCTTTCTACCTTTGTAATATAGCTATAAGTACCAAATATTAGAGCAACTATGACCGTAAAAGTAATAATTTTTTGTGCCAAATCAAAGGTCTGAATAGGCTCTTTGGTACGCAGTTCACAAATACCACCTGGGCAATGGGTTACAGGGTCTTTTTTAAACAGTCCAAAAATTTTACACCCCACACAGATAGAGAAGGCTGATTCTAAAAAAAGTAGTAGCAAACAGAGAACACAGACCAAGACTTTGATAGGATTGGGTTGAAAATCAATAACTAACAGATAGAACATAGGAATAGCTAAAAGCAGACCTATACCCCACGCAAAGCGTTTTTGTATTGCTCCCACATACTCTGGTCGTTGGTTTTGGACAAAAAATCGACCAAGCAGTAGACTAGGAGAGTAACGAGGTTGTATAACACGCATTATGAAATCAAAAGTAAAAAAACTTATAAATACTTTGGTCACTATAATATGCCCCAATGCTACAGCATTTACTAAGCTAAGAAGTCCTATAACAAACAGAATCCCTGCCCCTGCTCTAGCTTCTCGCTCATTTAAAACAAAAACTTCATAATCCTCTACTTTTTCTCCATATTGAAAAAAACTACTCATGCCTATCCTTCTATTTAGTATTAAAAACTATTGTAGAGAGAAAGCTCTTAAGTTATTCTTATTTAGAGTTTTTATAAAAGCTAATAAGATGGATTCGACTCATAAAGGAATAAAATGAACTCTTGTAGAGAGATAGTTATCTAAAACTCCTCTAATTTTCTATTTTCTAGTCTATATCGCTTATCACAGAGTTTAGCCATATTCTCATCATGAGTTACAAGTACCATAGAGGCGTTATGTTCTTTAATATAATCTAAAAGTACTCTCATTACAAGATTACCTGTCTCTTTATCAAGATTTCCAGTAGGTTCATCTGCAAAGATAATTTTTGGTTTTTTACTAAGAACTCTAGCTATAGAGATTCGTTGCTGTTGTCCACCAGAGAGTTCACCAATTTTCTGCTCCATTAGCTCTTTTATCTCTAGTTGTTCTAGTAGTCTTTCATCAATATTCTCATTTGATAGGAGAGTAGCAATCTCTAAGTTCTCTATAGCTTTCATCCCTTTAAATAGATAGTGCGCTTGAAATACAATGCCTAAATCATCTCTGCGAATCTGCTCAATCTCTTCATCATTTAGTTTATAGAGATTATGCCCCAAGAGATGAACTTCACCCTTGTTGGGAACTATAAAACTAGAGAATATATGAAGTAGTGTTGATTTTCCACAGCCACTTCGTCCGAGAATGGCAATACTCTCTTGGGGTTGGAGTTCAAAGTCAATATCAGTAAAAAGTTGATAATCAAATGAGTGGGCTATGCCTGTTGCTTTTAGTAGGAGTTGGGACATATATATCCTTTATGTAGGTCGGGGTGTCCTCACCCCGACATGAATTAGCAATATTACGCCATCTGCTTCGCAACTTCTGCTGCAAAATCTTCCTCAACAACTTCAATACCTTCACCAACTTCAAGTCTAATAAAATCAGTAATCACTGCCTTGCCACCAGAGATTTTTGCTATATGCTCTCCTACTGTTACTTTATCATCCATAACATACTTTTGGTCAAGAAGAGCTAACTCTTGGTCTAGTAGAGTATTGTCAGAGATAAATCTATCTAGCTTACCTGGTACAATTCTATGCCAAATTTTCTCTGGTTTACCCTCTGATGCCAATTCTGCTTCAATAGCTTTTTTTGCTTCTGCAATCACTTCATCTGTAAGTTGCATTCTACTTACGAAAGTAGGAACATTTTTAAGAGTCTTACCAAGTCTTGCCAACTCTTCATTCTCTTTTTTAACAACTTCGATTCTACCTTTTGTCTCTGATTCAACAAAATCAGCATCAAAATCCTCATAAGATAGAGTACTTGGACTCATAGCTGCTGCGTGCATTGCTATATTTTTGAGTTCAGCTCTTACTTTTTCGACAATAGAAGCATCTTCACATTTTGCCCCAAGAAGAACAGCAACCCTGTTATTGGCATGAAGATAACCATTAATTGCAACAGTTTCATCATCTGAAGCAATCATTCCAGCTCTTCTTACTACTAGATTTTCACCAATAGTAGCTATTTTGAGTGATAGATACTCAGCAAATGGTTGACCATTAATCTCTGAACTATTAATAGCATCTGCATCACCTAAGTTGTTATCAAAAGCGTGTTTTGTAATCTCTGCTACAACACCTTTAAAAACATCATTTTGAGCAACAAAGTCTGTTTGAGAGTTAATCTCCACAACTACTGCTTTATTATCTGAAACTTCAATAGATACAACACCCTCTGCTGCTACTTTACTTGATTTTTTAGCTGCCGCACCAAGACCTTTCTCTTTTAGCCATGCAACAGCTGCATCAAAATCACCATCTGACTCTTTTAGTGCATTTTTACAATCCATCATCCCTGCACTAGTAGTCTCTCTTAGTCTTTTAATATCTTTTGGTCCAAATTTTTTTGCCATTTGTTATGCCTTTGTCTCTTCTTGTTTCTCTTCTTTTTTCTCTACTTCACCTTCAGCTACAGCCTCAGCAACAATCTCTTTTTTCTCATCTTCTGTAGCTTCATCTCTAGGAGCCATCATAGCTTCAGCTAGTTCTGCATCAACAGCAGGTGCATCTGTTGCCTCCATACCCTCTTTTTCGGCTAGTTCAGCTTGACCTTCAATTATTGCCTCTGCCATCTCTTTACAGAAAAGATTAATAGAACGGATAGCATCATCATTTCCAGGGATTGGATAATCCACTACATCTGGGTCACAGTTTGTATCAAGTGGAGCGATAACTTTCATACCCATTCTTCTTGCCTCTTTAACAGCGATATGCTCTTTGACTGCATCTATAACAAACATCATATCAGGAAGCTTTTTCATATGTCTGAAACCTTCAAGATAAGCAGATAATTTTGCTTTTTTTCTTGTTAGCATTAGAGCCTCTTTCTTGGTTAAGAGGTCAAACTGTCCACTCTCTTCCATCTGCTCAATAATTTCAAGTTTTCTAATAGATTTTTTCATTGTTGGGTAGTTTGTCAACATTCCACCTAACCATCTTGTAGATACATATGGCATACCACATCTCTCTGCATGTTCTTTGATACCTGAACGAGCCTGTTTTTTAGTCCCTACAAAGATAACTGTTTTACCCTCTGATGCTGCCTCTTTTACTACACCATAAGTGTATTTGAAGTATCTAAGTGTCTTCTGTAAATCAATAATATAGATGTTTTTTCTCTCACCAAAGATAAACCTTTTCATCTTTGGATTCCATCTTCTTGTTTGGTGACCAAAGTGTACACCACACTCTAGCAAATCTTTCATTGTTACCATATTTTGCTCCTTGCAAAAGTCCAAAAATAGATAATATCATTATATATTTCAAGACAAAAATAATATTTTTAGAGACCGTAGTCTATAGGTTTGTTTCACTGTAGCCCTTAACACACAACGGTGCAACCATTCAAGGATTAACTACGAGAGAATTTGTCTGTAAATTTTACAAACGCGAAATTATATCGAAATTACATTTAATATTAATGTAATATGAGTAAAAAAGAGTCTCATCGAATCGCAGAAGAGATTATCATCCCAAGTGAAGCGATAATAGAGGCTATCACAATCGCCAATGCAATATTACCCTCATGGGCTATCTTTTTACTAATGGAAAATTTGGTACTAACTTCCATAATAATAAGGGCAATAATAAATACCCCCAATCCAATACTTGTATAAATCAGTGTGTCTATTATTTCTTTCATTATTTTCTCCTTTTTATCTTAATTTAGGGCAACCTACAGAATGGTGTTATTTTCCAGAACTGTATCCACCACTATAGCTACTACCACGATAGCTAGAGTGTGAAGAGCTACGAACGCTACTTCTCTCTTTTTCGATTGATTTCACCTCTTCTAATCCGATACCCTCATAGGTCATATATCCACTTACTAGTGTCAATAGGGTAAATATTACAAATATAACTCTAGTCATTTTTACCCCTTATCCGTTTTCAGATATATAAGTAGTATAATCACCACCCCAATAGTCAATAGAGGTGATATATCTGCTATAGAACTAACTATCATCGCTATTACAAGAGCAAAAGCTATAGCTATAAACTCAAAAAGATTGGTCAAAATTTTTGTAAAATAACTATAGAAAAAGAAAAATATCATAGCAATAAAAAGGGGGATAATATAAGAGAGTCGTATAACTCTATCATAGATATTTATCGTGATAGAGTTTGTAGTTGAACTATCTTTTCTGACCCTCAAAAGGTATTGTCCTGTAGGGAGTTTTAGGTATATATTAGCTCCAATATCCCACTGTTTCCAAGGCTCTTTTCTCTTATCTTTTAAAAAATAGACACCACTTTTATCAATATAAAATAGTCGCTTGTTATGTTGCTCTATACTAATAGAGTAACTATCCATCGTTTTAGAAGAGGAGGATTTTATCTCAATTTGAGTCATAAATGCACTATTGGTTACACGAAATAGTCGCTCTGTGTTGCTGTTTATCTTTTCTGATAAAAGCGTATTGGTACTTAATGATGCAAACATGGTAATTATAATTATAATAAAAAGAGCTACGATACCATAAAATGAATGTGGTTTTTTCTCCTCTAATTTTTCACTAAAAGTCTTCTCTTGTATAACCTGTTGCTCTTTGGCTACACCAAAACTCTCATATATCTTCTCTGCTTTTAGTCTTTGTGTACGGTAAACCTCAATCTCTTTACTACTCTGTTCGATATTGAGTATCTCTCTATCTCCACCTTTATAATCCCAACATCGAATCTTATCATCTTTTTTGGCAACCCAAGTAAGCTCACCTTGAACAAAATTTATAACAGAGTCATAATATTCATCATCCAATAGGTAGTGACCTTTTCTATAAAAAACTGTTTGTGTTGCTCTATCCCACTTTCGTAAATCAAAATCTCTAACCCGTTTAGAGAAGCTAATAACCCCACTCTCATAAACCAACCAACTATAACCATAGAGAGGAGAAAAAAGCAGAAATTCACTCCATTTATCATCAAAATCATCTTTGCTACGATAGACAATCCAACCGATAATTGTCCACTCTCGCCCCTCTATCTCTCCACTCATACCTATCTGAAAAGGGACTTTAGGGGCAACTACATTTTTAAAATTGGAGAGAACTTTGTAGTTATCATTAAGGTCAATAAGGCTTTTACAGTAGTCACAAGTGATACTCTGAATACGACCACCACCTAGAAGAGTAAGAGGTGAACCACAGTTGGGACACTTGATGCTATAGAGTTTGCTCATCCATAGACTCTTTCAATACTAAAAGCATCTATCCAATTTCCTGTAAAGACTTTCATCCCACTGGATGTTGCTTCAATAGTCATTAGCGATGAACCACCCTCGGATAGATGAGCATAACGATGCAGGTCACCTATAGAGATATTTTCAGGAAGTTCTCCCTCAAAACCTACACACTCACCCTCCCCCATCTCGGTAACGATATATTTTCCATACTGTTTACCCACAGAAAGCTTGTCGATATTGTGAAAAGGTAGTGTAATTTTAGCTTTGGTCTCCAATACAAAATCTCCCTCATCCACACTTAACCAAAACTCACGGTTATTCTCATCTAGTAGAAACCACTCTTCCCAAAATCCACGACCATAAGAGTATCGAATCTTGCCCAATGGTAGGTAGGTTTTACCATCAATACGAATAGGCTCTCTAAGCTTCAAAAGAGATGGTTCAGGGCTAAGAGCAGAGGATTTTCCGATAAGTTTGACACTATCATCTTCTAAAAAGATAGAGGATTTACACGATGCACACTGCACAAGCTTTGTCCATTTGAAATGTATCGGCAGAGCATCACCACACTGAGGGCAGTTGATGGTTTTTGTTATGTGTGCTTGATAGAGTGGTGTTTGGGTTTTCATGGTTGGATTATACTCTTTTGAGGCTTTATTTTATTTTAAGGTTAATGAAATAATCTTCTGAAAAATCACTATATTATCATTTATGGTTTTAAGCATTTTAAGCCCTACTTTTTCAGCCATTATCTCAAAACTTTTGGGTGTAAAGAAACTAATATGTGTCACATCTCGTCTATACCACCAATCCAAAAACTCTTTATCATTATATGGTGGAAATTTAGTCATCAGAATAATATAACCACCCTCTTTTGTATGTTTTACCAAAGTTTCTAAAATCTCTATGGGTCTCTGTAGATGCTCAAAGACCTCTGTAGAGGTAATCAAATCATATTTTTTACCCTCATAAACCTTTTGAGGAGAGAAATAGAGGTCATACTGGTCAACTTCCATTCCCTTTCGTCGTAGAAGCTCTGCTAGTACGGGACCTGGGCCACAACCAAAATCTAAAGCTGTTTTTATATCATGCTCATAGCAAGTTATCGCCTCGGCTATAAAATCTTCAAACATCTTAACATATCCTAAAGACTCAAAGCTATTGTTGTGTAGCTCATAGTGCTTTTTTTCGCTAACAGAATCAATAACACTATCATCGTCAAGATAGACAAATCCACAAAAGAGACAACGATAGTAACTTAGATGCTTCTTCTCATCTCTAATTGTTCTTGTATTATTTTGACAAATTTTACATAAAGACATATGGTTTTCCTATTTTAAAAATTCAATATTATATCACATTATAATTTTTAATTTAATATTTAGTTTTACAATTACTTATATCATAATATGTTCTATTGATGTAAATAATGGTAGAATTTTAGACTTTAACAAAAGGAATAAAATGAAATTATTACTAAGTCTTATAATTGTAGGTGCAACTCTATTTGCAGGTGGGGATATTAAACCAATGAGAGTTTATAAACCAAAAGTTTACAAACCAAAAGTTTATAAACCAGTGGTACAAAAACATGTAAATTGTTACAAACCAAATATTAAAAAATGTCCTGATTGTGAAGATGTTGCAGAACTTTGTCCATATAATGGAGAAGATTTACCACTAGCTCAAACGGAGCCTTGTGAAGGACTTCGAGGAAGATAGAAAAAACTACCACCTCTCTTGGTGGTATTTAATACAACACTTCATTCATATCTACAAATAATACTGGCAGATAACTATATATAAGAGCTATAACTACAGATGAAATCAAAATATAAAGCCATAGATACTTGGGATATTTAGCAACCATTGCACCACCTATTAGACCTGCTATAGCACCACCTATATGCGCACTCATATCAACATTTGGAAAAATCAGACCAATAGCAAAATTTAGAAGCAAAACAACCCCTACACTCTTGATAAAACGCTGAAATTTATCATGCATTCTCTTTCTATGAATCAAAGCAAAACCAACTACTGCACCAAATATACCAAATATCGCACCACTAGCCCCAATAGCAACTGTTATTGGATGAAAGTAGATAGATACGAGAAAACCTATCACTCCTGATATAAAATAGATAGAGAGATAAGATGCCCTAGAAAATATCATCTCCACAGAGCGACCAACAAGAAAAAGTGATAACATATTCATAAAAACATGCTCTATCCCACCATGCAAAAACATAGCAGAAAAAAGCCTCCAAACTTCACCCTCCATAACAACAGATGGACCAAACGAAGCACCTATATTATATAGATACTCTGCTGACATATCCATTGGATTAACCCCAACCAAAAGAGGTAAAAGAAAAACAACTGTATTGATTGCTATAAGTCCATAAGTTATAGGATACTGCTTAAAATTTTCGATAGTAACTCCTAAATATAAATTATAAAGACATTATTCACTATTCATTATTAATTATTCATTAAAAACATCCATCCCATAAAGCCAAAAGCCACTAAAAGTAGTAGATAAAATAGTCTCCGATAATATATAGCACCTATAGATAAAAATAGATACCCTACCCCAAAAATCATACCAATCTTCACATCTACTACTTGACTCTCTAAAGTAAAAAGTTTCAACAACACTCCATCAAACATACCACCCCTACCAACCATATGACAAAAGATACTAATTGGATAAAAAAAGCTAAATCCCAAAGATAGAAGAGGAGAGTATAGCTGAAGAGTGCTAGTTGTAGGAAATATTATATGCACAATAGGTAGCATCAAGACAAATATGCCAAACGAGATAACAGGAGTCATCAAAAATTTATTGGTATCTGAAAATCTTTTTATAAGCAAAAAGATATAAAAAACTCCTAATACAGAGAACCAAAAAGCCAAAGATACCAACATTTTGGGAAATAGTAGAAGTAGAATCATCACTATCATAACCAAAAAACTAAAAGATAACAGCTCAATTCCCAATACTAAAATAGTCCACCCAACAACCATCATAGCATAAGAACGCAAAAGTGAGGCTGGAGTTTCTACAAACCAAACATACCAACCCAAAATCACCAAGACCAAAAAACCAATATCTATCAAATCAAAACGATAAGGAAAATATCGTTGTTGAAATATACGATATATTGGTCTAAAGAGAAAAAATAGGACTCCTGAAAGTATAGCTAGATGTAACCCACTCAAAGCAACAAGATGACTAATCCCAAGCTTTGAAACTTGCTCTCGCAACTCCTTTTGCAGAGGTGTAGCCAAAAATATAGCTTGGTAGAAACTCACTATCATCTCTTGGCTATGTTGAGACTCTATAGAACCTAAAACAGAAGATTTAAAACTATCAGGCTTATCTGATACTGCATTGATTTGGGATGATATAAATGAGATTCCTAAATACTCAAAAAAATGCATCTTCCTATATGGAAAGAGCTTTAGACGAACTCTTTTACCTATAAAATTCTCTTTTTTATAAGTTCGTGTAAAAAAGTTCAAATCCAACTCTGAACTATAGACACGAAGTATGGTATAAGTTTTACCCTTTTTCTCTTTCTTGTACTGCTGTAGAACTTTTACATGAGTAAAATAAAATGGCTTTGATATAAATTCCTGATACTCATTATAGAGAAAAGAGAGCCGAATAGTAAGCAAAACGAGAAACAACAGAACTGTTAACCAAAACTCATTTGCTGTCAAAAATAGTTTTGGCTTCTCTATCATCTAACTATTTTTTAGACCTAAATAACTGGCATATTGCCACCACCAATATGTGCTTGAGTACTCATATCCATATTCTCATCCTCATAAACCACCTCAAATGAGCTACCACCTAACTCTGCATCCACAAAACGGGTAAATCTCTTCTGAAATATCAGTTTAACCGTCCCAGTAGGTCCATTTCTCTGCTTTCCAATAATCAGCTCTGCCTCCTCTTCTGGCTTGTTCTCAAACTTATTCTCATACTCTCTCCCCTCTGCCTTTGCTTTCATCTCTTTCTCTTTTTCAGCCGCTTCACGATAGACATCATCACGGTAGACAAACATTACTATATCGGCATCTTGTTCGATACTTCCACTCTCTCTTAAATCACTAAGCATAGGTCTCTTATTATCTCTACTTTCAACCCCACGATTTAGCTGTGAGAGAGCAACTATAGGA
>FPHE01000153.1_pt1 | contig 11698 bp, 13 predicted proteins | sample 1057201 | NCBI WGS metagenome assembly FPHE01 (sample SAMEA4473311, study PRJEB15554) | hydrothermal vent metagenome | biome: marine basaltic hydrothermal vent biome; feature: marine hydrothermal vent; material: water | place: Pacific Ocean | collected 2011-06-14/2011-07-23 | depth 1155 m
TTTGTTTTGGGGCTGGTTTTGATGGTGTTTTCGGGGGAAAATACCCTACAGCAATTCAATATCCAAAAATCTAAAATCTTTTTTGTTATGTGTCCATAGAGGTAAATCGTAAATCATACAGGTAGAGGCGATGATGGAGTCATAAATACCCATGCCATTAGAGAGTCCATATTGGTTTATCAATTGTACAGATAAATTCATAATATCTTGGTCAAGTTCTAACTGTTGACACTTTGCCAAAATTTTATTGAGTTTTTTTAACTCTCTTTTATTTAATGCTCCTGCTAAAAACTCTAACTGAATAATAGAATTAACATAATAATCTTTAAATTGATTATCCTCTATAACTATTTTTTCTTTTGAATGGTCAATCAAAATACAAGTATCTATAACAATCATTATCTGTTTCTTTGTCGTCTTAAATCATGAATATATTTAGCACTATCTTCTATATGAGCATAAGGTTTTACATCACTTAAATCTTCATCATCTTCATCAATATAAGTGATTGTATGAATATGCTTTCTTGGGTCTTTTTTCTTATAATGCAACCTCTTTTTTTGCTGAAATGAGTTAAGAAACTTAGTCAAAGCCTCAATTGTTATCTCTTTTTGCTCTTTGATAAATGCTTTTAACTGCTCTTCTATATCACTATTTTCTATTTTTAGTGTAATTGTCATATTTTCTCCTCATATAATTATTATAACAAATTTATTTTTTTGTTTTGGTTTTGATGGTGTTTTCGGGGGAAAACAGCCTACTCTTAATTGTGTAGCAAAAGCAAGACAAGTTTGAATATCCTCTTTTATTAGAGTAGGATACGCTCTCAATATCTTCTCTGTACTCTCACCTGCACTCAAAAACTCTAATATAGTTTGAACTGTAATTCTCTGTCCTCTAATGGTTGGTTTACCATTACATACATCTGAATCTATGGTTATATTTCCATTAAAATATGATAATTTTTCGGGTTTCATCTTTTATCCTTTTGAATTTATTATAACAAATTTATTTTTTTGTTCCTTATGCAACATCCTCACTCTGCAAAAGCTCTCCTGCAACTCTAGCTTTTTCATAAAGAGATTCAGGACTAAGTTCAAGTCCATTTTTCCAACATATAGCTCCAAGTTCTAAAAAGAAAGATTTAAAATACTCTTGATTTCTCAATGGCTTAGTAAGTACACTCTTTTTTGACAGAAGATAAGAGAAATCATAGTTTGTATAACTGCCATCTGAAAATTCAATTTTTACAATATACTCTTCTATATAAGTCATATTTATAATTTTAATCATTATCTGCTCCTTTAATTCGCTCTAATGGTTCAAGTTCCACTGCCTTATCCCAGTTCTCCAAAAGAGCATCTTGATTCTCTTCTGTCCACTCTTTGATAATCTTGACAGCCTTTTTGGGTAGTTTCCCCTTAATCACCTTTCCACTTTTAATATCTATCAACGCTTCATATCCCTGATACTCTGCATGAAAATGAGGAGGATTATGGTCATCATGATACATCCTTATATATATACCAAAAAAATATGAGATAACTGGCATAGACTATATCCTTTTTTTTATCATTATACCATATCTTATTTCTGTAGGGGGTTTTCCCTGAAAACACCGTCTAATGGAGATTTGATTTTTTTTCATTTTAATTCCTTGTTTTTATTTTGGGTTGGTCTTGATGGTGTTTTCGTGGGAAACCACCCTTGTTATTAGACAAAATGTTGTTCAAAATAGTTAAAATAGGAGTGTATCCCCATATTGGTTTTTAGATTTGCCAACTTCTCACCACCAATGGTAATCACCCTAAGCCTATCACCCACTCTGTCCAAAACAGCCCTCATTAGTTTTGCAAAATCATCCAAATGTTTATCGTTTTCAAAATCGGTTATCAGCACAAAAACCTCATCTCGTGACCTCTCAATTAGTCTTACAAGCTCTCTGCGAATACGATTGGCTCTCTGTTCTCGTATTCCAAAGACATCGGCTATCTCTTCAAAATACTCCTCATCACTTACATCATCAATAGGCAAAGCGATATGATAGACATCACGATAATGAGATTTGGCTTTGGCTTTAATCTCGTTGATATACCATAAACGGTTGGTTGTAGCCGAAGTTATTGCCATCTGTGGTATGGCATTGATTTTGCTTAGGTTTTTGAAAAGTATCTCTATAATATGTTTAGAAGAGGGATTTATCTCAATGCAAAGCTCTGAAATAGGGATAATATAGGTGATATTCCTATCTCTGCTAATCGCTTGAGTTATTCCACATATCGCTCCATCCCCAAAAACTGGTGAACCACTTAGCCCATTGGTTAGGTGATTTTGAAGCTCATAGGTATGTTCTTTGTTAAAATAACCACTTATACGATTTTCAAAACTTTTTCTTGAACTATGGTTATCATAAAAACCTATGATATTGACACTAGAGCCTTGGGTTATGTCATCGCTAAAAGAGGGTGAAGTAATATCAAACTTTTTTTTGACCCTCAAAATGGCTATATCTCTATCGCATAACTTAACCTCATCAATGGGAATAATCCCACCATTAGGGGTATCAGAGATATAAATATTTTTATGATTTAAAACAACATGTTTGGCTGTTACTAAAGTATGCCCGTCAATAAAAAAAGCTGTTCCATTAAACCTGCCTTTATTATTGGGATTTCCAATCCAGACTCTTACTACCTCTTTCATTTTTTTCCTTGTTTTGTTATGGGGGTTGGGTTGGTTTTAATGGTGTTTTCGGGGGAAAACACCCTACCCTTTGGGGGATAGAACCAACTTTACTTTTAGATTGGCAGAGGCTTTTCCACTTGCGACAAAGATATTACCTTCGGCTGAGAAGCCAATACCTATCTCGACCTCTGCTTTTTCTAATATCATATCTTGATTGAGTGTTTTGTAGGCTTTGGTGATAGGCTCAACACTTTTGATAAGTACGCTCTCAACAGCACTTATAGACTGGTCAACTCTTTCAACTGTGTCAGAGTTACTTGAAATCATCTCTATCTCATTTTGAGGTATCTCTACCTCCATTAGTAGTCCGTTATCTAATTCGATTAGTTTTTTTGACATCTTATTTTCCTTAAAATTTAAAGTTATTTTACATGAAAAACTATTGATTTTAGATAAATAGTTATAAAAGAACTTTTTCTCCTAAAATCTACAACAGAATAATAGCCTCATAAGCCGTATCTATCATCTTGTCTATCTCCTTATAAGAGATAACAAAAGGAGGCATAAAGTAGATAATATGTGCAAGAGGACGGAGCAGGACTCCATTGTCTAATCCGTACTGATAGACTTTTAGACCTATTCGCTCTTCTGGTCTGTACCCTTGTAACTCTATGGCTGTTATCATACCTGTCTGTCTTATCTCTTTAACATTTGAAAGTTTTTTGAATTTTTCTAATTTTTTTAAAATATAAGCTGATTTTTTTCTATTGTCTCCTAAAACATCAGAGGCTTCAAACAACTCTATAGTTGCTAAGGCAGAACTACATGCTAGAGGGTTTCCTGTATAGCTATGTGAGTGTAAAAATGCCTTAAACTCACTATAATCACAATAGAAAGCGTTGTATATATCTAGTGTGGTCATGGTTACAGCAAGAGGTAGGTAACCACCTGTTAGACCCTTTGAGATGGTCATAAAATCAGGAGTAATATTAGCCTGTTCACAAGCAAACATAGTTCCAGTTCTGCCAAAACCTGTCATAATTTCATCTGCGATAAGATGTACTCCATATTTAGTACACAGCTTTTTAGCTAATTTAATATATAAGGGGTGATACATATGCATATTTCCTGCACCTTGAACTAGAGGTTCGATAATAAATGCTGAAATTTCATCTCCTCGCTCTTCTAATATCTTCTCTAACTCTACAATAGCCTCTTTTGCACTCTGCTCTGTTTGGTCTTTTGGTACAGGAGTCTGAATAGAGGAGAGTAATAGTGGTGCATAAGTCTCTTTATAGAGTTCAACATCACCAACACTCAAAGCACCTATGGTCTCACCGTGATAACTATTGGTAAGTGAGAGAAATAGAGGACGGTGGCTACCTAGATTTCTATGATAGTGAAAACTCATTTTTAGAGCTACCTCAACTGCACTTGAACCATTATCTGCAAAGAAAACTTTATCTAAACCTTTTGGGGTCAAATTTACAAGTTTTTCGGCAAGATTAACTGCTGGTTTATGGGTAAATCCTGCCAAAAGAACATGCTCCAAGGTATCAAGTTGCTCTTTTATTCTATTGGAGATATGCTCATTGGCATGTCCAAAGATATTGACCCACCATGAGCTTATGGCATCGATATATCTATTGTCTTCAAAATCATATAGGTATACTCCTTTTGCTCTCTTGATAGGTATTAGTGGCAGAGTCTCATGGTCTTTCATCTGTGTGCATGGATGCCATATATGTTTTAAATCCTCTTCTACTATTTGACTATTATTACTATTCATAACTCTTCCCTTAGTTTTTTGACTCAATATACTACTATTATTATGATGATTTCATTAATAATTAATAACAACTAGACTAAAATTATGAAATTTTTATATTAAGGCAATATTAACATGATTAGTTGGATGCAAAAGAACAACAAATTTCTTATCGTCACTATCTGGGTAGCGACAATATCTTTTATCTTTACAGGAGCTACTTATGGCTTCTCTTTTGGAATAAAAAGCAGTAGTATCGGTAAAGTAGGTGAAGTTGAACTAACTAGAGAGAGATTTCAGATGGAGTATAATAATCTATATGGAAGATATAATCAGATGTTCCAAGGTAAGTTTGATGAAGAACAGGCTAAACAGATGAACCTACAACAGCAGGTACTAAACTCTATGGCAGGACAAGCAAAAATTCTTAATCTTGCAAAAGAGTTTGGTATAGTGGTTTCCGACAAAGAGGTAGGTGACATGCTATCATCTATCCCATCATTTCAAAAAGATGGGACTTTTAATAGAAGTATCTATGATAACTTTATTAAAAATTCTGGATTCAATACAAAAACATTTGAATCAAGTCTAAAAGACAATCTTATTATTCAAAAAACATTTGCAATGCTCAATCTCAAAGGTGTAGAAAATGAGTACAAAGCATTCTCTATAGCATATCAAATTGCCGATAAATTAAAATATATTACTTTAGGAGAAGATGATATTAATGTTACAGTTGATGAGGCTAAATTAAAAAGTTTTTGGGAGATGAGAAAAGAGCAGTTTCAAACAACTAAACAGTATATATTTGATATAGTATCGACTCCTAATGAAGATATAAATGTAACTGATGATGAGATAGAGTCACACTTTAAAGAGAATAGCTTCAAATACAAAGATAATGAGGGTAAACTTTTGACATTAGAAGATGCAAAAGATAAAATTAGTAAAGATGTTAAGCTCAAAAAATCAAAAAAATCTGCAAATAAACAGTATATTGCATTCAAAAAAGGGACTATAAAAAAAGATGAAACTGTCACTTATGATATAGGAGATTTTAGACTTTCAAAAGAGATATGGGAAGAGATTCAAACAAAAAAAATTGGAGATTTACTTAAGCCCAAAATTATAAATAACAGATATACAACTATGAAAATTATTGATATAAAAGAGCCTGTTACAAAAACATTTGAAGAGGCAAAAGAGCTAATAACTCCACAGTATAAACAGGATATTGCAAGAGAGGCTCTAGCCAAACTTGCAGAGACAACACTTCAGAATATTGATAAAGAAAAGGGTAAAACTTCTACTTTTCTAACGGTTAAGAACATTGAGAAACAAAATCTTGGTTTAAATGAACAAGAAAGTTCAAACTTTGGCTCTAAACTATTTACTTCTAACCAAGAAAAGGGTATTATATCTATAGGAGAAAAGGTTGTTGTCTATAAAGTTATTGAACAGAAACTAATTTCACTTGATAAAAATGATACTGATGTTCTACAGCAAACTGCTGATAGATTAAAAATGCAGTCGTTCGAATCAAATCTAATGAAAAAATTAGACAAGAAGTATCCTACAGAATTTTATAAATAATAGAACCAAGGATTTAATTTGAGTACACCCATCTTAGCCATTGATATCGGCTCTACTAAAATATGTGCAATTATTGGAAAAAAAGAAGATGGTAAGATTGAGATTAGTGGTCATGGTATTGCTAAATCTCAAGGTATAAAAAAGGGGACAATTACCAATATTGAACAAGCATCAAAAGCTATCAAAAGAGCTGTAGATGATGCTAAACGCGTATCTGGTCTAAATATTACAACAGCTACAATATCTATATCTGCCACATATACAAAAAGTATAAACTCTACAGGCGTTGTAAATATCCCAAATAATGACATCTCCATTAACGAAATAAACCGTGTAATGCAGACAGCACTATATAATGCAAATATACCTAATGAATTTGAGATTTTACATGTATTACCATTCAAATTTAAAATAGATGACCAAGATTTTATAGAAGACCCATATGGTATGAATGCTAGTCGTATGGAGGTTGATACACATATCATTATGACAGCAAAATCAAGTCTTGAAAATCTTAAAAAAGCAGTCAATGCCGCGAATATTGAGATAGGGAAAGTAGTTTTAAGTGGTTATGCTTCATCATTGGCAGTTATTAATCAAGAGGATAGAGAGAGAGGAATTGCTGTTATTGACCTAGGTGGGCAGACTAGCAACTTAGTTATTCATGTAGGAAATGCTATTCAGTATAATGACTTTTTATCTGTTGGGTCATACCATATCACAAATGACCTCTCCATTGCACTACATACCCCTTTTGATACAGCAGAGAAGCTCAAAATAGCCAAAGGTAGCCTCTTGACTACAGGTACAAATGAGAACATAGAACTTCCTATCATCGGTGATGAACATAATTTAAATACAGTATCAATGGATATTGTTCATAGTATTATTCATAGTCGTATGGAAGAGGCACTAACTATTTTAGCAAACTCTATTGCAAACTCTAGTCTAAAAAATCAAATTGGTGCAGGGATAATGTTAACAGGTGGAATGACACATATAGAGGGTACAAGAGAACTAGCACAGGCTCTAATGCCCAATATCCCTATCCGTATAGGTAGTCCACCATACATTAATAAAATATCTAATGAACTACTATCAGCAGAGTACTCTGTGGCTGTTGGTCTAATGCTATATGAAGCAGGTTATAATACAGAGTATGAGCTAGAACGAAACAAGCAAATGTTACACTCCAAAGAGTATATACCAAAAGATTCTCTGAGTGATATCGCATCAATAACTGGTATAAAACCAAAAATTCATATCTCAGAGTCCTCTTTCGAAGAGAAAGAAGCAAATGAACTTTTTGCTGATTTAAGCAGAGAACCAGTTAAAGATAACAGTAACCCCGTACAGAGTTTTGTAGAGTGGGCAAAAAAAATATTTTAAAGTAAGAGTAAGGAGGAATAAATGGAAGAATTTAACATAACTGAGTCACACTCAGGAGTTCATGGAGCCAAGATTAAGGCTATTGGTGTTGGTGGTGGTGGTGGTAATATGATTAACCATATGATTAATGAAGGTGTAGGAGGGATTGACCTACTTGTAGCCAATACAGATGCACAAGCACTTGATGCTTCACTTGCACCCTATAAGATACAGCTTGGAATGAATATCACCAAAGGTCTAGGTGCAGGTATGAAGCCAGAAGTAGGTAGAGCCGCAGCAGAAGAGAGTTATGATAGTATCAAAACTATGCTCAATGGTGCTGACCTTGTATTTATCTCTGCTGGTCTTGGTGGAGGTACTGGTACTGGTGCCGCACCTATTATTGCACAAGCAGCAAAAGAGGTTGGTGCATTGACTGTATCTATTGTCACTAGCCCTTTTGCATTTGAAGGGAGAAAGAGAAAAAAACTAGCAAAAGCTGGTCTCGATGAACTCAAAAAAGAGTCTGACTCAATTATCGTTGTACCAAACGAGAGACTACTCTCTATAGTTGAAAAAAATCTTGGTATGAGAGATAGTTTTAGACTAGTTGATAATGTACTAGCACAAGCCGTAGGTGGAATCTCAAATGTAATTCTCTCTCATGGTGCAAATGATATTAACCTTGACTTTGCTGATGTTAAGACAGTTATGAGTCATAGAGGTTTAGCACTCATGGGTGTAGGTGAGAGCCAAGGTAACAGTGCTGCGTATGATGCTGCCAAAACAGCTATTGAGTCTCCTCTTCTTGATAACCTCTCTATTGATGGTGCTATGGGTATTTTGGTACACTTCCATATCCACCCTGACTATCCACTAGCTGAGATTTCAGAAGCAATGGATATTGTAGAAGAGAATGCTGATGAAGATGCAAATATTATCTTTGGTACTACTACAAGTGAGGATATTCCACTTGATGAAGTTAAGCTTACTATTATCGCAACTGGTTTTGATGACCCTTCTGACCTAGAGGTACAAAAAGAGGTATCCAACAATAAGCAAAAAGTTTATTCAGGCAAACCTGAACTAAAAAAACCTGTGCAAGGGACTCTCTTAAACAGTGTAAACTCTGCAAAAGTTGTTGGGGGGTACAACAATAATAGTGATGATTACCTAGATACTCCTACCTTTCTAAGAAAGCAGATGGATTAATAGGCTATGACAAAAGTTCTCCTCCTACTCCTCCTACTTTTGTCGCCTTATCTTCTATTGGCTGATGGACATATTTTTGTCTATCACCGTTTTGATGATAATAGGTATCCTACCACCAATATATCTACAAAAGAGTTAAAAAGAGAGTTTAATTATCTAAAAGAGCATAACTATAAAGTTGTTCCACTTATTGATATTGTAAACAAGATAAAAGCCAATGAAAAAGTTCCTGATAAGTGGGTTGCATTTAGTATTGATGATGGATTTAAAACATTTTATACCAATGGTCTACCTGTTTTTAAGCAATATGGCTACCCTTTTACCCTATTTATCGCTGTAAAATATACAGAAGAGAAGTACAAAGATTATGTATCATGGAAACAGTTAAAAGAGATTGCTAAGTATGGTTCAGTTGAATTTCATAGCTATGGTCATGGTCACTTTGGACAGATGACTGATGAGAAAATCAAAGCTGATATGGACAAAGGGTTAACACTTATGAAAAAACATTTAAACTATGAACCTAGACTCTTTGTATACCCTTATGGTGAGTATGATAGTCGAGTTGAAAAAGTTTTAGCTCCATATAACCTTCAAGCTGTATTTAACCAAAATATTGGTGCAATCAATGGAGAATGCTCAAATGAGTATGATATTGACCGTTCGGCTGTTGTAGGTAGTAATGCTAAAGACTTTAAACTATATCTACACTTCAAAGAGCTTTGTGGTGTTACATTTCATAAACCACTCACCTACCCAAAAGATAAGATAGTAAGAACTGTTGAGGTAACACTAGAAGATAAGAGTATTACTAATGCAGAGATTTTTATCTCTAACAATGGATGGCACAGAGTCAAGGTCAAAGATGGGAAGATACTCTACAGAGCAAACAAAAGAGTAAAACTCAACCGTATTAAAATTGGGGTTAAAGTCCAAAATAGAATTAAACTGATGGTTTTATCAAAATAGTTATCTTATATTAATATGTTATAATACTTCTAAATAACTTTAATTTAGGAGAAATAAATGAAAAAAAGATTCTATAGCCCCCTACTACTCACACCTCTAATCTTTATTGCATGTAATACAACTCAACCAACTAAAAAAGCACAGAAGATAACAGAGACTCCTGTTGTAGAGGTAGCTGAAAAAGAGCTAACTAAACAGGTGCCAACTACTACCACCCAAAAAGTTGCTACCACAACTATAGGTGGTGTAAAGTATGTAAAAAAAGATATTGTTCAAGAGCAAGGTCTATTTCATATTAAATCATTTATGGGGACACTTAAACCAACTCTTAAGAGTGCAATGAAAGATGGTGTAGCTACAGGATTTGGTGTATGTTCAGCAATATCTACAGAAATGACAAATGATTATAATGCTCTCACCACTGATACAAAAGTACGAAGAACGGCTCTTAAATATAGAAATCCAAAAAACAAACCTGATACAACTGACCGTGCCGTTATGAATGAACTTGTTAGAAAAGGGGACTTCAAACCTGTTACTATTGATGCAGGTGACCACTATAGAGTATATAAACCCCTACCAACAAAAGGAGAGTGCCTTGTTTGTCATGGAGATAGCTCAAAAATACCATCTAAAGTATCTGAAATGATTAAGCGAAAATATCCTAAAGACTTAGCCATAGACTTTGCAGAGGGTGAGTTTAGAGGTGCTATTGTAGCAGAGATAAAGAAATAGATAGCTATAATACTCCCAATAAAAATTGGGAGTATTTAACTATGAACAGTGTCATACAGTGGCTAAAAGAGAACGGTAATCTAAAGATTATAGATGAACCACTAGATGTAGAGCTAGAGATTCCTCACATCGCCTATATAGAAGTCAAAAAAGAGGACTCACGCCCCCTACTCTTTACCAATCCTATAAATCGAGCAAAAGAGATAGAGTACAATATGCCAGTACTTATGAATATATTTGCAAACAAGAAGCTTACCCAAAATATATTTGGAAAACATCCTGATAGAGTAGCTGAGGGTATAGATAAACTACTAAAGCTCAAACCACCTAAGAGTTTTATAGCAAAACTAAAGATGATTCCTGAACTCTTTGCTCTAAAAAATGTTTTTCCAAAACGACTTACAAGCACAGGCGAATGTCAACAGCTAATTGTCAAAAAAGAGGATGTAGACTTAGATAAACTACCAATACTCAAAACATGGGAAGAGGATGGTGGAGCTTTTATAACTATGGGGCAGGTCTATACACAGAGTCTTGATGGAGAGATGCAAAATCTTGGAATGTATAGACTACAACAGTATGATAAAAACCATCTAGGAATGCACTGGCAGATACACAAAGACGCTTCTCACTTCTTTGACCAATACCAAAAAGCAGGGAAAAAGATGCCTGTAACAGTAGGAATTGGTGGTGACCCTCTCTATATATGGTGTGGTCAAGCTCCTATGCCTCATGGGATGTTTGAGATGTTGCTCTATGGATTTGTAAGAGGCAAAAATGCTAGACTTGTTAAATCTATAACCAATGATATATATATTCCTGAAGATGTAGATATAGTTATAGAGGGATTTGTAGACCCAAAAGAGATGAAGATAGAAGGACCTTTTGGAGACCATACTGGCTACTATACCCTCAAAGAGCCTTATCCTGTAATGGAGATAGAGACTATTACCATGAAAGAGAAACCTGTTTTTCAAGCTACGGTTGTAGGCAAACCACCACTAGAGGACAAATATATGGGTTGGGCAACAGAGAGAATCTTTTTGCCAATGCTAAAACCTATGGCTCCTGACCTCATCGACTACTATATGCCTGAAAATGGTGTTTTTCATAACCTAATACTTGGAAAAATGAAAACACTATACAAAGGTCATGCACAGCAGTTTATGCACGCCTTTTGGGGTGTAGGGCAGATGAGTTTTGTAAAACATGCTATATTTGTAAATGAGGATGCACCAGAGCTTGAAAAGGATATAGCTATTACAGAGTATATCTTAAATCGTCTTGACCCTGATAAGATTTTGACTACACAAGGGATAATAGATGCTCTTGACCACACAGCAAATGAAACGCTAGTTGGAGGAAAGC
>FPHE01000070.1_pt1 | contig 11537 bp, 10 predicted proteins | sample 1057201 | NCBI WGS metagenome assembly FPHE01 (sample SAMEA4473311, study PRJEB15554) | hydrothermal vent metagenome | biome: marine basaltic hydrothermal vent biome; feature: marine hydrothermal vent; material: water | place: Pacific Ocean | collected 2011-06-14/2011-07-23 | depth 1155 m
CAGCTATAATTACAGCAGGTCTTATATTTATGGGGTACAATAATTTTTTTAGTGATTTTTATAAGAATTTTTCATTAGAATTTAATAAAAATGCTTTTAGTAGTCAATCAATAGTTCCAGTAAATTATCAATCTGATAATACAGATTCAGAATTGATAAAGCAATTAAAAGAGACTGAATTAGATAATATTGCAGATATAAAGATTAAAGAAGAAAATAAAAATGTTAATAATGTACAAATATTAGCTCAAAAATTAAATATAGATTCTGATGAGTTATCATTAATTGTTGAAGTTATTAAATCTGAAATGAGTCCAAAAATTATTTCTAAACAAGAAGATAAAATTATTATTGGTCAGCGTTAGAAGTCTACTTTAAAGCAATCATACTCATAAATCGTCCTGAACAACCTTTTTCTTTTCTATATGAAAAGTAATCTTTAACTTCACAAGCAGTACATATATTTGATAGCTCAATATTATGTTCATATACTCCTGCTTTAAGTAGTTGAATTTTATTGATGTAAGGTAAATCTAACATTTGCTTTTTTCCTCTATTTTCATAAGCATTTTCAATATCTTTAAAATGTTTAGCAACATTCCAATCTACTTCGTAACAGCATTTCCCAATAGAAGGTGCAATGGATGCTAGAATATCTTTAGGATTGGAGTTAAAAACTTCTTTCATCTTCTCTATGGTTTTATAGACTATTTTTTGTTCTGTTCCCTTCCATCCTGCATGTATGGCTGAAATAACATTCTGTTTTTTATCAAAAAGTAAAATAGGAACACAGTCGGCTGTTAAAATAGTTAGCATAATGTTTCTTTGGTTGGTAATTAATGCGTCACAATTTTTTATGGCTGTATTTAAACTGTTCCATCCTTTTGACTCTTTTTTTGTAATTATTTTAATATTAGAGCTATGTGTTTGATTGGCAACAATAAAATGCATATTAGGAAATAGTTTATTAAAATAATCTCTATTTTTTAATATTTCTGATGGATTTTCATTAGTATGAAGAGCTAAAGAAAAAGAGTAGGGGTTCGTTAAATCTTTTTTTGTAATTAGATGTATACAGTTTTTCTGTTTTGATAAATTTTTAAAGGTATAAATATTTTTCATTTTTATTTTTATTGTGGGCTAAAAAGCCCACATATTAGTTGTTAATATTAGTACTTTCTTCTTGGTCTATGTAAATCATTTGACGTAGTTTATCTTGATAGCCTTTTAAATCACATTTTTCCATATTGGTAACTCCATCGTCAAAAGCAGCTTTAGCTACGGCAGAGGCTACCCATACTAATACCTCTCTTGAAAATGGTGTAGGGATGATATGTTTTTTCCCATATTCTAAATCAGGGTTATTATAGATAGCTTTTACATAATAAGGAACAGGCTCTTTTGCCAAGTCTGCTAAAGCTCTAGCTGCTGCCATTTTCATATTTTCTGTAATTTTCTTAGCACCTGAATCTAAAGCACCTCTAAAGATGAAAGGGAAGCCTAAAACATTGTTTACTTGGTTAGGATAATCACTACGTCCTGTACCTACAATAATATCTGGACGAACTTCTTCCACTAAGTCAGGTGTAATTTCAGGAGTTGGATTAGCACAAGCAAAAATAATTGCATCTTTTGCCATGGTTTTTACCATATCTTGCGAAACAATTCCAGGTCCTGAAAGACCTAACATCATATCTGCACCATTAAGTGCATCTGCCAAGGTTCTATCTTCAGTTTCAATAGCAAACTCTTTTTTATATTTGTTTAAGTCATCTCTTTTTGAATGGATAACTCCTTTTGAGTCTAGGAGTACAATATGTTTTACTCCAATATTTTTATACATTTTAGCACAAGCAATTCCAGCTGCACCTGCACCAATAACAACTACTTTTATCTCATTAATATTTTTATTTGCTAACTCTATAGCATTAAGTAATCCTGCTGATGTAATAATAGCTGTTCCATGTTGGTCATCGTGAAATACAGGTATATCAAGTTTCTCTTGAAGTTTTCTCTCTATCTCAAAACAAGCAGGTGCTGCTATATCTTCTAGGTTAATACCACCATAAGTATCAGAAATAGCTGAACATACATTTACAATTTCATCAACTTCATGAACATTTAAAATTACATCAACGGCATCTACATTAGCAAATGATTTAAAAAGAACAGCTTTTCCTTCCATAACAGGTTTTCCTGCTAGACCACCAATATCTCCAAGTCCAAGAACTGCTGTTCCATTAGAGATAACAGCAACTGTATTTCCTTTATTTGTATATTTATATGCTAAAGATGGATTCTCTGCAATTTCTAAACAAGGGTAGGCAACACCTGGAGTATATGCCATAGATAACTCTTTTTGTGTTTTACATGGTTTGGTAATTTGAACAGCAGTTTTTCCATTGATATGATAGTCTAAAGACTCTTTTTTGAAGTTTTCCACGATTTTTTCCTTAAAATTTTTCAAATGGAACTTTAGCAGAATTAAATATAAGTATAGCTGTTAATATAATTTAATTATAAAAAAATTAATTTTTATTATTTTTTAAAATTATGCTACAATAGTTGTATTAAAAGACATCAAGGATTTAGTTTAAATGAATCAGTTATATAGCTATTTTAATAGAATTAGAAGGTTATTTTAAAATGAAGCTAAAAATTAATAAAATTAAAGAACGTAGAAAAAAAAGAGTATTTCTTCCAGCTATATATTTTATATTAGAGTTAATATTTGTTTGGTTGGTATTTGTGGTTATTCAACTTTCATATAATCCTATGACTTGGGATTTGTGGTGTCAAATTCTAACAATAATATTTGCAATATATTCATTTTTAAAAATGTTACACATATATGATAGACAGAAAAATTATCCAAAAGCTTAATATATTAAGAAGAGTACTTAGTGGTGACCCCTAGGAGACTCGAACTCCTGTAACATGGATGAAAACCATGGATCCTAACCGCTAGACGAAGGGGCCACTAAATATAAAAGTATAAGTTTCTAAATGGTGACCCCTAGGAGACTCGAACTCCTGTAACATGGATGAAAACCATGGATCCTAACCGCTAGACGAAGGGGCCATTTGATAACTTATGGACAAAATTATAACCAAATAACCTTAATATTTTATTAAATATAATAGTTTTTTGTGATAATCTATCTTTTTTGATATACTTTTAAAAAAGGATTTATACTATTATGATAAAAAAGATAGAACTCTATATTGCTACTCTTCTTGTATTTAGTGGTTGTACGGGTAAAAATATCGTCAAAAAAGAGAATCAAGAGAGTGCATTTATAGTTATAAAAACAGCAAAAATGAGATATGCTGATATGGGCTTTATATACAAGAGTGACTCTTTTGTAAAAGTAGAAATCTATAGCATGGGGCAACCTGTAGTTAGTTTGGATATTAACCCTGTAAATGTCTGTATGTCAACATTTGAATGTATGGAGAAAAAAGATTTTAATGCTAAGATGTTATCATCTAACTATCCTGATACACTTCTTGAAAATATATTTAGAGGTAAGCCTATATTTAATAAAGAGGGGTTAGAAGAGAAGCCCAATGGTTTTAGTCAAAAAATAAAAAAAGAGGATAAATATGATATAACTTATTCTGTTATAAGTGAAAAAAGAGTTTTTCGTGATAAAATAAATAAAATAGTTATTAAGGTAAAAAAACAATGAAGTTTGTAGGTGCGCATGTTAGTGCAAGTGGTGGAGTAGATAATGCCCCACTTAATGCTATGAAGATAGGAGCAAAGGCTTTTGCTCTCTTTACTAAAAACCAAAGACAGTGGATAGCAAAACCACTAGAAGAGAAGATGATAGAGAGTTTTAAAGCCAATCTAAAAAAATCAGGAATAGAGCCAAAACATGTACTCCCACATGATAGCTACCTTATTAATCTTGGAAGTCCTGATATAGAGAAGCTTAAGAAGTCAAGAGAGGCTTTTATAGATGAGCTGATTCGTTGTGACCAACTTGGATTAAAACTACTTAATTTTCATGCTGGTAGTCATATGGTCAAAGTAGGAAAAAGAGACCCCAAATATGCTGATAAGATTATAGAAGCAGAGCTTAACTGTTTGGATTTGATAGCCCAGTCGATGAATATCGCTATAGAGGCTACTAAAGATTTAGATGTAAAGTTAGTTATAGAAAACACAGCAGGGCAGGGTACAAACTTGGGTTATAAGTTTGAACATCTAAAACATCTAATTGATAAAGTAGAGGATAAAAGCCGTGTAGGGGTGTGCCTCGATACTTGCCATACCTTTACTAGTGGGTATGATTTGCGAACCAAAGAGGCGTATGATAAGACAATGGATGAGTTTGATAGAGTTGTGGGATTTGAGTATCTCTGTGGGATGCATATCAATGACTCCAAACCAAAGCTTGGAAGTCGTGTTGATAGGCATCACTCTTTGGGTGAGGGTGAAATTGGATGGGATGCATTTAGATTTATTATGAATGATTCAAGGATGGATGATATTCCACTGGTTTTGGAGACTATTAACTCTGATATTTGGGATAGAGAGATTGAAGCGTTGTATAACTTGATAGAGGAGGTGTGATTTTAGTGAAAAATGAAAAGTTAATAGTGAAAAATGAACAGTGGAATTCCAAATAGGATGATACTCTCGTAGGGTGGTGCTTTTAAGCCCACCAAAAAGCGTTTATAAACAAATTTCTTGCAAAACTCAATAAGGAGGATTTTGATGAAAAATATAGTAAAAACAGTAGCATTAATAGCACCACTACTTTTTATATCAGGTTGTGGTGATGGATTAGATAAACCAACCAATAGTGAAGAGGTAAAAGGTGGAGAGCTAGTAGTAAACTTCTCTGCTAATCAGATGAAAAAATCACTAATAGCAAAGGGTGTAGCAACAGAAGATACAACTGTATTTGGATATAAAGCTTATAAAATACCATATACAACAACTGATGAAGAGGGGTTAGAGGTCAAAGCCTCTGGACTCTTTGTTATCCCTACAGGTATGCCACCTGCTGTTGGTCAGATAGGTCTTTCAATGGTAAGTGATGACCACGGAACTATCTTTGCCAATATTGATGCACCTACAACAGGAGCAGTAACTTATGGTACACCTATTGGTTCATCTATTCTTTTGACCTCTTTAGGTGGTTTTGCAACTCTGCAACCTGATTATATCGGTTTTGGTGACTCCAATGACCACTATCATCCATTTATACTTAAAAAATCTCTCGCTTCTGCCTCTATTGATTTTATCAAAGCAGTTAAAACATTTGCAACTGATAATAACATAAAACTAAATCAACAGCTATTTTTGACAGGTTATAGTGAGGGTGGCTATGGTGCTATGGCAACACTTCAAAAGATAGAGGCTGATGGAGAGTTAACAGTTACAATGGCCGCACCAATGGCAGGGCCTTATGATTTAAATGTTACAGCATTTGGTGTTCTATCTCAACCAACGCTATCTGTTCCATCATTTATGGCAAATATCGGTTACGCTTATGGTGAAGCTTATGGTAAAGAGCTATCAAGCATTATAAATGAGCCTTATGCCTCTAAGTTATCTACTCTATTTGATGGCTCAATAGCTAGAGATTTGATTGACCCAGAGTTGACCACTGCGACTACAGGAGCAGATGGACTCTTTACACAGACATTTGTGGGTGGTTTTTTTGCTAGTTCAGACTATTGGTTTAGAGAGGCAGTAGTGGAGAACTCTGTTCACGCTTGGGTTCCCAAAACAGCTGTTAGACTAGTTCACTGTAAAAGTGATGATGTTATCCCTTATGGAATTGCACAGATAACAGAGGGAACAATGAAGGCTATGGGTGCAGAAGATGTAGAGATTGTTCCTGTGGAGGAGGCACTAGGTCTACCTGAGACTATTGGGCATAGTGAGTGTGGTTCACCTGCTTATCAAGTAACAACCAAAATGTTTTCTGATGTCAGAAAAGCAACGATAGGATACTAGGAGAGAATGATGAAAAAGATAATAACACTAAGTATAATAACAAGCTCTTTGGTTCTAGCAGGTGCATATAAAGTACCTGAACAGTCTCTAAACTCTATGGCATTAGGTGCTACCTATGTAGCACATACTACTGGGGCAGATACAGCTTATTTTAACCCTGCCAATATGGCTTTTTTAGAAGATGATAAGCAGTTTATGGAAGTTGGTCTCACTTGGGCGCATCTACCAAGCAACAAATTTGAGGGACAACAAGCATTTTCGGCAACAGAGGTTTATGGAGCTAATGGAGGCTCTCTATGTGAAGATTTACAGCTACCATTTATTCACTTTGTCTCTAAGCCTCTTGATAATGGTCTAAGATGGGGTGCAAGTTTAACCGTACCTGGGGGGTTGACCAAAAGATGGGAGACACCATATCAGAAACTATCAGCAGAGGAGTTTACTCTAAAGGTAGTTGAAATAAATCCTGTAATATCCTATAAAGCAATGGATAATCTATCTATCGGTGGGGGTCTAAGAGTCATATACTCTGAAGGGGTTGTTAAGAGTGATGGTTCAGGTACAGCAAAACCTATCAAAAGAGAGATGGAGGGTGATACAATAGAGTATGGGTATAATCTTGCCATGACCTACAAACCTATACCCTCTATAAATATTGCTACAACCTATCGCTCAAATATTGACCTTGATGAAGATGGAGAAGCCAATCTCTATATGGGAGATATGGGTCATCAGTATAGTACAGATGTAAGTGTTCCTCTTCCTGCTGCTCTAAACTTGGCTGTTAGCAAAACTTGGTCGGATAGATATACGCTAGAGTTCAATTATGAGAGAACCTACTGGTCAGAGTATGAAGATTTAGATTTCAACTACGGCTCTGCTATACAACCTGCTTCATTAGTTCCTATTTTTGATAAACCAAAAACCAAAAATTGGGAAGATACTAACACCTATAGAGTTGGTGCGACTATAGATTTTGATAATATTACACTAATGATGGCATACTCCAAAGATGAGTCACCTATCCCTAAAAAATATCTAAGCTATGAGCTTCCTGATGCAGATGCTAACATATACTCTGTTGGTCTGCGATTTGATACGACTAAAAATCTCTCTTGGGGTTTTGCATATCTCCATGATGATAAAGAGAGTGTAACACTAAATGCAGGTGAGAATAAAAATGGAATCATAGGTAAGTTCTCTGGTGGTGGTGCTCAGCTATTTACAGCAGGATTAAGTTACAAGTTCTAAGAAGTAGATTACACTTTTTGTAGGGTGGTGCATTTATGCCCACCAAAAAGCTCTTTTAATTGGTGGGCTTAAAAGCACCACCCTACGAACTCTTGAATATTTACTTAAGCTTCCACTTTACTACAATCTACTTTATGATACTCTAGTTTATCATCTTCAGAACTTACATTAAAATCATTAGCATAATAGAAACACTCCTCATACTCCTCATCACTGTTAAAAAGTATCTTATAGTAACCATCTGATACAGAGATATTGTTATCTCCTATCCGTTTTGGAGTGTTACTATAGCTTACGACATTTACAACATTCAACTCAAATAGCTCTACAGCCTTGTCTCTTGCATATTTCTCTGCTTTTATCCACAACTGCCGATTGACCTTTGGCACTTGAGGGATAATATTGGCTAGAGAATAGGTTGCATCCAAACTATCCTGACTCCAATCAAATGATGCATCTGGAGCTAAATGACCCCTATCATATCCCGTATTGGTATAGTCTGCTGTTGTGGCTCTATACTCTGCCTCAATCTCTCTCTCCACATAAAAAGATGGTCTCTCCTCTATATTTAGCTCATTAACCAAATCACCATATAGAGTATATGAGACGCTCTTTGCTACTTTGAGATTATAATCATAACATATTTTTAAAAACTCTTTATCTAGTATCCTATTACAGTTATCTTCATTTATAAATTGTTTAGTATAGTCTAAATTCTCCTCTTCTAAAACTTCTTCTTCTGAAACCTCTTCCTCTGAAACTATCTCTTCTATCTCATTAACAATCGGAGGAGTTATATCTACCGATTCGGTAGGAGTTGTACTATTTTGTTCTAGTTGAGTCTCTTCACTCTCTAGTTCTTCTATCTCTCTACTATTCGTCTCTTCTATAGCTATAGTACTGTTCTGCTCCAATTGAGTATCGTTGACTTCAAGTATCTCTGTTTGGGTAGTAGTAGTAGTCTCAACGCTATCACATCCATGAAGTATAAAAAGGAAAAGTGTAAGTTTTACAGTCGTTTTTAGATTAAGTTTTTTCATTAATCTATTTTAGCATAAAAATTTAAGAAATACAAATATTTTTGGCTCTCCCCATCTTCTGTTCTACTAGAGCAGAGAGGAAAATTCTCTCTCTACTATTTTTATAGAGCCTCTTCGTCCACCTCTCCCGTACGAATCCTAATAACATTTGAGATATCAGAAACAAATATTTTCCCATCTCCAATTTTGCCAGTGTGTGCAGTCTCTTTGATAGCAGTTAGAGCAATATTTAGATACTCTTCACTACTTACAACTACCTCTATTTTTACCTTTGGAAGAAACTCAACTACATATTCAGCCCCTCTATAGAGTTCGGAGTGACCCTGTTGTCGTCCATACCCCTTAACCTCGGAGATAGTCATCCCCTCAATTCCTGCTTCGACTAACGCCTCTTTGACATCTTCAAGTTTAAATGGCTTGATAATTGCTTCTATTTTTTTCATAAATAATCCTTTAAATTTTATTTAGAAATGAATCTCTTATAGATTCATTCCTTTCTCTCCGTGAACAGCTTCATCAAGACCTTTGTACTCTGTCTCTTCATCAACTCTTCCACCACCTGTTAAGGCACTAGCGATATAGAATATAATAGCTGTGACGATACTACTATAGACGACTGTTAGACCAATCGCTTTAAACTGATTGAGGAGTTGATTCATCATGTTATAGTCATCTGCCATCAAGTATGGAGCAACAAAAATTGCCGTAGCAATCGAACCCCAAATTCCCACAAGACCATGTACCCAAAACGCATCCAAAGAGTCATCTACTCTGAATATTTTTTTGAGTTTAGCTACACCGATAAAACCGATAATACCACCAACAAGACCGATAATAATCGCTCCACTAACATCAGCACTTCCTGAAGCAGGAGTAATCGCAACTAGACCAGCAACAGCACCTGATGCACCACCAATTAGTGTAGGGGTTTTATAGACAATATACTCAGCAATCAACCAACCGATAACACCCAAAGAGGCGGCGACATTGGTTATCAAGAAAGCGTTACCTGCAAGACCATCAGCAGCGACCTCTGAACCTGCATTGAATCCAAACCAACCAAACCATAAAAGGGCAGAACCAAGAACAGTTAATATAGGAGAGAACGGTTTCATAGCAGATTTACCATAACCTTTTCTCTTCCCTAAAATCATAGCCACAACAAAACCAGCAACACCTGCATTGATATGAACAACAGTACCACCAGCAAAGTCCATCTCACCAAAGTTTAGTGTCTCACCACCACCCCATGCCCAATGTGTTACAGGTGCATAAACAGCCAAAATCCAAAGTGCAGAGAAGATAATAAAGGTAGAAAACTTAACTCTCTCTATCATAGAACCACTAGCAATCGCAACTGCAATCGCTGCAAATGTCCCTTGAAATGCTACAAATAGTAACTCTGGAATGGTTCCTGTTAAACTCTTATCGGTAATACCAGACAAAAGAATCTTTCCTGTACCAAAAAAGTCACCATCTCCAAATGCGATACTATAACCTGCTAAAACCCAAACTAGTGTACCAACAGCAAAAGCTATCAAGCTCATTCCCATAGTATTAAGAACATTTTTACTCCGTGTCATACCACCATAAAATAGTGCCAAACCAGCTGGTGTCATTAGCATTACCAATGCTGTTGCTATAAGCATCCATGCTGTATCACCACTACTTAGGGTGTCTTCAGCTGATGCTATAATAGGTAAAGATAACAGTGTTATCAGTGCTAGAAATCTATTTTTCATAAATTTACTCCTTCTAAGATTTTAATGCCAAAGTATAACCTTATTTGCTATTAAAATAGCATTTAAACTGTATAAAATTTAATCACCTAAAAATTTTAATGCGATGGCAGGTTTTATTCATTTAGAAGAGTCAATATTTAAAAAATGTCTAGATATAAATAAAAAAGAGCTACTAGAGAAGATAAAAATTTGGTATGTATGGATATATTTTTAATATGAATGCGAACCAGAGAATCTATAACTCGACTGCGATTTTAATATGCTATAATATACAAAAAGTAAAAAGATGAAAAAACTACCCATAGGCATAAGTGATTTTAGAAATCTAATCCAAGGCAATAACTATTTTGTAGATAAATCTCTAATAATCCAAGAGCTTATAAACTCAAATGCACAGATAAGTCTGCTACCAAGACCAAGGCGTTTTGGTAAAACTCTAAATCTTTCTATGCTTAGATATTTTTTTGAAAATAGAGGAGATAACCAAGAGCTATTTAGTGGTCTAAAGATTGCTCAAACAGCTGAATTTAGAGAGCATATAGCCAAATATCCTGTAATATTTTTGAGTTTTAAAGATATTAAACAGAGAAGTTTTGAGAGTAGCTATGAGAAATTATACTTTTTGATTCAACAAGAGTTTATGAGACATTTTGAAGAGATAGATATGGAGAGTCTAAATTTTTTGGATAGATTGAACTATATGAATATCTTAGAGGAAAAAGCCTCACAAAACAAGATAGAAGATAGTTTAGCACTCTTATCCAAACTATTATCAGAAAAATATAATCAACAAGTTGTAATCCTAATAGATGAGTATGATACCCCAATCCATGCTTCATATCTGCATAACTACTATAGTGAGTTTATAGAGTTTATCCGAAACCTACTTAGTGGTGCATTTAAAGATAATGACTATCTATATAAGGGAGTAATTACAGGAATTTTGAGGGTGAGTAGAGAGTCGATTTTTAGTGGGCTTAATAATATCGCTACCTACACAATATCTCATACAAGATATAGCAGTAGATTTGGATTTACTGTTAATGAAACCCAAAAGATACTAGATGATTTTGATTTGAGTGATAGATATGATGCCGTAAGTAACTCATATAATGGCTATAAGATAGGAGAAGAGACTATCTTTAACCCTTGGTCGATTATCAACTTTATAGACAATCCAAAGCATGAACTACTACCCTACTGGGCAAATACATCATCAAATGAGTTGCTTAAACATCTAATTAATATCTCCTCTTTGAACTTTAAAAAGAGTTTGGAGCAGTGGCTCAATGGAGAGAGCATAAGAACAGAGATTGATAGCAATATTGTATTTAGTGAGATAGAGAGAAATGATAAAAATATCTACTCTTTGCTCTTTTTTAGTGGTTATTTGAAATGTATAAACAAAGAGTTGATAGAGAAAACCTACTATTGTGATTTGACCATTCCAAACCAAGAGGTTCGATATATCTTTAGAAATATAATATCTAGTTGGTTAAATGAGAGCTTTAGAGATGATAGATTAAA
>FPHE01000133.1_pt1 | contig 11351 bp, 9 predicted proteins | sample 1057201 | NCBI WGS metagenome assembly FPHE01 (sample SAMEA4473311, study PRJEB15554) | hydrothermal vent metagenome | biome: marine basaltic hydrothermal vent biome; feature: marine hydrothermal vent; material: water | place: Pacific Ocean | collected 2011-06-14/2011-07-23 | depth 1155 m
AGGTATCTATCTTGGAGTCTATGGTCGATGCTGATGCTTTGAGCAAAACAGAAGCAGATAAGTTTAGAAATCTAACCAATCCAAAGGCACAAGAGAAGTATTATACAGAACTTTTAAACTCTTTGGAGACCAATATCAATACTTTGCGAGAAAAAGGGTTAGATAGCAAAACAGCTGTAGAAGCTACTATTAAAGAGATGGGAGATGAGACCAAAGCCAATCAACAACAAGCAGATAGGATTAATGATTGTGGTAGTAATCAAACTTGTGTGGATGAGGAGATTAAAAAGATTTCGGATGAGTTGATTATTGATGAGAATGAGAGTGCAGAGATAACTAACCAAGAGGATAGCCAAACACCAACATCTCAACCAACCTCCTCACCAACTCAAGGTTCAAGCAAACTCAAAAAAACAGGGCAAACCACAAGCTATGAGCAGTTTGATGATGGTTACTATCAGATAGGTATTGCTCCTAGCTATAGTAGAAGTGGTGATATTGTTACTGACAATGTAACAGGGTTGCAGTGGCAGGATGATGAAGAGGTGGGGCAAGTTCGTAAAACTTGGGAAGAGGCTAAAAGCTATTGCTCGGCTCTATCTGTAGGAGGACAAAGTGATTGGCGATTGCCAACCCCAAAAGAGTTAATGATGATTGTAGACAATAGTAAGTTTGATTCTGCGTTGGATTCTACTTTTGTTAATGTCACCTCTTACCGTTATTGGTCGTCTACTTCGTATGCGTCTGATTCTAGCTATGCTTGGATTGTGAATTTCTACGATGGCAATGTGCATTGGAATAGTAAGACGAATGAGTATTCCGTTAGGTGTGTTAGAGGAGGACAGTGATTTGATTTTTGATTTTGCCCCGCAGGGTCGCGACAAATTTTCCATGTAGGGGTACGCCCTTGTGGCTACCCTAAATATCGCAAATAAAAATATTTCAAATCATAACAAGATATAATTTTCTCGGTATTTGGAGCAATTCTAATAGCTCTATTATCCCATGTTTAGGGTAGCCACAAGGGCGTACCCCTACAGTCAAAAATTAGGAACTTTCATCGCTTCGAGTCAAAAAAATAATGTGAATATATTGATTAATTGTATCATTTTTGATAATATAATCCTAATAAACTTAAATATTCTTCATCCTACATTTAGTACATTTACAGTAAAATCACGCAAAAAATCTCCCAAGGAAGTTTCCAATAATGTCAAAACCATTAGAAAATTTAGATGAAGTTCTAAAATCACATAAACTTAGTCAAGAAGAGTATACGCATATAGTAGAGATATTGGATGGTCGGCATCCTAATATTGTTGAGCTTGGTATATTCTCAGCTATGTGGTCTGAACACTGTTCTTATAAATCTAGTAAAAAGTACCTCAATGGTTTTCCAACTAAAGCTGATTGGGTTATTCAAGGGCCGGGGGAAAATGCAGGTGTGATTGATATTGGTGAGGGTATGGCTGCTGTGTTTAAGATGGAGTCTCATAACCATCCGAGTTTTATTGAACCTTATCAGGGGGCGGCTACTGGTGTTGGGGGGATTTTGAGAGATATATTTACTATGGGGGCTAGACCTGTGGCAAATATGAATGCTCTTCGATTTGGGAATATTGTTAATCAAGATAAAACTGCTAGGTATCAGAGACATTTGGTAAAAGGTGTTGTTGAGGGGATTGGTGATTATGGTAACTGTATGGGTGTTCCTACAATTGGTGGTGAGGTATCGTTTGATGAGTCTTATAATGGAAATATTCTAGTTAATGCTTTTGCTCTTGGTTTGGTGAAAACTGATGAGATATTTTTAGGGATTGCAGAGGGGATTGGTAACTCTGTAATGTATGTTGGCTCTAAAACTGGTCGAGATGGACTTGGTGGGGCTGTTATGAGTAGTGATAGTTTTACAGAGGAGAGTAAGTCTCTTCGTCCTACTGTTCAGGTGGGTGACCCATTTACAGAGAAACTTCTGCTTGAAGCTTGTTTGGAGCTTTTTAAGACAGAGGGTGTGGTTGTTGGTATTCAAGATATGGGGGCGGCTGGTCTTACAAGTTCTGCATTTGAGATGGCAGGGAAGAGTGGAGCAGGTATGATTATGAATTTGGACAAAGTTCCTGCGAGAGAAGAGGGGATGACCCCTTATGACTTTATGTTATCTGAATCACAAGAGAGAATGCTTATCTGTGCTAAAAAGGGGAGAGAGCAGGAAGTTATTGATATTTTTGAGAAGTGGGATTTGGATGTTGCTGTTATTGGTGAGGTTACTGATAGTGGAAATATGGAACTGTTTTGGCATGGAGAGAAGGTTTGTGATATGCCTATCGCTCCTGTGAGTGAAGAGGCTCCTATTTTGGATAGACCAACTTCAAGACCCAAATATCTTGATGAGGTTTCAGAAAAAAATATTGACTCCTATGAGAAAGTAGATAATCAGGTGGCATTTGAAAAATTGCTAGGTTCTATGGAGATGGTAGATAAAGCTTGGATATATGAGCAGTATGACTCTATGGTTCAGACAAATACCACAAAAGCAGGTGGGACGCTTGATGCGAGTTGTATTAGAGTCAAAGAGAATGGAAGAGCTTTGGCTATGAGTTCTGATTGTAATCCAAGGTATTGCTATATCGACCCACACAGAGGTGGTGCATTGGCTGTTGTTGAGAGTGGTAGAAATGTTGCTATGAGTGGAGCTAGACCACTCTCTATTACTGATTGTCTCAATTTTGGTAATCCTGAAAACCCTGAAGTTATGTGGCAGTTTGCAGAGGCTTGTGAGGGGATAAAAGAGGCTTGTTTGGCTCTAAATACTCCTGTTGTGTCTGGAAATGTTTCATTGTATAATGAGACAAATGGTACTTCTGTTTTTCCTACACCTGCTATTGCGATGGTTGGGCTAAATAATGATGAGAAGAGAGTTTTGGCTTCATCTTTTCAAGAGGATGAAAATCATCTAATTCTTATTGGAGAGACTAGAGGAGAGTTTGGTGGTTCTCTATATATCAAAGAGCTTTTTGGAGAGACTGTAGGAACTCTATCTGATATTGATTATAAAAAAGAGCTTGGGCTTTGGGAGTTGGTAATTGAAGCAAACAAAAAAGGTCTTTTGGAGTCAGCAAAAGATTTAAGTTCTGGTGGATTGGCTATAGCTTTAGCTAAAATGTCTGCTTTATCAGGTAGAGGTGTTGTTGCAGGGATTAGATTAGATGACAAAAGAGCTATCTTTGATGAATCGCAGAGTAGGGCGATATTGGAAGTCTCTAGCAAAGAGAATCTTGAAGCTGTAATAAAAATGGCAAAAGAGCTTGGGCTTAAGAGTAGTATTATTGGTAAAGTTGGTGGGGATGTTGTTAAAATAAATGATGTTCAGATGAGTTTAGAGACTCTTAAAGGTGTTTACTTTAAGAGTTTTAGAGAGGTTGTTGAACAAGATATGTAGATTTATACACACTCACACTCCTCTTTTTTTTCATTATCACAAGCGATAATATTATTTACAATATCTTCACACGCATATAGTGTTTTTGTAAGTTCGATTTGTGGTGAATCATATGTTAGAACTATATCATCATCTTGAAGTTCTTCATGTAAGGTTTCGGCCTCATTGGTGTTGGCTTCAATCTCTTCACTATCATACTCATTATCATCTAATGCTATCATACCATTAATCTCATCTTGAGAAAAGGAACTTTCACTGTTTTTAGCATTAGCTAAACTTTTACTGCCCCATGGCATTTTATTAACTTGATTTATATTCTCTTGTTTCACTACGGTAGCGACACAGTTTATACATGGACCAGCATATAAGCTAGATGCAGTAAATATAGCGATAATTAAAACAGATACAACTTTTTTGACATTCATTTGTTTGGTTCCTTTCCTGACTATTAAACTTCTAAATTAACTCCCTCTTATGTTCCTAATATAATTATATTATATATTTGATATAATATCTACACTTTTTCTACATTTTTTCATATTTCTTTCACATTTGGAGGGTTTTTCAGAAAAATCATAACGCATCTAAAATCATATGTTTTTATCTGTTGTGTCACTATTTGTCACTGTTTTTATATATTTGAAAATGGTTTCCAATTAGCTGTTTCATTGATTTGTGGGAATCCATCTAGTATCTCTTGGGGTTGAAAGTTTGGTTTGTATGCAAATGCCTTGCATCCATCAACCCAATATCCTAAATATACCCAAGGGAGTTCTAGTACTTTTGCTAACTCAATTTGATAGAGTAGGGAGTATGTTCCAAGAGAGAGACGAGGATAGTCTGGGTCGTAGTAGAAGTAGATAGATGATATGCCATCATCTAATATATCTATAAGGTCAATACCAATAATTTTATTATCTTGTAGAAAAAGAACCTCTTTTCCAAAATTGTGAGCTCCTTCAACAAAGTTTTCTTTGTATTCTCGTGGAGAGATATTTCGATGTGACCAGTTATCTTTATTGTGTTTGAAGTGATGATATTTGTTATAGAGGTCAATATGTGCTTGGGTAAGGGAGGGTTTTTGTATAATAATCTCTGTTTTTTTGTTCCTTTTGATAGATTTTTTTTGAGATTTGCTAAGTTTAAAATTGTTGACATCTATGCGAATGGATTTACACTCATTACATCCATTACAGATAGGATGAAAGTAATAAGAGCCAAAACGCCTCCATCCACGGTGGATTAGTGCTGTGTTGTATGACTGTGTTGCCTCTTCAATATGTTTGTAGTTCATCCGAACGGTTTTATCTGGAAGATAGGCACACTTATAGTCTAACATGCAAAAATCAGTGGATGATGGTTCATTATATATATTTTTTTTACTATTCATAAAAAATATTTTACCAAAAAAATATCAATTTATAGTAAAATTCGGTTTAAATTTAGTTAAGGATTAAAATTGTTTCTCTATCAGCCAACAAAAGGGTATTCTTATAATAGTGACTCTATATTTTTATACGATTTTATTTGTCAATTTGAACCCAAGGGAAAACTTCTTGATATTGGTTGTGGTGTTGGAATTATATCACTATTATTGAGTAGGGATTTTAATATAGAGACTGTTATTATCGACAAACAGGAAATTATGCTACAATATGCTAAATTAAATTATACTATTAATCGTCTAAAAAGTGAAAGTTATTTAGGTGATTTTATAGAGTTTAATTTTAAGAGTAGATTTGATTATATTGTCTCAAATCCACCATTTTATGATAGTAGTGTCATTCAGAGTGAAAATGAGCATCTAAATATTGCACGATATGCACACCATTTGCCAATTGATGAGTTTATAAAAAAGGTAAAATCTATTTTGAAGCCTAGAGGACGATTTATATTTTGTTATGATGCCAAACAGGTGGATAAGTTACTCTATACATTAATAAGGCATAAATTAAATCCAGAGGTTTTGCGTTTTGTACACTCTAAGATTGATAGAGAGTCTAAACTTGTAATGATATCTGCTAGGGCAAACTCAAAATCCATGATGAGAGTACTCTCTCCACTAGTGGTATTTGATTCTAATAGCAACTATATGGATGAAGCAAAGGGAGCATTTGCTATGGCATCTACTCATAGTATCAAAGGAGATTATAAGAGTGAATAGTAATTTATTAAATAGGGATGGGTATAGTTTTAGCTTTATTCCATCAGCATGTGATAGTTGTGGGGGTGCATGTTGCACTGGAGAGAGTGGTTATATCTGGGCAAAATATGCAGAGATAGAAAAAATGGCCGATTTTTTAGAATTAACTATAGAAGAATTTGCTACAATCTATCTTAGGAAGGTCAAACATCGTTACTCTATCATTGAAAAAAAGCTTGATGAGGGGAACTATGCTTGTATATTTTTTGATAATAGTCTAAAACGGTGTAGCATATATCCAGTAAGACCAAGTCAGTGTCGTACATTTCCGTTTTGGGAAACATTTAAAAATAGTATCGAGGAGGTAAAGAAAGAGTGCCCAGGAGTAATAGATTGAATATAGTAGTCTCGTTTTTATCAGTTTTTGTTTTGCTTGGTTGTAGTTACTCTCCTAATGTGACTAAAGTTTCAGAAGAAGAGTTAGCTACCTATAATCCAAAACATTTTGCTAAACCTAAAAATAAAGATAGAATAGCCAATGAAAATGATTTGATTATACAGGCTATTTGGTATGAGAATCAAGGTAACTATAAAAAGAGCAACTATTTTTATAGTATACTCTATGATAGAACAGAGAATGTGGAGTATATGTTTAGAGAGTTGACAACTGCACTCTATGCTGGAATAGACTCTAAAAATATCTTAAAACTTAAAGAGTGGACAAAAGAAAATCCAAATAATATACAGTCCAAACGGCTTCTTATCTCATTTTATATCAATGAAAAAAAGAATCAAGAGGCTAAAGAGGTAGGTAGGGAACTTGTTTCAAAATCGGGAAAAGCGATAGACTTTGAACTCTCTGCAAGTCCTTATATCTTATCAGGAGAGTATACTAAGGCTGTAAGCTTATTAGAAGAGGCATATAAAAAGAGTTATAATGAAGATATACTTATAAAGATAACAACTATATTGGCAAACTATCTTGGTGATATAGAGGGTGCTATCAAACGGCTAGAAAAGCATAAGAGTCAGAATCAGTGTAGCGAAAAAATTTGTAATCAACTTGTAGAGATTTATACAAAACTACAACAGGTTGAGCCTCTTATGAAAGTTTATCATGCTTTATATAAAGAGACAAAAAAAGATATTTATGCTGTAAAGATAGTTGAGGGTTATATATATACAGAAGAGTTTGATAAAGCAATTGCATTTTTACAAAATGATTATAGTAACGATGAGTTGTTATATGAACTATATCTTGCCAAAAAAGATTATAGCTCTGCATTAGATATTGCAGAGAAGCTTTTTATCGAACAGAAAAGACCAAAGTGGTTAGCTGAATCGGCTATGGCACTATATGAGAGTGCAAAGAATAAAGATGATGAGGTTATGTTAAACAGTGTAGTTGAGAAGTTTGAACAAGCAATAGGTGATGGTGTAAGAGATAGTGTCTATCTCAACTATTATGGATATACTCTAATAGATAAAAATATTGATATAGAAAAGGGTGTAAAAATTGTAAAAGACGCACTCAAAGAGCAACCCAATAATAGTTACTATTTGGACTCATTGGCTTGGGGATACTATAAGCTAAATCTTTGCAAAGAGGCGTATATAGAGATGAAAAAAGTTGTTGATATTGAGGGTTTAGATGAAGAAGATATTGCCCAACATTGGATAAGTATTCAAAAATGTAACCGATAATGTAGGGGCAATCCCTTGTGGTTGCCCTTAGAATTTTTTGGAAACGGAGAGTTTACTCCCGAACAACGGAGGCAAAGCCTTCCGATTTCAAGATATTTAATTAATAGTGAGGAAATAGATAAATTGGCACAGATTTTAGATGATATAATCAAAAAAACCCAAGAGGATTTAGAGAAGAGAAAAGTTGACTACCCTGTGGAGTGGTTGGGGCGTTCATTGGCATATAATCCTTTTGCACCAAAAGATGTTTATGCATCACTTAAATCAACAGAGGAGAATAGATATAGAATTATAGCAGAGATTAAAAAAGCAAGTCCTAGTAAAGGGGTGATTCGTGAAGATTTTGACCCACTAGTAATAGGACAGGCATATGAAAAAGGTGGAGCTGATGCACTCTCTATCTTGACAGAGCCACATTTTTTTCAGGGAGATAAGGAGTATTTAGGTATGGTTCGACGGTATGTTAGTATTCCTCTTTTGCGAAAAGATTTTATAGTGGATAAATATCAGTTGGTAGAGGCGTTGGTATATGGTGCTGATTTTGTACTGCTTATAGCAACAGCACTTAGTCGAAAAAAGTTAAAAGAGTTATTGGAGTATACTCATCATTTGGGCATGGAAGCCCTTGTTGAGATTCATAACAAAACAGACTTAGTCAAAGCTATTTTTGCAGGGGCAAATATTATTGGAATTAACCATCGTAATTTGGAGACATTTGAGATGGATATGAGTTTAAGTGAGAGACTTATCCCTCTGATTCCAAATAGCAAAATTATTGTAGCAGAGAGTGGAATAACTAGCCATGAGACGGTGCAAGAGCTATCCAAAATTGGAGCAGATGCATTTTTGGTTGGTGAACATTTTATGCGTCACGACAATATAATTCAAGCAGTTAGAGATTTAAAAAGCTAAATAGATAGAACTCAAATTAGGGAAATGAATGACAAATATAGTAATAACAGGTTGCTCAACGGGGATAGGACTTGCAACTGCAAAGTATCTACAATCACGAAATATAAAGGTATATGCTACAGTAAGAGATAGAAGATATCTCAATTCACTAAGAGCTAGTGGGCTTGAACATGCTATGGTGCTTGATGTGACAAAGCCTGAGGATATATCCTCTCTTATCAAAGAGATTTTAAAAGAGGATGGAAAGATAGATGTATGGTTCAATAATGCAGGTTATGGACAACCAGGTGCGATAGAGGATATGCCAACTTATGTACTCAAAGAGCAGTTTGAGGTTAATGTTTTTGCTCTACATGAGTGTACTAGACATATTATTCCTGTGATGAGAGAGCAGGGTTTTGGAAAAATTATACAACATAGCTCAGTTTTGGGTCTAGTATCTCTCAAAGCTCGTGGTGCATACAATGCTAGTAAATATGCTGTAGAGGGGCTTACAGATACTTTGAGGCTAGAGTTAGAAGATACCAATATCTATCCTGTATTGCTCAATACGGGACCTATTACTAGTAACTTTCGTAAAACAGCAATGAAAAAACTAAAAGAGAATATAGATATAGAGAACTCTATTTTTAAAGATGAGTACAAAGCAACTCTAGCATCAGATAAAACAAGTGTGCCATTTAATGAAGAGGCTATATCAGTAGCAGAGGTAGTATATAAAATTATAGTAGCAAAGAGACCAAAACCTAGATATTATATCACAAGAGCTACTTATATACTTGGATATTTAAAGAGAGTGCTAAGTACAACTCGTTTAGATAAGATTTTATTAAAAATCTAATAATCCTAACCCATTTTTATCAAAAAACTTCAAGAAAACCCCGTTCTCTAAGACGGGGATGAATTGAAGAGTTCAATGTTTAATTAAGTTTTTTTTAGTTATAATGTTCTCATAGTTCTTTAACATTCTTAAAATATATGGTTGGAAATAGAAGTTTGTATTTCCATAAAATTTTAACAACACTTAGACTATGCACATTGACGCGTAAGTCCCTGCGTATCAGATATTGAACAACTCTTGAAGATGTCTCCTGCTGGTAATGTAGACTTACAACTAAAATGGTGTTTGGGCTAGGAACTAGCCTTTGACCTCCTAAATTTAGGATTAAACTCAAAAAGCCTTTCGTGTTCAGACTCGTTGGAGTTTGCTAGTTAGGAAGCCTCTAGCTCTTTAGCTAGAGGTAGTTCACTTTACGCTAAAATTCTAATATGAAAAAGCTAGAGATACTACAACACTACTTCGGACACCAGAATTTTCGAGAACAGCAAGAGGAGGTGATAGACTACATCCTCAATGGTCAAGATGTTCTTATGATACTCCCTACAGGAGGAGGAAAATCACTCTGCTACCAACTCCCATCACTTCTTATGTCAGGTGTTACAGTTGTAGTCTCACCCCTACTTGCTCTAATGCACGACCAAGTAATAGCACTTAGAGAAAATGGTATATCTTCGGCAATGTTAAGCTCTATGCAGACTATAGAAGAGACAAGAGAGATAAAAAAGGCTCTATATCGCAATCAGATAAAACTCTTATATGTCGCCCCTGAAAGACTTATGAATGACCATTTTCTAACTTTTTTAATGGACTTAAATATAAATTTTTTTGTTATAGATGAAGCTCACTGTGTGAGTGAATGGGGTCATGAGTTTCGTGAACACTACCGAATGCTATCACAGCTCAAAATGTCTTTTCCAACAACAACCGTTACAGCTTTTACTGCTACAGCTACCACGATAGTTCGTGAAGATATAGTATCAAATCTACGGTTAGTTAATCCCAAAATTGTTACAGGTTCTCTCTTTCGTAAAAATCTAACCATGACAGCCCAACATAGACAGAGTGATGGAAAAGTACAGCTTGTAAACTTCTTAAAAGAGCAAAAGAGCTTAACAGGAATTGTATACGCTTTTTCAAGAAAACAGACCGAAAATGTAGCAAAATATTTGGAGAAAAAGGGATATAGAGCCAAAGCCTTTCATGCAGGACTCCCTAATGATATAAAAAAAGAGGTCTATCATAATTTTGTAGCTGATGAGATAGATATAGTAGTGGCTACTATCGCCTTTGGAATGGGGATTGATAAGAGTAATATCAGATTTGTAGTCCACATGAATCTACCCAAAACCCTAGAGAACTACTACCAAGAGATAGGAAGAGCAGGACGAGACGGATTGGATGCAACTACCCTACTTCTCTTCTCTTCTGTGGATATTGTGCAACAAAAAAGCTTTATTGACGACCTACCCAATAGCCCCTATAAAACCAATGCCTATGAAAAAATCAATACTATTGCTAGATTTTCAGACTCTGAGAGTTGCCGACATCAACAGATAGCCAACTACTTCAACGACTCCATAAAGAGCTGTGGTGATAGATGTGACAACTGTATAAATCCTGATAGAAATACCATTGATATTACCCAAGATGCTAGAAAACTACTCTCAGCCATATATCGAACCAAACAATCTTTTGGAATGCACTATGTGGTTGATGTCATAAGAGGAAGCAAAGAGCAGAGAATTTTAACCAATGGTCACGACCAACTTTCAGTCTATGGCATAGGAGAACACTACTCCAAACCCCAATGGTTAAGCATCTCTGATAAACTTTTAGAGCTTGGAGCTGTTAGCATTGGTGAGTATAAAGTCTATTATCTAACCGACAGAGGGGTACAGATACTCAAAGGTGGAGAAAAGGTCACCATACGAGAAGAGAGACTCACCATCAAAAAAGCCAAAGAGAAGAAAAAAGTTAACTATTTTGATGATTATGAAGTGGAGATATTTGACCAACTTCGAGAGCTACGAAAATTTATAGCCACAGAGAACAAAGTTCCTCCCTATGTTGTATTTTCTGATAAAACACTTAAAGAGTTATCTAACATTATGCCAACAGATAAGGCAGGAATGCTTGATATCCATGGCATTGGTGAAGTAAAATTTGAAAGATATGGTGAGGCGTTTATCGCCTTAATTGAGGAGATAAAAAACTCTACTCCTCTTTAACATTACACTCACCAGAAGTGGTTATAACATATTTGGTAAAAATAGGACCTATCAACTCATGAACCACTGTTGTTGCTAAGATAA
>FPHE01000071.1_pt1 | contig 11348 bp, 13 predicted proteins | sample 1057201 | NCBI WGS metagenome assembly FPHE01 (sample SAMEA4473311, study PRJEB15554) | hydrothermal vent metagenome | biome: marine basaltic hydrothermal vent biome; feature: marine hydrothermal vent; material: water | place: Pacific Ocean | collected 2011-06-14/2011-07-23 | depth 1155 m
AAGTTGGAATGTGCTTAGTTTTGTAGCATTTTAAGAAAATTTTATTTTTGGATTATCGTAACATCAGTACCTACTTTAAACCCTTCGTTTGCCAGTGCTGTAACTAAGCGTCTTGTTCCATAATATGGAAACTCTGAATGTATCTCATTTAACATATTTAGGAACTTTATATCTTCATCACTACTAAACTTTTTAACAGGCTCATAGTAGAGTGTTGACTTTGCTATATGTAGCAGTTTGCACTGCTTATTGATTGATAATTCATGCTTGGAATCTACAAAAGTTTTTCTACTCTTAGATGAGACCAAGCTTTCGAGCTTTCCCTCCAAAAACTCCTTTTCTACGATTGTCTCTCCTAATTTTTTAGCTATTAAATCTTTCTCTTTCTTTACTGTCTCTAGCTCGACTTTATACTCTTTTACTACGGTGCTTTTATCAAATGCTAATGACATATTCTCTAAAAATATCTTTTTCCAATTTTTGACATTGGCTGGTAGTAACTCATATTTACTTGCTATTTCATTGATACTCTGTTCTGCTTCTAAAACTTCTAATACCACTTTTGCTTTGAAATCTGCACTATATATTTTTCTTTTTGTACTCATCTGTTCCTCACTTTTCTTTTTTTATTCTATCATTTGAAATAAGAATGTTCGATTAAATGGTTTGTTTTTATGGGGACATTATAGATATTGAGGCAAATACATATTTTGATAAAACTTTAAAAGGCTCTATAGATTATGTCTTAAATAATGATAATAATATTTTCATAGCAATTGAAGCCAAAAATTCTGAAATAGAGAGAGGCATTTTGCAACTAATATCAGAGTTGATTGCTATTGATAAAATTGTAGAAGAGGAGAGTGATTTTATCTATGGGGCAGTTACTATTGGTTTTACTTGGGCTTTTGTAGTTTTGGATAGAAGAGAGAAGATAATTACAAAACATATTGATTATCTCTCCATAAAAGAGCTAGAGGAGATAATCAAAATATTAGTTGGAATATTAAAAGCTTAAAAACTCTGAATATAAGCATTTCTATTAATAATAGACCTTACTCTATTAAGTACGCCCATGGCTTGTTCACTTGTTTCATAAGGACCAATATATACCCGTTTTACAATATTACCATCTTGGTCTTTATCTTCTATTTGAACATACTTAAAGCCATTACGACCTATATTTAAAAAATACTCATCATTAGGTTGCATAAAAAAACTTCCAACTTTGATATAGTACTTTTTATTAGTCTTGACTATAGTTTGATTTGTATCTACTGTTGCGTTCTCTTCTATCTTTACCTCTTTTGGGAAAACTGTATGTTTTAGATTTTTGATAGCAAGAACTTGAAACTGCTCTCCATCATGAACTAGCCGTATCTTTTGAATATCCTTACCTGATTCTGAATCCTTAGAATTTTTAAATCTCCATCTTACTGTGGTCTGAACATCTATATAGGTATCTTTGCGTTTCAAAATCTTCATATAGGTCATATTATAGCTTCGTTTAGGCCATTTTTTATAAAAAGAGACCTTTTTTGAACGCAACTGCATGTGGCTTAAACGCTTTTTCCACATATACTGTTGCATCGGAAAATGGTAAAAAACTTTTAATTTATCTAAAAAGTTCTCTTCATCAGCCATATAGTAATTTTTTAAAAAATTTTTGATATAAAGCTTTGAGGCAAACCACTCATCCATTGGTTCAAGATAATAGCGACTAACCCAACCCTCAATATGCTCTCCACCTATCGGATAGGAGACATAACACCACTCTTTACCCTGTTTATTATATTTGCACTCTTTGATTGTAATACCTATAGCATTGTAGGGCAGTGACCCAACAGCTGTACGAGAATTAACGACTGGCAACTCTCGTATGTTTAGTTTTGCACCTTTTTTTAGATGTATCAATCGGTATTGGGTTGCATTTAGCAACCCTATGGTTAGTATAAATAATAGTATAATCTTTTTCATACTAAAATTATACTATATAGGATTAAAGAGCATATTAAAAGTTTTTTATCTTACTAAAGCTAATCTTGCTTTAAGCCCAAAAGCTGAACTGTACCCCACTTCTAAAAACTCTAAAGTTCCCTTGGCATCATAGATAAATGTTGTAGGAAAAACCTCAACTCCAAATTTATCTGATAGTTTGCCCTCATTATCATTAACAACATTATAGCTATATCCTCTCTCCTTCATAAACGCTCTCAATTCACTATCACTACCAGAGTTAACAGCCACACTGATAAGATGTGCTTTATCTTTTATGGTCTCCAAATTTGGAGCTTCTAGCTTACAAGTAGGACACCAAGTAGCCCAAAAGTGTATAACTATAGGTTTATCTTTGCCCATTAAGGATACCTGCTGACCACTAATCAAACTAACATTTAAATCTGAAAGCTGATTATTTGCACTATCAGGCTTACGAATATAATTCAAAACCATAGATATAACAAACACCATCAAAAGAGTAGTCACAATCTCTTTTATAATTTTTTTAATAGACCAATTTTTCATTTTTAATTTCTCACTTTTCATTTTTCACTCCAGAGAGCCATCTCTCCAATATAATTTTCGCAGCCATAGAGTCAATTTTTCCATCTCTTTTATGCCTAAAGACCCCTTTGGTTATCTCTTTTGCCTCAACAGAAGAGCCATACTCATCTTGATAAACCACTTCTATATTTTTTAACTCCAGTAAAGAGACAAAATGTTTTATCCGTCTCTCCATCTCCTCTTCAGTAGAGCCACCCTTTGGCAATCCAACTACGAGCTGTTCTATCTCCCACTCAATCAAAAAAGCTTTGACATCTCTAGCTGCTTGATTGCGATTTTGACGCAATATCGCATCTTGGGGAAATACGATATTATCATCCAAACAAAGAGCCACACCAATTCGCTTTAATCCTACATCTATACTTGCTATTTTCATAAATAGAAGCATACTATAAATTACTTAATTAACAACGAATTCTACACAAATTTTAACTATTATAAATATATTAATGACAAAGGATACTACATGCTAAAGAGTCTACTTATTACATCCATATTGGCAACAATACCACTTATAGCAGATACAAGCTTGGGTACACAAATTGGTGGAGGGGATAAAAGCTATAAAATTCAAAAACCCAAAAAGTCAAAAAAAATCAAAAAGTTCAAAAAAGACCATCACAGATATGACAAACGGTATAGAGATTTTGATTATGATAATAGAGGATACTATAACGATGATGGATTTTACTTTGGTTATTTTGATAGAAGTGGATACTTTTTTAACAATATATATTTTGAGTATGACTCAGAATACACCTACCATGATAGAGTATATATAAGAGGAAACTTCTCACCTCATCATACCCACCACAGAGCATATAGATACCATCGTCATAATGATTGGAACAGAGAACACTGTTATAGAGAACCTGATGAAATAGTCTATGGTCACTACTATGAGGAGAGATACTATCCACAAAATAGAGGTCACTACAGAGATGATTATAGAAGAGACTACTATAATGATTATCAACGAGATAGCTATAGAAGAGATAGCTACCGTAGAGACTCTTATCGCAGAAACTATAGAAGAGATGATGCTAGGGTAAGAGACTATAGATTCTCTGATAGAAGTTCTAGCAGACACAGAGCTTCAAGTCGTAGAAAAGATAATGCTAGAGTAAGAAGTCATAGATTTTCAGATAAAAAGAAATCTAAAAGTTCTGGACGACTACAGATTACTAAATAATCTTTTTAAGCAATTCTTAAGTATCTTTAATCTATTTTATAGGTTAAAAACTAAAAGGAACTAAATGCTAATTAAAGAAATAAAAGAGTATAGAGAGGTAAAAGAGAAGGCTAGAACTTATTTATGTTATATCATGAGTAGTAATATCTCACAAGCTACCGATGCAAAAAGTTTAGATGGCTTACTTGAAAATCTAAATATGCTCAAAAAAGCCATTCCAAAAAGTGAAGTGGTTTATGCATTAGATGGCAATGGTATTCAGATGACTCCAAGTATATCTCAATACCCTAAACTAAATGGGATAAACAAAGGAAAAGACAAAAGTAATCGTTCCTATTTTTATGCTACAAAAATGCAACATAGATGTGAAATATCAGACCCCTATCCATCCATAGCACTAAAACATCTAGTTGTAACTGCTAGTTTTCCCATCTATGATACCGATGATAATCTTCTGACCATTATCTGTGTTCAGATTAGCCTCAAAGATATTCTACGAATGGTTCATCCAAATTCAGCAAATTCACTCTTTAGTTCTACTAGTAAAATTGTATATAGTCTATTCTCTCTAGCACTCTTTTTTGTAGCAATACTTCTTTTTATAAAAGGTGTCGATAGTTTAGTAAGCAATGGAATTAATTTTTATCAAGTAGACATCAATGATATGTTTAAATCAACTATTCTACTTACCCTATCTCTAGCAATTGTCGATTTAGTTAAAGCGATTTTTGAGGAGGAGGTACTAGGAAAAGAGAAAAAAGATGGGGCAGGAGATACGCATCAAACAATGGTACGATTTTTGGGTTCTATCATTATTGCTCTCTCTATCGAGGCGTTGATGCTAGTCTTTAAGTTTGCACTCAATGACCCAAGTCAGCTTATATTTGCAGTGTATTTGATTCTTGGTGTAACGGCTTTAATCATAGGACTCTCTTATTATCTAAAAGTTAGTCATGATAGCTATAATAGATAGGGGATTTAAATCCCCTGTTTCAATATCTCCATTCGCTGATTAGATTTCTCTATATCAGCTAAATTTACCTCTCCACTATCAATCATCTCTTTTACGGTATCAACCAAATTTTGAGTACTTACCATACTTCTAACAGAAAGTTGATTCCCAAAAAGCAAAATATCATTACCTGCACCAATAGCTAGTTTTAGAGTATTTCTGAGACCATACCTATTGTTAATAGCACCCATCTGCAAATCATCTGTAATAACAACTCCATCAAAGCCAATATCATTTCGAAGTAGTCCCTTAATTGTTTTAGCTGACAGGGTTGCTGGATACTCTGCATCTATCTTTCTATTAAACACATGAGCTACCATTACTGTATCTATAGCACCTCGCTCAGAGAGTATTCTATATGGCTCTAGCTCTTTTCTTTGCCATAGGTTGGTCACATCTACAAAGCCTTTATGAGTATCACCTAGTGATGAACCATGCCCAGGAAAGTGTTTGACAGCACTCAATACACCATTACTACGCATTGCCGATATAAAAATCTCGCTATACTTAGCTACATCTTCTGGTTTTGAGCCAAATGAGCGACCCAACTTATAGATAACTCTATTTCGCTTGTTTATAGCAAGGTCAACTACAGGTGCTAGATTATAGTTGATACCTACAGAGCTAAGCTCTTCTGCCATCTTGAAGTACTCTGATTGTATCTGTGCTTCGCTCTTTTTTCGCACATCTTTTGCTCTTGGAAACTTTCCATAAAAACCATATTTGCTTTTGAGTCTCTGTACTCTACCACCCTCTTGGTCAACAGCGATAAGCAGTTTACCATCATTGCTACATGCTTGGAGTTGCTCTGTTAGAAGCCTCACTTGCTCTTTGTTATCAATGTTTTTAGGTTCACTATGATTGACTGGATTAACATCAAAAAGAATCACCCCTGCAAGATTATACTTTGATATATCTTCACATATCTGGCTACCCTGTGGAGCAGTTGTCCCCATAAAACCTACCATAAGCATAGAGCCTATTTTCTTATCCAATGACTTGCCAAACTCAACTAAAGGTTCAGCCACTCCTCTTTGCTCTATTACTTTTTGTATTGACTCCTTTTTTGGTTTAGGTGTCGGCTTAGGTTCTGTTTTGCAACCAATGCATGATATAAGTACTATTATAGATACAACTAAAAATATGTTTTTCTTCATATATTCCCTTTATCGCTAAAAATTCAAGCAATTATATCTAAATATTTGGGTATAATTCGAAAAATTTCTGCAAGAGTATATCAAATCTCTTATTTTTAGGGATTATCCCTACACCTAAGCATTTCAAAAGTCAAGTTTACACTTATGACTATTTGGTATCAGCTGCAAAAATTGGGGTCAAAGGACACCATATAATAGATAAATATTAAAAAAACTTTGTTTACTCTTAGATATGCACAATACCATACCCTACAAATTTTATTATAAAGAAGTACAATGACATTTAACGAATTTAATTTCAAAGATACCCTAAATCAAGCTATTAATAACGCAGGATTTACAGAACCAAGCCCCGTACAAAAGGACTCAATTCCACTTATATTAAAGGGAAATGATATTGTCTCACAAGCCCAAACAGGTACAGGTAAAACGGCCGCTTTTGGTCTACCAATCATTCAGATGATGAGTGGAAACAAGGGTGTAGAAGCACTAGTTATTGTCCCCACACGCGAACTAGCAATGCAAGTCTCTGATGAGCTTTTCCGTTTTGGTAAAACTGCTGGGTTTAAGACTGCTACAGTTTATGGTGGAACAGCATACAATAAACAGATAGATAGAATCAACCAAGCAAATATTATCGTGGCAACCCCAGGGCGACTTCAAGACCTACTAAAATCAAAAAGAATCACGATAAACCCATCATTTGTTGTCTTGGATGAGGCAGATGAGATGCTAGATATGGGATTTCTTGATGAGATTAAAAATATCTTTACATTCTTACCAGCAAAGCGACAGACTCTCATGTTCTCTGCTACCATGCCAAAGCAGATTAAGATACTAGCAGAACAGATTTTAGATAATCCAAAATCGGTAACTATTACTAAAAAAGAGAGAACCAACACAGACATTACACAGAAATTTTATGTAGTTGCTGACTATGAGAGAGATGATGCACTTCTTAGACTTATTGACTATAAAAATCCAAACAAATGTATCATATTTTGTAGAATGAAAAAAGAGGTAGATAGACTATCATCTTATATGACATCCCAAGGGTTCAAAGTGGCCGCCTTACATGGGGATATGGAGCAAAAACAGAGAGAGCATACCATCCGTTCATTCAAGCAAGGACTTGTAGAGATATTTATAGCAACTGATGTAGCAGCAAGAGGTCTTGATGTCAATGATGTCTCTCATGTATTTAACTACCATATCCCTTTTGATTCAGAGTCTTATGTTCATAGAATCGGTAGAACAGGTCGTGCAGGGAACAAAGGTGAAGCTATTACACTAGTATCTCCTAATGAGCTTAGAACCATAAAGAGAATCGAAAAAGATGTTGGAGCTAAGCTTGTCAGTGAAGTTATCCCAACTCGTCAAGAGGTTCAGAGTCGTAAAGATAGTGATTTGCTTATGAAAATTGTAGATACAAAAGTGACTCCAAGTGCAATAGATATGGTAAAAACACTTCAACACGATATTGATATAGTCACTATTGCTCATCTTCTAGCAACTATTGTACAAGAAAAAATAGATGTAAAAGGTAAAGATATTATCGGTCTAAGTCAAGAGGAGATAGCAAAGCTTATAGAGAGAGCTAAAAACCAAAAAGGTCGAGATAGTGGTGGTAGAAATCGTCATGGTCGTGGCAGAAGTCGTGGTGGTAACCGTGGACGAGGTGCTAATCGTAGTAGTCGTGGAGGAGAGAGTAGAGGTGGCAACAGAAGAGGTAGTGGTAATCGAGATAGAAATAGAAGCTAAAGATTAACTGTTAACAAATCATACAAACAAACAAAATTAGCTATCTTTTCCTATAATTACACAATAAATATATTATTTATTGGATATAATGATTGTTTATTTTAAATAAGGAACGAAAGATGAAAAAAATTATATTAACTATACTATTAGCACTAACTGTAACACTACAAGCAGAATTTGAAAAATTCACGCTTACAAATACAGAGGGTAAACAGTTGAATATAACAGAGAGTAAAGATGGCTTAGTTTTTGAAGAGCATAAAGGCAAAGCTATCTTTTTAGTTATATTTGGACACAACTGCCCTCCATGCAAAGCAGAAATACCAGAGTTTATAGAATTTACTAAAAAGTATAAAGATAAGCTTGAAATTGTTGCTATAGAAGCACAGAGATATGATGTAAAACAGCTCAAAGCATTTAAAGAAAAGAATGGTATCAACTACAATTTGGTTGCAGGTAAAGAGCATGAAAATTTTGTGGGTTATATTGCCACTAAAGCTCAATGGAATGGAGCTATTCCATTCTTAATTGCCATAGATAAAAATGGTGCTGTAGACTCTATGGAACAAGGTTTTATTTCTAAAAAAACACTTGAGGAATTAATTGAAAAATTAACTAAGTAATACTTTTAAGGAGGATGGAGATGAAGAGAAAAAGAGTAGTATCTATAGTTATGCTATCAGCATTAGCACTGTTAAATACAGGGTGTATTAAAAAATATTTCTATAATAATAAAAATATAGAAAATGAGGTAAAAAACCAAAATATAACACCTACCAAAGCAGAGGTAACTAGTATGATCCCTGTTATAGAGTGTGAAGAGACAGCAACGCCCAAAAAGAGCAACTGTGATATAGGGGCTATCTCAAAAGATGAGCTAAAAAAAACACCACAACAGGGTGAACAATATACCTTAAAAAGTATAAGGGGTAAAACTATCCATATTTCTAAAACTCCAAAAGGTTTTCTCTTCCCTCAATACAGAGGAAAAGTAATTATCCTAGAGATGTTTGGTAAAGATTGTCCTCATTGTACCAATGAGATACCTGTAATTAGAAAAATTCGTAGCAAATATAGAGGAAAACTAGAAGTTATAGCTATACAGTCTCAAGATAGAATGTCTAAATCTTTTGCTAGTAACTATATAAACCAATATAAAATCAGATACCCTATAATTGAGGGAGAAGATGCACACAATCTACAATACTCTGTACAAGATACTTTTGGTTGGACAGGTATACTACCCTATATACTTATTATTCAAGATGGTATAGTAAAGTATATACATGATAGAGGAGAGGCATCTTATAAAGAGTTAAACAGAGATATAAGTGAACTTTTTTAGGAAACGCAGACTTTCTCAAAGAGAGTGCATAGCACAAGAGTCGCGTAAATTAGTAAGCGAGGCTAAAGCCATCGGTTCCAAATATATCTTAAACTAAACGGATAAGTCCATTCTCTATAACGATTAATCCCTCTAACTCTGCCTCATAAACTCTTGTAGAGAACTTAGTAATAGCCTCATCAAGTGTTGGTGAGGTTTGACAAAAATAGAAAAACTCATCTTTCTCTATAGTATCATCTTTAGGAATAACACCATAACTATTTGCAAATGACTCAATATCATAGATAGGTTTTGCTAACCCAGAAGTCAAAAGCTGATTAGTACCCCTACTCTCTCCTATGCGATGTGGCAAAACGAATATTTCTCGTCCCATTTTTAGAGCAAACTCTACAGAACGCATAGAACCACTGCCCTCATCTGCTTCTGTAACTATAAGAGCAGAGCCAAGAGCAACAACCAACTCATTTCGCACTACAAAACTCCATGGAGTGGCTCTGAATGTTGGAGAAAACTGACTCAATACCAATCCCCTCTGCTCTATCTGTTCAATAAGAGTCCTATTTACAGCAGGATAACGAATATCTAAGCTATTTGCTACTACAGCAATCGTATTCTCTACCCCTGCTCCATTATGAGAGATAGCATCTACCCCCATAGCCGCACCACTTACTATACAAACTCCTCTACTTGCTAATGCTCTAGCCAACGCATAGGTAAACTGTTTTGTATAGTTAGAGGGTCTTCGTGTCCCAACCATAGAGACCTTTGGTCTCTTTAATAATCTCTTATCACCAATACTATATAACTCTTTTGGATACTTTTTCATATCCTCTAGTTCAGAGATAATCTTCTCTATTAACTCCATGAAAACATCTTCTGTTTTACTGATGGAGCAAGAAGATTCATAAAATTATCCTCTTGCAACTCATAATATCTCGGTATCTGCTTATAAAGATTTTTATAGACCTTCTCTGTCTCATTCAATTTTATATATTTCTGCTTCAGAGAGTTTTTATACTCAGACAACTCATCTATCTTACTGTTGAGTTTTTTGATAAAAGCATTACTTTTATTAAACTCCTTGTCTGTCAATATCAACTCTCTTTTGTTATGAAAAGCCTCTTTTAGTCGTTTTAGATTATCCAAACTCAATGATAGATTTAAAATATGTATATTTACTCTATTTTGCTCTTTTCTCAATCTAGTATATTGTGTTTTTAACTGAGTTCCCAAAATAATTAACTGCTCTCTTTTTTTATTTTTAACAATCTCTATATTAAAATATCTGTATAAAAACTGACTAATCACCCCCTCCTCTACTTTCAAATCTTTTAAGATAGCCTTTATCGCTTCAAACAGTATCTCATCAACCTCTGTATATTGCCGTACAAGCTCTATCTTGGCATCTCTGTCTGATTTTTGGATTATTTTTAACATTATTTTCCTAAATGTTGCCTCAGGACTTTTTAATATATCTTCAACATATGATTCTATAGCCATAGTAACACCCTTTAATAATTAGTATGTTAATTATAACTTAATTTTGTTAAAAGATGTTTTAATTTGCTTTATTGTTATAAAAATAGGCTAAAACTATATTCAATTTTTCAATTTAAGGTGTTGTGAGGCACAACACCCTACCAAATTCATATAATCTAAAATTATCCTAACAAGCTCTCAATATAGACCTTTCTATCCAAAGCTTTCTTTTTAGCCTTATTCCATGTTTTAGGATTTTTTTGCAACTCTTTTTTGACCTCTTTTGCTAACTCTTTTTTGATATTTTCAAAATCTTCTATTTTTCCTGCTCTCATATCGTTAATAAGAAGTGCTATATCTTTATAGCTATCAACCAATCTTTGAGCTGGTGTCATAGAGGCTAATTTGGCTTCTTTTTGGGCTTTGGCTTTGGCTCTCTGTTCTGCCTCTTTTTTTTGAGCCTCCTCTTTAACCTTTGTTTGTAAAACTCTCTCTTTTGCTTTTTGAACTTTTATAGCATAGAGTCCATCTATAGCTTCTGTGTTACTCTCTTCCTCTTCAGTTATCTCTGCTAATACCCAACCAAAAGGCAAAAGCCCACTATTACTACTTGATTTTTCTCCAAAAAGCCATGTTGTAGTCTCATCTTTTCTATACTCAAATCGGTTTGGTTTTCGGTGTCTGCCTCCACCACTTATTTTTGATTTTATATCTCGTATTCCATCAATAGTTACCGACCTTGCACCACTATGTTTTCCTACTCTTAATAGATATTGATTTGATTTTAGCTCAAAGAATCTATATTTATCATAAAATCTCTCTTTTAAATATTTATAGATA
>FPHE01000120.1_pt1 | contig 11279 bp, 8 predicted proteins | sample 1057201 | NCBI WGS metagenome assembly FPHE01 (sample SAMEA4473311, study PRJEB15554) | hydrothermal vent metagenome | biome: marine basaltic hydrothermal vent biome; feature: marine hydrothermal vent; material: water | place: Pacific Ocean | collected 2011-06-14/2011-07-23 | depth 1155 m
CATAATTTTCTTTTGTTTTTATTTGTTGGTAGGTCGGGTTGCCCTCATCCCGACAATTCTGCATACCAATATCTATAACAAAGAATGCCTATATTGTGGAGTTTTAGAGGGGTATCAAAGTTATCCTAAAACCATTCAGGTAAAGACTACTCATCAACAGGAATCAAAAGCTGTGGATGTTTTCTAATACTTAAAAAATAGTGCGAAAATTTCATAGAAAAAAAGTTAGCAATAGGTTTTTTTAGAACAGACCTATTAAATGGTACAATATGTAAAATCTCATCTGCATCTCTTAGCTCTACTATAGGATTAGATTTTTTTTCTACTATATCTATATGAAAACTATAAAGATTTGATAGAGACTCATAGTGTTCTATAATATTTTTTTTCTCTGAAAAATCACCTTCGGGGTCATAGTTACAGAGATTTAACTTCAATCCCAACCTCTCGGAGAGGTCAAAGACAGAAGAGGAGATAGACTCCATCGCCTCCTCCTCTCCCATTAGAATTACTGCTTTAGTTATATCATATAGAGGATATTCACCAAAAATATAGATAGAGCGTTTCTGTAGATAGAGTCTCTCCTGTAGAGTACTTTTAAATAGAGAGCTATCTATTAAAAAGAGTCCTATATCATAGTAGACAGTATCATAATCTATATCATTCAATAATTTATCATATTGGTAATTGACTAGAAGTTGAATCGTATCCGTCTCAAACTCTCTTAACTCATCTAAAAGCTCCAAAGAGATTACATGTGTCACACGAATATAGAGTCTACTTTGAGATAACTGTTTGAGCAAAAAAATCGCCTCATTCACCTGTAGTACAATATCCTCTCTACTCTTATCCATATCTATAATAAGATAGAGATTTTTACCAAATGGTTCAGGAAATAATCCTTTTCGTCTAGTAATTCTTCTATATACTCCCTCTAAAACTGTAGGGTTTCCTACAATTACCATTCTATCATTTGGTTTTATCACTGTTGCACTACTTGGAAGAATCTGCTTCCCTGTTCTATAGATAACTACTATACGCCACTTACGATGAGAGACTGAGCCTACATGTCTATATGCATATGAACTACCAAAAGGAACTAGTACCTCCATAATTTCACCTCTACCCAAACCTATATTTTTAGCAATAATAGGAACATTTGGAAGATGCTCATAGAGATGACTTGCCATCAACTCATTGACATTAAGAACCTTTACATAAGTATCATCAAGCTCTAAATCATCCCAGCTACTAACAAATATAATACGAAGTTTAGAATATAACATTCGAACATTTTTATAGGAGTAGATAGCCTCTTCACGGTCATTCATCACTATAAAAACAGTAGAGAAAAAGATTTCACTCATAATCTTTTTAAGTTTTAGATAACTTGTAGGGTCTTCGATTAAAAATGATAAGTTATCTGTCTCTTTAACTATTGATTCCAAATGGTTACTACAAGTGATATAGTAGTGGTTATTATCAATTCGACTTTTGCCAACCCACTCTACAAAATGTTTTGCCATTTCACTATTTGCTAGGATTAATATATTTTTCATTTAACTCTTTTAGGTATAATACTTTTTTAGGTTTAGCCTAATATTTAAGGAGATAATTATAACACAATGGATTTCAGAATAGATAAAAAAGATGGTAAAGCCAGAGCAGGAACCATCAAAACAGCCCACTCAACCATACAAACACCAGTTTTTATGCCTGTAGGCACTGTAGGAGCAGTAAAAGCACTTGATGCCACGGATTTAACAACATTTATAAAACCAAATATTATTTTGGGAAACACCTATCATCTATACCTCAGACCAGGAGATGAAATTATAGAAAAGATGGGAAAATTACACGGTTTTACTCAATTTCCAAAAAGTTTTTTGACTGATAGTGGAGGATTTCAAGCCTTTTCACTATCTGATAATGTCAAAATAGATGATGGAGGTATCACATTTAGAAGTCATATAGATGGAAGCAAACACTATTTTACTCCTAAAAAAGTGATAGATATTCAGTATAATCTAGGTTCTGATATTATGATGATACTAGATGACCTTGTGGCTCTTCCTGCCACACAAGAGAGAATCAAAACTAGTATAGAGAGAACTACTAAATGGGCAGAGGAGTCCATAGAGTACCACAGAGCCAATCAAAAAAAGGGTAAAGCACTAACACAAAATATATTTGCAATCATCCAAGGTGGAACAGACAAAGCCTTTAGAGAAAAATCAGCCAAAGAGCTTTGTGCCTTGGATTATGATGGTTTTGCTATTGGTGGGCTATCTGTTGGTGAGAGTAGCAAAGATATGTATGATACAGTCGAGTGGACGACACAATTTATGCCAAAGAACAAACCGAGGTATCTAATGGGAGTTGGGACACCTGAGGATTTGGTAGAAAATGTATCGAGAGGTGTTGATATGTTTGATTGTGTAATGCCTACACGAAATGCTAGAAATGGAACTCTCTTTACCTCTTATGGAAAAGTAAATATAAAAGCATCAAGATTCAAAGAGGATGAGAGACCACTAGACCCAGAGTGTGACTGTATGGTTTGCAAAACCTACTCTAGGGCATATCTCTGTCATCTTTTTCGTGCTAAAGAGATTACCTACTATAGATTGGGAACAATTCATAATCTATACTACTATCTCAACCTTATGAAAGAGATGCGTCGTGCTATAGTAGAGAAGAGATTTGAAAAGTTTAAAAAAGAGTTTTATGCCAAAAGAAAAGCTATAACTTAATCCTCAAAAAAGAGATAATTTGTAGGGTGGTGCATTTATGCCCACCGAAAAATCATTTAATCGCTTAAACGGTGGGCTTAAAAGCACCACCCTACAAAAATCATGCCAATCTCTCTTTCAAAAGTTCATTCACCTTTTGTGGATTTGCAGAGCCTCTACTAGCTTTCATAGTCTGCCCCACAAAGAAACCAAAGAGCTTCTCTTTACCTCCACGGTACTGCTCTACTTTGTCTTGGTTTGCTTCGAGGATACTATCTATAATCTTAAGTATAGCACCATCATCACTAACCTGTGCTAGTCCCATAGAGTCGATAAGAGCGTCAATATCTCTATCCTCTCTCATAAGAACATCCAAAATATCTTTAGCACCTTTACCATTGATAGTACCATTATCTATTTTTGAGACCAAAACACCTAATTTTGTTGCTGATACAGGAGAGGTAGAGATATTTAAATTAGCTTTTTTGAGTCGTCCAAGTAATTCTGTATTTAGCCAATTTACAGAAGCTTTTGCAGATGCACCTGTCTCTAACATAGCTTCAAAGAAGTAAGCTAACTCTTTTGTAGAACATAAAACCAAAGCATCATATTTTTTTATCTTCAACTCCTCTACATACCGTTTGACCTTAGCATCAGGAAGTTCAGGCATCTCTTTTGCCTCTGCTATCATCTCATCTGTCACAACAAGAGGTCTCAAATCAGGGTCAGGAAAATAACGATAATCGGCCGCCTCCTCTTTTCCTCTCATAGATTTAGTCACCCCCTTATCTACATCCCAAAGTCTAGTCTCTTGATAGATTTCACTCTCATAAACTCCATCTTCATAAGCCTCTCTCTGTCTCTGCACCTCATAAGCTATAGCGGCCGCTACAAATTTAAAAGAGTTGATATTTTTTATCTCAACACGAGTACCAAACTCTTTTTGCCCTTTTGGTCGGATAGAGACATTGACATCACAACGAAATGACCCCTCTTGCATATTGGCATCACTAATATCAAGATAACGAACAGTAGAGTGTAATTTTTTGAGATAAGCCACAGCCTCATCAGAGTTTCTCATATCAGGTTCTGATACTATCTCTAATAGTGGAGTCCCTGCACGGTTTAGGTCAACTTTGGAGTGATTTCCCTCATGTATATTTTTACCAGCATCAGCCTCTAGGTGGGCTTGGGTCATCCCTATTCTCTTTTGAGTACCATCTTTTAGGTCGATAAATATCTCACCCTTTTGCACAATAGCCTTATGAAGCTGTGTAATCTGATAAGCAGATGGACTATCAGGATAAAAGTATGATTTTCTATCAAAGTTTGAGCTATGGTTTACATTGGCATTAATAGCATAACCAAGCCTCATAGCCTTTATGGCCGCCTCTCTATTTACAACAGGCAACGCCCCAGGGAGAGCTAAACAAGTAGGACAAGTGTTTGAGTTTTGATGCTCTGCAAAACTTGTAGGACAAGAGCAGAAGAGTTTTGTTTTGGTATTGAGTTGAACATGGACTTCTAAACCTATGACTGTTTCAAACATTAGATGAACCTTTTTTCTATAATTAAAATTTTTTCGTATTATATCTAAAGATAGATTGGTTTAGAAGAGAATCATATCACTCAACTTCTCCCTCACCCTTCTTCTCATCTTTACTCCAAATATCCCCCTCCGAAAACACAGCCCAAGCCCACTTCAACCATCCAATCAGAGAAAACGCAATCCAGATAGCCCACAACAACATCAAAGCCCTATAGTACCAAATAGATACAGAGATAACAGTAGGCTCTGCAATAGTAGCAGTGGAGATACGGTCGCTATACCAGTTTAAGTTGTATCCATAAGAGTCATTGCCTACTATCATCATATCAGGGTTGCCAAGTAGTCCTGCTGATACAGCACCTATGATTGTACCCAAAGCTATAAATGTCAAAATCACAAGTCCAATCTGTGTAAAGTTTCTAAGCCATCCTTTGAGTGCAAAACCTTTTTGCTCTTTGAATCTAAGAGCAAATATCCACATCACCACAGGTAGCATAATAAAGACACTAGTAGTACTTACACCAAGCCCCAACAGTAGCCAATCTCTTGTCTTTAGAGGAGTTCCTTTGACTCTACCAAGAATCAGAGCAAACAGTAGCACAGCCAATAAGACACCCCAAAGGAGTACAGCAGGTCCAATAGTTGGCCCATCTGTCCATAGTACCCAACGGTTATATGGCAGTGTCAAGTGAATGCTACTGTTGACACTATCAGAGTTTAGGTCTATATGTGGGAATATATAACTATCTGTAGCCCCTATCTCCTCTCGCCATGAGAGTTTGACCTTTTGGGCTTTTGCTTTTAGAGGTATAGAGACTTTTCCATTGTTAATCTTTAGGTAGTGACTCTTGCCATCTATCTGTGTTGGGTTTAGTTTCTCTGCTCCATCTATAGTAATAGTATATTGACCTGCTTTTGAACTCTTTAGATTCAAATTTAGTCTCATATCTCGATAACGACCCGATTGCACAATCTCTAGTCTGCTCGACTCTATAGTTAGACTCTTACCTCTTACAGCTTTTGCTCTTTGCATAGTGAGTTTTAGCTTATCACCTTGCCAAGGCTTAAATCTTGGCATCAAAATATCCCCAACTTTTAACTGCTCAATAGGTTCTATCCCCTCATAGGTAATATCCCAAATAGATGATATATCCATCTGCCATATCTCTATCTGTTGGCTATCTTTTGCAAAATTAAGCTCCAAACTCTCTGTAATTGGAATAGATGAACGCCAATGGTAGTTGGAGTTTTTACTGTCAAGATGAAGAACTGCTTTACCATCTTTTAGCTCTATCTCTTTGTCTAGTATTGACTCATTGGGTAAGAGTATGTAGAGAAGTCTGTGTGGTTTATCTATATGGTTGAGTAGCTTTACCTCTGTATCAATATACCATCTCTGACCAAAATATAGAGTTCTGCTTACCTGAACCATTGGTTCAATTCTGCTTTTCTCTTGCTCTTTCTCTTTTTGCTCTTTTAGGTTGTTTATCTCTATATAACTTTTGTAATCAGTCGATATTTGCCATGATTTATTGGTAGATAGGCTCTTTAGGTTATGTAGAGCCAATGTAGAGGAAAGCATAATCTGCTCATGCCCTATGAGAGAACCACTCAATATAACCTCATGCACACCCTTTTCTAGCATAATTGATAAACCACCACTATCTATATTTAGATTTGCTCTTTTATTATCTATCATCACACTTGATGGCAACCATCTATTGCGATTACCAAAGATAGGCACAGAGATATTAGCACCTGCTGATATATCTACTTTTATCTTCAATATATCATCTGCAATATCTACCTCTACACTCTCTATAGTCGCACAATGAGGCAGACAAGTAGGAGCTACAGTTAGTTTGTTTTTTAACTCTTCTAACATCTTGTCTGATGGAATATCGGCTCTAAGTGTGTTAGAAGAGAGTGTCAAAAGCAATAAAATAGAGAGAACTTTAGCCCCATTTAGATTTAACCTTGGCAGTCTGTTTTTTACAAATTCATGTAGAAACATATAGAGCAAAAAGAGCATACCGATAATATGTAAAACTTTCAAAACCTTAGAGAGAGTAGGAGAGATAAGCCACAACTCCAACCATTCATCACTCCCCACAGCACTCTGCCAAGAGAACTGATGAGTGTTCCAACTCCATGCTGGTTTACCTATACCTGTCTGCACCACAGCATTTGGGTCGATTCGATTCTGCATTATCTCATTTTGTGATTTGCTCACTTTTTTGACAGGAACAAATGACTCCTGAACAGACATATTTCTCTGTCTGTATGATATAGATTTATCTTTTTTAAACACCATAGAGTCTTCCTCATCTACACTTGCGCTCAAAACTGGAGGAAAAAAAGAATCACTATAATAATCTTTTTCTAATTGAGGATAGAGTGCTGTTCGTATCTCATGAACAGAAAACTGCAAAACCTCCAAAACAGTAATAGCCACAACTATAGCCATAAGAACTTTTAGAACTTTTCTCAATCTCCCCTCCTCCAAAACACGAAGCAGAGCAACCAAGACCAAAACAAAAAGCCAAATAATAGTCGGTGCATCACTCTCATGCCAAAGCAGAATTATAAACAGAGTCGCAGGAGCTGACCACCTCCAACCATATAGCTGATAGATAGCAATTCCAAGCAGAAGAACCAAAAATATATCCATCAAATTCCACTTATCAATCCAACCACTACCTCTACCATCAGAACCAAAAGAGGCAAAGAGCTTCCACCCTGCTGGTAGATGAAGTGTCGTATTTACAGAGTCAAACTTCTCATCCCAACCACTAGCAGGTGGCAGAGATATATCACCCTCATATCTACTAGAAGCCTCTATCTTTAGATTCTCTTTACGCAACTCTACACCTTTTTGAGAAGTATCTCCTAGAGTAGTTATAAGTGTCGGTTTGGCATTAATCGAGACCGAAGCCAAATCCAAAACAGCAGTAGCCTCTAGTCGTCTCACCTCTGATATTTTAGCGTTTATTTTATCACTAATAGTATATCCTTTGCCATCAAAATCTAACCAAATCTGCCGTTTTAGTCTAAACTCATTTTTCTGTTGCTGTTTTGCACTTTTATAAAGCTCTTTGATAACAAAAACCTCATCTGTCACAAGATAAGCAGGAAGAGACCTCCACCCCTTTGGAAGAGTAGTTTGAGCAGGGTCAATGGCTATTGCCCCCTCTATCTCTATAGTTCTATAGTTGGGGTTAGTTTGCAGAGTCCAAACCTCTTGATTGGCATAGATAAACTCCCCTTTTGGCTTCTGTAGCCTAGTCAGATTATAAGGAGTATAAGAGTCTATTGTAATCCCCCATTCACCTGCTTTGACCTCTACTTTGAGCTTTTTATCTTCTGTCACTGTGGCATCAAGAGAACCACTAATAGCAGTAGGCAAAAACTTATCAAGCAAAATCCCATCTAAAATCACCGAACGCATCTTTCCTGATACAGAAAAATGTAAATAACTCTGCATCCGTAGAGGGTGACCATCTACCACCTTTCTATAGATAGAGACCGAGAGAGTTCCTTTTTCACTATTTGTAGAACCAGTTTTATCAAGCCACAACCTAGAGTTTTGGTCAACAGATGTAGAGGAGATTTTTTTATCATTTTTATATAGATTTACCAAAGCAACAGAGTGAGGAAGTTGAAGATATTTTAGATTTTTCCTCCAAGGTATAGAGCCTGTAATAGTATGCGTTCCCTTATCTAGTATAAGAATGGCTTTTGATTTAGAGTCAAGCACTATAGCTTTTTTTCCATTTACAAAGACATCTTTTACCCATGCGAGATGTGCTGAGGGGAGTGTGACTTTAGTTTTATCTCTATAGAGAGTCACAGACATATTAAAGTCCAATTGTTGACCATTTAAAGCCACAGATATATCATTATACCAAGAGCATTTAGGTATGCCTGTTTGGTATTCGATAGGACACTCTCTATCCTCTATATCATCTAAAACCCAATCTTTCCACTCTATAAGAGAGGATGGTATCTTGCTCTCCTCTATAGAGTAGAGAGAGTTTGTGAGAAACAACAGTGATATAATAATGATATAAAAAAATTTTAACATGAAATGTCCTTTTATGTTTAATTTGAGATTATAACATTTATTTTGGAAATAAAAGCCCTATTACACCCTCTATAATTTAGACTCATTTTTTTCCCAATCAACTAAAAAACATATCCTCAAACACATCAATTTTAACAATATTAACTCTAGGAAAATCTATCTCTTTTAAAATATCAAAATGTTTATCGTTTGTGACAAGAATATCACTATTTGAAATAAGGTAACAATCTACAAATTTATTATCATCTTTGTCATCAGCAATTAAATTCCACTTAAAAAAAGGTGTTACTAAAACAACATTTTCTAAAAGCAGAAGCGTTCTTATAACATCTTTAGCAACCTCTTCACTATATTTTGATGAAATTATCTCTTCATATTCAAGTAACACCTCGTTTGTAACATAGAGTTCATATCGGTTATTTAAAAGATTTGAAAATATCCAATGATATTTGGATTTAGAAGATATAGATACCAAGAGTATATTTGTATCTAAAACAACTCTAATTTTATTTCTCATTTAACCATTCATCCATCTTATTATTATCAAAATTCTTTGCATCCCAAATGGCATCAGCCCTACTCACAGCTTTTTGTGCAAAATATTTAGCTAAATAATTTTTTATATCAAGTAGTTCATTATCTTGAATATTAGTAGCATAAAGTTTGAGTAGTTCTAATTGAATATTTGAAAAATTTTGATTAACTCTTAACTTTTGCATTTTATTGCTCCTTTTATTGGTTTTTATTGTTATATCATACAGTTTATAGGCTTTAAAAGGCTTAAAAGCAATTTAATTATAGTTTAGTGATTTGGTTGTCTCTAAAGTATTTTTAAATGTCGGTAAAAAAGTTGCGATTCATGACACGGTGATTTAGTTTGTAAGGTGGTGTTTCCAACCCACCATTAATCTTAACCTATCTTTGCTATAATATAAACGGCAATAAAGGAGAAAAAATGCAAACATTAACCATTAGGATAGATGAGAGTTATCTTGACCAAATTCTTGCTTTTTTACAACAGATTCCTAAAAATAAAAGAGAGATTTTTCAACACACCAAATTAAATATATCTTCTAAAAAAATAGAGGATGATAATTTTTTAACTATCTTGGCAAATGGTCCAACTATTTCTCAGAAAGAAGCAGATGAGTGGGAACAAAATATTAAATAAGAATATTCGACATCCTAGGGCTTAAACCCATCTTTGCTATAATATAAACAGCGATAAAAAGGGAAAAGATGAATAGAGCCAACTACTACAACTACATTGAAGAGAAACTACATACTTTAGGAACTAGAATAACCTCAGGTGGGAAACTAAATATGCTTAGTTTACACTTACATTCAGAAGGATTTTATCAACACTTTTTTAATCTGCTCTACAATTATAACTTGGTAAATCTAAATCAAGAGTCTCAAAATGTTGAGGCTATTGATTTGATTGATAGAGATAACAAGATTATTATTCAAGTCTCTTCAACTTCAACAAAAGCAAAGGTAGAAGGTGCTTTAAAAAAAGATTCTCTTGCAAACTATGCTAATTATTCTTTTAAATTTATCTCTATTGCAAAAGATGCTTCTAACTTACGAAAAAATAGCTACAAAAACCCTCACTCTGTTACATTTGACCCAACTAGAGATATTTATGATACTACTTCACTTTTAAATGAGATAAAAGATTTTAATATAGATAAACTAAAAAGAGTATTTGAATTTATTGAAAAAGAGTTAGGGAAAAGTTCTTCTAGTATAAACTCAAACCTAACCACAAAACTAGGAAAATCTACCATCATTGGACGAGAAAAAGAGCTTAAAGAGATAAAAGAAAATTTACATACCTCTAATATTTTACTTATCAATGGTATTGGTGGAATAGGAAAATCTACAATTGCAAGTTATTATTTACATCAAAATAAAAATAGATTTGATTATTATGGTTTTTTTGAAGGTTTAGATGACTTTATAACTGATGTTACGATAATCCAAAAATAAAATTTTCTTAAAATGCTACAAAACTAAGCACATTCCAACTTCTCCACCATTTCATAAGCAACCCTCAAAGCATCAATATAAATTTTTTCCTTAATGGCAAAATGGTTCATCTTGTAATTAAGCCGAAGCCGTTCAAGCTTAATAAACCCACAAACACAAAGAAATATGTGATTGAGTTGAGAGGTCATAACCTTGGTAGGTGAGTGTTCAATTTTTAGATTTTGTTTGAGTGATTTGTGATACTCCTCTATTTTCCACCGTCTTTTGTAGATTTCAAGGATTTTATCGGTTGTTAAGTCTATATCGTTTGTCACGAGATACAGATAAATTGATTCGTCATCATCCCCGTCTTTTGAGACTTGTTTAGTTATTTTTAGAGCATCTTCATACCCTTCCAAATAGACTAAACGACTACTACAATCCCCTGTATCTACATCTGCAATACTAACATATTTACCGTTAATTTTATCTTCTTTACTCAATGCCACTTTTCGATTTTTCTTTAGTGGACAAACAAATTTCTTTTTTAACACATCATTGATAAACACCAAGTTTTCGACACTTGCAAACCATTTATCAAACAGAATATAGCGATATTTCAACTCATTATGAAAATGCAATATCTCTAACTTATCCCTCATTATCTCATTTTTTGTAAACTTACTTTTCTTTACCCATTTTTTCTTTTTCTTATCATATACATCCTCTGTTTTTGTTATTATTTCGTAACCTACAGGCAAAGATATCCCACTAGCATCTGTATAGTGAAAATTTAACATCAGAATACCTTTTCTACTTCTACTTATTGTATGGTCATAATGCCAACAGACTATATCACTATCTTTGGTATGAGGTTTTGCCAACAATGAATCATCTATTATAAGGCAACCATCATCTTCATTCTCGTAGTTTCTCAATATTG
>FPHE01000105.1_pt1 | contig 11169 bp, 12 predicted proteins | sample 1057201 | NCBI WGS metagenome assembly FPHE01 (sample SAMEA4473311, study PRJEB15554) | hydrothermal vent metagenome | biome: marine basaltic hydrothermal vent biome; feature: marine hydrothermal vent; material: water | place: Pacific Ocean | collected 2011-06-14/2011-07-23 | depth 1155 m
GGTGCTAAAATTGGGGTTTTTCGACACCCTAGTTTCAAACCCTTATCGTATCTCTACAGTCAGGGAATCTTTCCAACGAAAAGTGATAGAAGAAGAAGAAGCGTTTCAAACCCTTATCGTATCTCTACAGTCAGGGAATAGCCTATATCTTGGGAAACAGTCAAATTATCTCTAAGTTTCAAATAACTTAACAGTGCCATTTTATGGAACATTTGCAAAAAGTTCGCAAATCTAAGAAGAATAATACACCAACTTAGCCTGTTTTTTCCTTAAAGTGTCTAAATTTCGGCATTTTCTTCTCAAAAAAAGTTCGCAAACTCCTTTTTGTTGTAGTATAAATTGGCAGTTTACGAACTTTTAGCTAACTTTAAGTTTCGCAACCCCCGAAAAATAGGCATTTGAAACTTAAGAAAATATAAAAGTTCGCAAACTGATTTAATTTCTGAAAAAAAGAGAGGTTTGCGAACTTTTTCAAATAGGGGCAAAAATATAGAAAAGTCCGAAATTTCGGTCTTTTCATGGATTTTAGCTTAAAATAAACTTAGCTAAAAAGTTCGCAAACTGTTTTGCTATCAGAAACGCCCCACAAAGCCCTTAAAATAGGGCTTTACTAACAGAGCTATAATTCTTGTAGGGTGTTTTCCCCTGAAAACACCATCAACACAATATTCAATTTAACGGTGTTGTGAGGCACAACACCCTACGGTGCTTTTTGTAATAATCAGCTATAATTACAAAAAAATCAAAGAGAGCCAATGATAACCATTAAATCTATTTTAAATGATATAAATCATCATAAGAGAGTGCTTATATTAGCAAACTTTGTTGCGATAGTTGCAACACTACTTAGCATCCCTGTACCACTGCTTATACCACTTCTTATTGATGAGATAATACTTGGCAAAAGTGGTTGGATTACAGAATATATTGATAAATTATTTACTATATCCTCTCCAGAGTATTATATATTGGTAGTTGCAATTGTGACTATGCTTCTTCGTGCTGTTAGTCTGCTTTTTAATATAATTCATGTGAGACTCTTTACCAAGATAGCAAAAGAGGTGACTTATAAGATTAGAGAAAAGCTTCTACGACATCTTAAAATAGTCTCTATGAGTGAGTATGATATGTTAGGGTCTGGTTCGGTCTCTGCTAAGGTGATAACTGATGTGGATACGATTGATAAGTTTATCTCTAGTAGTGTGGGGGAGATTATTGTAGAGGTGCTTACGCTTGTTGGTGTGGCAGGGGTTATTCTATATCTTAATTGGCAGTTGGCATTGGTTATTTTGATATTGAATCCTTTGGCACTCTTTTTTTTTCTGCGAGTCTTTAGAAATATTTCAAAGATAAAAAAACAAGAGAACAAATCTATAGAGATTTTTCAAAATTCACTTACAGAGAGTTTGGAGCTATATAATCAGATTCGAGTACAAAATAGAGAGGGGTATTTTTTAGATAATATAGACAATAAAGCCAAAGAGATTCGAGATAATGCCTATATGTATGGTCTAAAGAGTGAAATCTCTTTGAAGTTTTCGCAGATGCTTATTATGTATTCTCATGATATATTTAGGTCTATGGGTATATTGATGGTGCTTTTTGGTCTCTTGACTATTGGTAAGATGTTGGCGATTTTTGCTTACGCTTGGGTGATAATGAGACCGATGGATAAGCTGATAAATTTTACCAATCTCTATTATAATGCCAAGTCCTCTATAGAGAGACTCAATAAAATTCTAAAACTTGATAGTGAACCAAAATATGAGATGAAGATTGACCCATTCAAAGATAGAAAAAGTGCCTCTATTCGTCTAAAAGATGTCTCTTTCTCTTATGGTGGCTCTACAGAGGTACTCAAAAATATTAGCTTGGAGATAAAAGAGGGTGAAAAGGTGGCAATTATCGGAGAGACAGGTTCAGGTAAAAGCACACTAGCACAGATTTTGATAGGTCTCTATCCTATTAGTAGTGGAGAGATATTTTATAATGGGATAGAGATAAAAGAGATTGGATATATGAGTGTTAGAGAGAATGTCGGTTTTGTGATTCAGTCTCCTATGATGTTTAATAACTCTTTGCGTTTTAATCTAACTCTAGGTAGAGAGTATAGTGATGAGAAGATATATGAGGCTCTAAAAATTGCTCAACTCTATGATTTTGTAATAGAACTAGAAGATAAATTAGATACCATAGTAGGTAAAAATGGAACGAAACTATCAGGTGGACAGAAGCAGAGGCTCTCTATCGCTAGAGTTCTGCTTGATAACCCAAAGATTATTATCTTTGATGAGTCCACCTCTTCACTTGATAATGAGACAGAGGATAGATTGCTTATGGCATTGGACTCTTTTATTGAGGGGAAGACTATTATCACTATTGCTCACCGTAAAAATAGTATTGAAAAGGCAGATAGAGTTATAAATTTGAGTGAGTTGCTTTAACTAGTTTTTTTACTTAAAAGTCAATTTACTACTATTGAGATATAATTCGCTCAATATTCAATAGGATACAAAATTGAACTTAGACAATCTAAAAAAGAGCATGAAACTAGCTCTAAAAGAGAGATTTAGCAGTATTAAATATGGTGATGAGCATAGAATACCCACTGTTTATATTGCAACTCATACAGACAAAGCACCATTTGTAGGTACTCTACCCAAAGATATATCTATGCAATCAGAAGAGTCTTATCGAGAGTTTCCAAAACTCTCAAATACTCTTCTTGTTGAGCTATTTTCAGAAATTGGTGTGGAGTATGTTCCAGAGATTTGTATCTATCAACTTAAAAATAGTCGCCCCATTGAGGTTTTTCAAAATTTTGTAATGAGTTTTGGTATTAGTATAGATGATAGATTAGAGGAGAGAGAGATTATTGATGCAGATATATTGAACCAAGTGATTTTCTCTTTAAAAAAAATGGACACTCTGCGAAAAGAGTCTATGTTTGATAGTAGACCTATTTATAAGCTTTTGGCACATCATGAGTTTACAAAAGTAGATAAGATGATAGATAAATTAAAAATAGGATAATAAAAAATGATTAGAATGTTATTTAGTATGATATGGTGGTTTGGCTTTTCTGTGGCTATAAGTTTGATGCTTGGCTTATATCTTGGTGTTGAGTTTATTGAAAAATATGTGGGTATACTCTTTTTGGCTATAGGTATTCAACACATGGTGATGCTTGTTATTTTGGGCTTTTTTGCTATTATCAATGAGAGAGATGACAATATAGAGGTGGGTAATAGAGTGGCAACTATGGGTTATCTACATACACTTATTGGTACATCTGTGGCTCTTATTATGACCTCTAAGTTTGGTGGGTCAGAGATGATAGAGCATATTGATACGATTATAGCACCTATCGGTTCGGCTCTGATTACGAGTATTATCGGTTGGGCTTTTGGTAAGGAGATGGAGAGAGAGCGATACAGATATAAGTTAAACTCTACAGAGGAGAGTGATAATGCGTTGGAGTTTTTGGCTCAAAAGGTTAGAAAAGCAGGATTACAGATAGAGCAGAGTAGTAATAGATGGGTAGAGAGTATAGAGCAGAGTAGCAGTCAACTACTAGCCAACTCCAAAAAGCTAGAGAGTACTATCAACTCTGCTAATCAGGCTTCACAACAGAGTATAGATGAGTTAAGCAGAAGTTTTACAAAACTCTATGAGCAGATGAGTTATAACTTAGAATCTATGAGCAAGACTATAGAGAGAGATTTACAAAGTAGTTCAGAGGAGACACAGAGGGTATTAGCTACTTCAAAAGAGCAGTTCAAAGAGCAGTTTGAGCAGATAGAGCGACAGATTAGTAGCGTAGAGAGAAACTTTGATGCGACAAGCAAAGATGCAAATAGAGTATTCAAAAAATCTATAGAGACTTTTGATAGTGGTCTAAGTCGAATGAATATGATTGCCAAAGAGTGGGACAAACATATCAAAAGTATGAAAAAGTTCTCAACCCATTCAGAGTCTGCTTTAGAGAATCTAACAGAACATAGTCAAAAGGTAATTGAGGAGTTTTCAGCAGTAGTCAAGAGTATTCCAAGTGCAGGTAGGGTTATCTCTGATATTGATGATTTTCTCTCCAAGCTAAAACGAGAGAGATAGAGATGAATAGACGCGAAAATACAACGATGCAGAGTGAGATATTTATTGTCTTGATGATTGTGATGATTCTGCTTTTTATCATCACTTCACTCTATCTAGCCAAGATAAAAGAGCATCAACAACCACCTCTTATTATATTAAATGAGGCACAGGGGTACTCTTTTCATAGTAGTTCAGCCACTCTAAATCAGAAATTTAAAGCTCAACTAATAGCCTCTGTTGTTAAAAAGATTAATAAATTTGCTAAAGAGCATAAATGTGATATTGTTGAAGTCTATGGATATACTGATGCAGAACCATTTTTGACAAATAGTAGAGGTAGTAGATTTGATGCAGAGCTACACCACTGTTTAACTGATGGGTGTGATATTGACCAAATTCAGGCATCATCCAATTTAGAGCTTGGAATGAAAAGGGCTGTCTCTGTTGTTAGCTTTTTAAAACCTAGACTTGTGGGTAAAAACTCTACTATCAAAACTGTACGACCCTATAGTGCAGGACAATTTATAGATGAGCAAGGGGGGATTGCTTCTATTGATAATAGAGTAGAGAACAAGCTTAGACGAAGAATTGAGATTAGGTTATCACGCTCTAAAGATTTTAATAAAAGATAAGAGTAATTTTTATTTATTTCGGAGCATGGACTTTAGTCCATGATTAGACAATAGCGATTAAAGTCACTATATTACAAAGGAAGAGAGCAATCCAATAAGCCCCCCAAAAACTCCACCCCATACAACTAACCAGCCAAGGTGAGTATGAATAAGCTCATGAACCAAATCATTTACCATTTTGGGAGTCAAATTCTCTAGCCGTTTGTCTATTAAATCCTCTACAGAGGTTCTAAGGTCACTATTTAGAGATGAGTGTTGTAGGTGGTGGTTCATCTGTGTTTTAAATGCATCAGAGCTAACTATCCCAACTACTGCTGATTTTAATTTTTTGGCAAATGGTTCTTGTAGGCTATCTAGTGCTTTTTCTCCACCAAAGAAGTTGAGTGCATCACCCAATTTTGACTCCATAACACTCTGTTTAAGTGCCACAAAAGCAGGGGAGAAGTCAGCAGATTCTACTAATGGAGCTAGTTTTATCTTCTGCTCTTCATTTTGAAAAAAAGCACTTAATTGCTCTTCTGTAAAGAACTGTTTCATTATCATGGATTTGATAGAGCCTTTAAATGACTCAAAGTTTTTCTCTATAACTCCAGAGCCGTAGAGTAGGGGGACTCTATTAAATAGCATATGTATAGCTAACTGATTAGTCACAGCACCTGAGAGTGCAAAAAGTCCTGTTACAAGTAGAGGTGTTGCATATGGTTCAGGTGTTATGGTGGATAAACCTATAAAAACAATAGAACTTAGGTCTGTTAATGTTGATTTTGAAATTCTCATATTAAAACTCCAAGATAGATTGTTGTAATTTTTCTACACTGTGTATAGCATCACTATAGTCAGAGAAGCCCCAATTGACCATTAGGTAGTCGATTTTTGCATTTTGTGATGCGAGTAGGTCTCTCTCTCCATCGCCTACAAATATCGCTTCATCTCTAGTAAGTTTTAGCTTATCTAATATAAAGTAAAGCATATCAGGATGAGGTTTGGCACGAGGTACATCATCAGCACACGCTATCACATCAAACTTTTCATATATATTGAGGTATTTTAGTGACTCTGTAGCAGAGATTCTATAAGCATTAGTGGCTACGGCTAATTTGTATCCATCTAGTTTTAGAGTTGTTAATAGATTTTCAATCCCATCATAAAATCTTATCTCTTTTTCATGATTTTGGCTATAGTAGTCTGAAAACCACTCTTCATGTTGAGGTGTAAAGTTTTCTGCATTGTAGTAAAATTTAGCAGGGTTAATCTCTGGGTTATTGATACTATCTAGTATTGATTTTTCATCCATCGGTTTTAGCTCTAAGTTAGAACGAACAAAATTAATAGCATTGACAATTGTTAAAGAGCTATCTATGAGTGTACCATCCATATCAAATATAACTAGTTTTTTACTCATATCTATTGAATTTTTCCTATCGGTTCTGCAAATTTGACCTTTTGATTAATAGTAAGATTAGGTCTAAATGTATCTTTTTCACTGAAAAGTAATAGAGTAGAACCCATCTCAAACCAACCAAAAAGTTCACCTTTTTCTAACCATAAATCATCATAGCTATAGTGTTTTGGTTCTCTTAAATCAGAGTTTGTATTGATAGTATCTTCAAATGTTACAATCATTTTTCCTACATTTAATGCACCTACCAATACTATTATATAAGTATCTCCCTCCATATCTTCACAATCAATAATCATTCGTTCATTTTCGATAAAGAGATTCTTTTTCCCTTTTAGAAGAGGAAAATTCACAGGGTAAAGTTTCCCAGGAATATGTGTCATAGACTCGATTCGTAGTTTGTGTGGCATATGGTATCTATGATAATCTTTTGGTGAGAGATAGAGGTTTACAAATTGACCCCCCTCTACAAATTTAGCAGACTCTTGATGATACTCTCCAAAAAGTTCATCTATCTTATACTCCATACCTTTTATCTGATAAGCTTTGCCATCAACTATCTCACCAAAGTCAGTAATCAACGCATCAACAGGTGAGATAATAACCTTTTCATCTTTATTAATCTCTCTAGGTCTGTTTAATTTCCGTGTAAATAGTTTATTGAGTGTTTTGTACTCTTTAGGCTCTTGAAATTCAGACATATCAAGTCCCATTAGTTTTACATAGCTGTTGTTTATAATCTTCTGTATAGGTGAGGGAAAGGCTGTTGAGGCAAAAGCCCCAAAGCCATTTGATATAATAGATGAGTAATGTTTTTTCATAATATAATATCCTTATTTTTATTGGTGCAATTATAGCATTTTAAATAAGTAATTAGTTTATTATTTTTTTGATAGCTTCAGAACAGATAGTTAGCCCAAAAGCACCCGTAACTCCTACAAATGAGCCTTTATCCTTGCATCTATCCTCTTCAGGAGAAAATACTACTGTAAAGTTTCTGTCAAATCTTGCTTTCTTTAGCTCATTTCGTATTTTTCGAGCAAGTGCATCTCCTGAACTTTTCCATATTGAGGCTACCTCTATCTTGCTTGTATCAAACCGTTTTGCTGAACCTGTAGACATGATGAGCTTTTTGTAGTACTTTTTAGCCAATTCTATTTTGACTTTGGTAGTATCAGCAGAATCTATAATGAGGTCATAAGGCTCAAAATCAAATTCTCTAACCCATGCTATATCCATCTTTTGATTAATAGTTGTAATTGTTGGATAGAGTTTTTTTAGTGCTTCTGTCTTTAACTCTCCAATAGCCTCTGACCCTATTTGACGATTTTGATTGGTTTCATCATATCTATCATAGTCGATAATTGTAATATCTGAAACTCCTGAACGCCACAAACAATCAAGAGCATAAGAACCCACACCACCCACACCAAGTATAACTATTTTGGCTTTTTGAATCTTGGCAAAATTCTCTTCCCCAAATAGAAGTTTACAGCGTTGAAATCTTAAATCCATAATTCTCTCTCCTTTATTGTGGTTTGTATTGTATCTAAATTTTATGAATTTAATCATATTTATGGTATGATATTAGTATGAAAAAAGTAAACATTAGGAGTTGAAAATGGTTAGAAAAACTATCACTATTCAAAATGATTTGTTAAGTAGTTTAGAGTTAAATCAAATTATTAGTCAATACAAATCTTTTTCTGAGTTGGTATCATCAGCTCTACAGCTAATGATAGAGAAACACCAAAAAGAGCAGTATCGAAAAGCACTCATCCAAGCCTCAATGGATAAACTCTATATCCAAGATATGCAGGAGATAGAAGAGGATTTTAAATTTGTAGATAGTGAGAGGTTTTAGATGAATCAGTATGATGTATATTTGGCTGATTTAAATCCTACCATTGGCAGAGAACAGAGAGGTCGAAGACCTGTATTGATTATCTCAAACAGTTATGAAAATCTGCTTGATGTTCTTACTATTATTCCTATCACTTCACTAAAAGAGGGTAGAAAAATTTATCCTAATGAAGTTCTTTTAAAAAGTGAATTGGAAAAACCCTCTATTTTACTCTGTCAACAGATAAGAACCATATCAAAAAAAAGATTGATAAAAAAATTAACAACTATTGCAAATCCATATACAAAAAAAGAGATAGAAAGGGTATTGTGTCGGAGATTTGAGGAGATGGAATAGGTGAGAGTTTTTAACTCTCACTATTAAATCCATGACTCTAACTTTTTTATATCTTCATGTGAAGTCATATCTAAGTGAATTGGAGTAATAGAGACAAAACCACTCTTTACAGCTTCAACATCACTTATCTGTCCTGTAGTCTCTCTCCACTCATGATTCACAAGTCCTATCCAAAAATATTCCATTCCTCGTGGATTAATGTGTGAGTCGGCATCATTGCTATAGACCCTGCTACCTGTTTTTGTTATCTTAATACCTTTACACTCATTTGGTTTTAGAGCAGGTATATTGATATTTAGAAATTTTCTTGGAGATAGAGGAAAAGAGCCATCAAATATCTTCTTGACAATTTTTACAATAGTCTCTGTGGCTAACTCATACTCCCATCCCTCTTTTTCTCTCATATCATCAGAAAAATTTTGAGAGATAGCAATAGCAGGAACTCCTTGAAGCACAGCCTCCATAGCCCCTGATGCTGTTCCAGAGTAGGTTATATCCTCACCCATATTTGCACCTATATTGATACCAGATATGACTATATCAGGGTGATAATGGGCATCATATAATTTATGTAGAGCCAAAAAAATACAATCTGTTGGAGTTCCATCATCTAGTTTAAAAAATCCTCTCTCCAACTCTACAAATCTAAGAGGTTTAGTAAGTGTTAGAGAGTGACCACACGCAGATTTTTCTAGTGTTGGTGCAACTGTTGTCACTTCACCCAAAGGTTTTAGAGCTTTGATTAGTGCTAGTAGAGCAGGGGAGTTAAATCCATCATCGTTTGTTATTAGTATTTTTTTTATATCTTTTTTCATTGGAGAATGATATACTCTTTTATGTTAAAATTAGGATTGGTTCTTTATGCTCTTCATCTGCTTTGAAAAATAGGGCAAAATTTTGCCCTATTTTAATCTTCTACCAACTTTTTAGCCTCAACCACAGCACGACCTGCATTTATCTTACCATAAGCCCGTTTCTCATCAAATCCACTATCATTATATGATGCATCATTATCAATTCCCACTTTACTAGCCGTAGCAATCAATATCTCTTTGACCTGTTTTGGCGTAAGATTTGGATTGACAGCATACATCATTGCCACAGATTGGGGCAGAGACTATGGAAATAGAAATGAGTTTGAGCAGGTTATTCTAAATCTTCTCAACAATGCAAAAGATGCTTTTATTGAGCGAAAGATAGAGACTCCATTTATAGAGATTACTATAGGAGATAACGGTTTGAGTATCAGAGATAATGCAGGTGGCATTGAGAAAAAAAATCTTGATAAGATATTTAACCCATATTTTAGTACCAAAAAAGATAGTGATGGGATTGGGCTTTATATATCTAAAATGATTGTGGAGCAGGAGATGGGAGGGAGGCTTAGGGTATCAACCGATGAGAGTGGTACTCTTTTTGTAATGGAGTTTAATAAATAGTTAAGTATAAACCTACGAATAAAAAGCTAAAAAAGATATTAAGTTATCATAGTTTTAGTTTTTATTTAGTTTCTTTTAGTAAAAGTAGTTAATCTCTTAGTTTTCTTAATAAAATTAATTATTTTTCTAGTATAATGCAAAACTTAAAAGGATAATCTAATGAAACGAAGAAATTTTTTAAAAGGTTTATGTATGACTCCAATGGTTGGCTTAATACCAACTATAGGATTGGCAGATGATTTTGCTAATAGTAAGAATCAAGATATTACTACAGGTTTAGATAAAATCATTACAATTATTCAAGAGGATAAACGCTTAAATCGTAAAGTCAATAGTGCTGATATAGAAGTGGCAATAGCCAGTGCTAGAAGAATGAATGAGATTTTGGTTGATGCTATTATCCAAACTGGTGTAGCTAATGATAGAAAAATCTCAATAGCAGACACTAGAGAGTTAAATGACTATATTTTTTATAATTATCATAATGAGTGGGTTGAGCTTCATGGTAATGATAAAGAGGGTGAAGAGACAGGTTTTCATAAAGTTGTCAATAATGGAGCAAGAACCAAGTTGTTTGGTAAAAATGCAATCAATAAAATTGCTGATAGTATCTACCATTTAGGATTTGAGACTCATCTAAAAAATCGTCTTCTCAATGAAGATGGTAATGCAAATGCCAGTTATAAACAAGTAGCCATATGGCTTGATTCTTTACTAAAAGAGGATTTAGAATCAGGGATACTCTCAAACGCTACTATTCAAGAAATTGTAGGTGAAACAGGTACAGGTTTGGATAGAGCTATAGAGATTATCTACAGTGATAAAGGGCTACAGAAGTGTATCTCAATAGGTGATATGCGTATTGGAGCTTATAGTGCCAATGAGATGAATAAGCTCTTAATTGAGACGATTGATACTACAGATGCAGGAAGGAGTGGAGAGTTTACAATTGAAAATATTAGAGAGATTAACCGTTATTTAGTAGAAAATCATGTTGCTAAATGGACAAGACTTCATGGTAATGATGAAGATGATAGTGAGACAGGTTTCCACAAGGTGCAAAATGATGGTGCTAAAACTAAACTATTTGGTAAAAATGCTATTAACAGAGTTTTTGATGGTATCTATCATCTTGGTTTTGAGACTCCATATAAAAAACGGCTAGTAAATGAAGATGGAAATAAAAATGCTAAATTTAAAAAAATTGCCTCTTGGTTAAATGAATTACTTTCAGATGAACTAAATAATAAAAAAGATGATTTAAAGATTCTTATTCCACTATATAGCTATCCCAATTGGTATGATAAAGAGAGCTATATTTGGCAAAAAATGATAGATATACAACAGCAGTATCCTGATGTAGAAATAGTGGCAATTGTAAATCCTAGCAATGGATATTTTAGA